>JAEEGL016898563.1_pt1 | contig 39270 bp, 32 predicted proteins | sample 9134231 | NCBI WGS metagenome assembly JAEEGL01 (sample SAMN16246548, study PRJNA631951) | gut metagenome | biome: gut microbiome; feature: rumen; material: fiber-attached | host: Bos | place: Iran: Karaj | collected 2018-10 | reverse complement strand
TGCTCACGAGGCGTCTCAAATCACCTACAACATGAAATTTCGTTTGAATAATGTCGTTGATTTTTTGTTCATCAGCCTCGGTGAGATCTTTCACCCGAGTGATAGGCTCGCTTTTAGCCTCCGCAAGGATTTTCTTTGATGTCGTACGTCCAATTCCGTAAACGTAAGTCAAGGCAATCCAGACTTGCTTTTCGGAAGGGATGACAACACTAGCTATTCTAGCCATATTTCTTAACCCTGCCTTTGCTTATTCTTAGGTTTTTTCTTATTGATGACTCTAAGCACACCTTTGCGGCGTACAATAATGTCATCAGGTGAGATTTTTTTAACACTTGCGCGTACTTTCATAGTGTCAAAATACCTTTCCTGTTAGGTTGTAAACTACATTGTATTTAGCTTGTTGCAACAAAGCTAAATGTTGTAATTTTTACAACAGTTAATATTAATCTTTGAGTCGGAAACTGATTCTACCCTTTGTAAGATCGTAGGGGGTTAACTCAACTTCGACTCTGTCACCCGGAACTAGACGAATGTAGTTTTTACGCATTCTCCCGCTCATATGGGCAACAATAATATGACCATTCTCGAGTTCAACCCGAAACTGGGTATTTGGCAGTGCTTCAACAACACTACCTGTGAGCTTAATCACTTCCTTTTGACTAGCCATAAATTACCATTCAAGTTTAGCACAAAAATAAAGGTTTGTAAAGAGTAATTTAGTCTACCGAAAGCACTGCTCTTGTGAATTGCCTTGAAAGATAAGTTCCCCGCTGTTGCGACCATTCCCCCGTACAAGAAATCAGTGTCACCGACTCTTTTCCAGACTCCGGCGAACGGGCTGCTGTTGACATATAAGCATCTGATTCAGACAATAAAACTGATTTATTTTCAACTACACGGTATTTAAAAACTACTCCATCGCCACGCTCAACTACGATCAAATCTCCTTCCGCTAAATTAGGTAAATCTTTAAAAACCCCATGTACATGCGGACCACCATTATGTCCATCAATAATCATCGTTCCGCCCATTCCCGGCAATCCGGAGGCGTCATACCAACCTACATCGAAAATATTATTCGGCGTTGCTAATTCACCATTTACATTCACGCCCATCGGAATAATTCTAGCCTTATTTATTCCCAACTTTTCTACCGTCAAGTATCGTGGACGATCCGGAGCCACAATATACTCCGTCACTTCCTCTTCAGTAGGCTTCACTTCGATTAATTCTTCCTCTTCCTCAACAATAGTAATTGCACGCTCACTCCCCTCTTTTTCTTCAAGATAATTATGTTCAAACACTAAAATCTTTACTATAAAAATCCCAAGTAGCGCAAAAACAATAATCCAAAATACAATTTTTATTACTCTTCGCCAACTAATTATCTTTAAACTCATTGCCGAAATCATCATAAGTTATCATTAGAGCTCTAGAATCCACCGACCTGAGATTCTCTAACGCCACCGTCACTACGATCAGAAGCCCCGTACCCGAAATCGAAAGACCAATTGGAGCACCAGTAATAATGATGAAGATATAATCAGTAATGAACGGTAGCATCGCGACTAGACCTAACGCCAAAGCGCCAAACAAGTCTAGGCGATTAACGACTTTACTCAAATAATTTGCAGTCGAAATCCCCGGCCTTACTCCCTCAATAAAACCACCTTGTTTTTGTAGATTATCCGCTATTTCTTTTGTATTAAAGATAATCGAAGTGTAGAAATAAGTAAACATGAATACTAAAACGAAATACATTGCAGGATAAATAAACCATTTACCCGTAATTCCGTCCGGATACATTGTTGAGAAGTTATTTGCAGACGGAGCTGAGAATACCGAAACTAAAGTAGCCCCGAATTCATTACCCGGATTGACGCTCTGAATCACTTGACCAACTAAAGCTGGCAACGATAAAAATGCTGTTGCGAAAATCACCGGAATGACGCCCGCTGCAATCATTTTAATCGGCAAAATCGATTTAATTCCGCCATACGACGAGTTACCATGCACACGTTTTGCATAATTAATTGTAATAATTCTCTGCGCTTCATTGAGTTTCACTAAGAAGTAAACGACAATTAGCATCGCAATTGCGAAGCATAAAACAATCCAGAAAGTCGTCGGATTAACTGGGAGATCCAACCAACCAAACAAGTGTAAGCTTCCAGCGCTAGTGTCAAATAACGAAGCACCGAGAGACGCCATCGTCGTCGGTAACTGTGAAATAATTGATGCAAAAATTAAAGTCGAAATACCATTCCCTACGCCCTGTTCCGTAATTAACTCACCGAACCACATTAGCATCACAGAACCCGCCGTCATCGCTGTGACAGACAACGCCCAATCACCCATTGTCGGAGTAAAATCAGACGCGATATTCGCCGTTAAGGTCGATTGATAAAGAATGAAAATGTAAGCAATAGATTGCACGATCGCTAGAGGAACTGTCAATAAACGCGTCCACTGGTTAATCTTGCGACGTCCAGTTTCGCCATCATTAGAAAGCTCTTCGAGCGACGGAATTGCTTTGGTTAAAAGCTGAATCACAATCGAGCTAGTAATATACGGCGAAAGACCGACTAAGATAACTGAAAAAGACGCTAGGCCACCACCAGAAATCAGGTTTAAGAAGTTCGAAAAGTCAGATTTTTCCAATAAATTCGCGACCGCTTCCCTAAAAGTCGTCGCATCTCCCATCGGCACCGGAACTTGGGCCAAAAAGCGATAAACCAAAATAATACCGAGTATCACCATTACTCGTTTCAACATATCTTTGTTTTTTAGGGATTTGAAAATCGTCTTAAAATGCATAAAAACCTCTTACTGACTATATTTAATATAGCATATGTCTCAAATAAAATAAAGGGCTTATAGCCCTTTATTTTATAAGTTCTCTAGGTCCTCTTCCGTGGGGATCTTCGAATCCGGCGTCTCGAAATCTTCGAGTGGTGCCACACCTGTTCCTACCGGGATCTTGCGTCCGATAATTACGTTCTCTTTGAGACCGCGTAGTCTATCAACACGACCGTTTATAGAAGCATTGATAAGAACACGTGTCGTATCCTGGAACGAAGCTGCCGAGAGGAACGAATCTGAGAAGATGGAAACCTTTGTAATACCAAGTAGTAAGGTAGTAAAGGTCGCCGGTTTTTTACCTGCTTTCTCAAGCTCTTCATTCTCCAAGCAAACTGAAGCTCTCGAAGTGATATCACCAGATACAAACTCTGAATCTCCTGGGTCATTAATTTGAACTCTTGAGAACATTTGTCTGACCAGAATCTCAAGATGTTTCGGTGAAATCTCATGGCCTTGAGCTGCATAAACGTTAAGAACATCATTCATAATATAACGTTGAGTAGCTTCAATGCCCTTGTACTTCAAAAGATCTTGCAAGTTCAAAGAACCAGTCGTCAATCTATCACCAGCCTTCACTGAATCGTTAGCCTTCACTACGATTTCAGCATCACCAGGGATTTCCATTCTAACTGGCGAGGTTGCAGATGCAACAACTATAATCGCGCCCTTAACAAGTTCGATAATACCATCAAACGGAGCCTTAATTGCCGCATTTTTACCACTCTTCTTAACAAGAGTAGTACCAGCTTTAACTTTTTCACCATCTTTTACAATTGGAGTTCTTTCGCCAATCTCAAATCTTTCGATTGCGCCAGATTGCGGAGTAATTTGGATTACATAATGATTATTATCTTCCCAAATATCAACCACACCATCAATCGGCGAAACGTAAGCTTGACCCTTTGGCGTACGAGCTTCGAGAAGCTCTTCGACACGCGGAAGACCTCGTGCGATTGCACCAGAACCTGCCACACCAGAACCGTGTTTAGTATCAAGTGTAAGCTGAGTACCCGGCTCACCAAGTGACTGCGCCGCGATTACGCCAACTGGTTCATTCGCAGCTACGAGTTCACGAGTTGACATATCAACACCGTAAGCCTTACGCGGAATACCATCGACCGCAGTCGTCGACAAGATTGATTGAATCTTTACTGAATCAATCTTTTCATCAGCTTCAAGCTGTTCAGCCAACTCTTTCGTGATTAATTCATCGGCTTCGAGATAACCCGGAACCGCTTCTGCTGTATAACGACCAGCAAGTCTCATCGCAAATCCGATTCCAGAAAGCTCAGTTTCATTACGATAAACCGTAAAGCCTGGATCATCCGCTACTTCATCCGTCGTAAAGACATCTTGTGAAACATCTACTAGACGACGAGTTAGGTAACCAGAGTCTGCCGTACGTAGAGCGGTCGAAACCTGACCCTGACGCGCACCTCGCGTCGCAATGAATGATTCAAGTGTATTAAGACCTTTCTTATACGAAGACTTAACTGGAAGTTCGATTTCATTGTTGTTAATATCAACCATGATACCGATTTCTGCCGACGCCAACTTAATGTTCGAAATATTACCACGAGCACCAGAGTTGACCATCACTGCAATATCGGTGTCCATCTCAGAAAGTTTTTCTGACAAGAAGTCAGAAATCTTCTTATCGATATCTCGCCAGTTCGCAACCGTCAGTTTATGACGCTCTTCCTCAGTTACTAAACCGTCGTTGAATTGTTGCTGAATCAATGCGGTCTTCGCATCGCCTTCCGCAATAAAGTCATCAATCTCATTATAAGTCGGATAATCATCCTTAGCTGTCGAAATCGAAGCAATCGTTTCGTATTCAAACGCTAGGTCTTTTAGATCATCTGCAGTTTTGACCATCACTTCCGACCCATACAAATCGAAGATATCAGCCATAACCTTAGAAAGATGTTTCTTAGTTTGAACTGAGTTATCGTAAGGATAATCCTTTGGCAAAATCTCGTTAAAGATGACTCTACCTAAGGTAGTATTCCTAATTTCCTTCTTGGCAAACACGCGAATTGGAGTCTGTAAAGCGATAATTCCCTTATCGTAAGCCATTTCAGCTTCATATACGCTAGAGAATGCTTTTGCCTTACCGATATCTGTACCAGGCTTATCATAAGTTAGATAATAAGCGCCCAACACCACGTCCTGATAAATCGCTAAGACTGGAGAACCATCAGCTGGCTTCAGTAAGTTCTTCGAAGCCGACATTAATTCCTTCGCCTCTAACTGTGCAGCTTCCGAAAGCGGTAGATGTACTGCCATTTGGTCACCATCGTAGTCCGCGTTAAAGCCCGAAGCTACTAACGGATGCAACTTAATTGCTTTACCATCAATAAGTCTCGGTTGGAACGCTTGTACAGATAATCTGTGTAGCGACGGAGCACGGTTAAGAAGTACGTATTTACCCTTAATTACTTCGTCAAGAGCATCCCAAACTACAGTTTCCTTCGCTTCAATTAATCTCGAAGCTGCGCGAATATTATTCGCGTGCTCGTTAGAAATCAACCAAGAAATCACAAATGGCTTAAAGAGTTCAAGTGCCATCTGCTTCGGTAAACCACATTCATGAAGCTTTAATTCCGGACCAACGACAATCACTGAACGTCCAGAGTAATCTACACGTTTACCGAGAAGATTCTGGCGGAATCGTCCTTGTTTACCTTTAAGTAAATCAGAAAGTGATTTAAGTTTACGACGACCATTAGTCGAATTTGCGCCACGAGAACCATGTGCTGCTGAGTTATCGATTAATGCATCGACAGCCTCTTGAAGCATACGCATTTCGTTTCGGCAAATGACTTCCGGAGCATTTAGATCCATCAACTTCTTCAAACGGTTGTTACGGTTAATCACACGTCGATACAAATCGTTCAAATCCGATGTTGCAAAACGACCACCAGGAAGCGCAATCATTGGGCGTAGATCCGGAGGAATAACCGGGATCACAGTTAGAATCAAGTCTTCTGGTTTAATTCCAGCCGCATACATACCTTCAAGCGCCTTCAAGCGTTTCTGAATCTTCTTCTCTTTTTGGCCTCTTGCTTCAGCTACTTCTTTCTTAAGATCAGCAATCAACTTCTCTAAATCGATTTCGTCGAGCATCTTCTTAATCGCCGTCGCGCCCATTTCTACCGTAATGTAATCTTCATATTCTTCCGGCAAGTTGCGATAATCAACTTCAGTGATTACTCCACCTTTCTTGAATGATTCAAGAGTAGCTTTTCTAGAAGCATAGTCAGATTCGAGCTCTTCGAGTTCTTTCGTCTGAGCCTCAGCGAGTGCTTTTACGTTCGCACCTTCAGCTTTTGCTTCCTTTTCATAACGAATTTTGATTGCATCACGTGCTGCGTTAGTTTGGCCTTCAAGACTCTCTAAAGCCTTCTGGATTTCGCCAGTTTTCGCATCGATAATAAGGTAAGTCGCAAAGTAAACCACTTTCTCGATGTTCTTAACCGTAATATCAAGTAATAGACTCAAAGCTGACGGAATACCACGCATAAACCAAATGTGTGCAACTGGAGCTGCAAGGCTAATGTGGCCCATACGCTCACGTCGAGTAATAGACTTAGTAACTAAGTTACCTTCCTTATCGACTGCCGCTTCACGACTTCTCACACCTTTAAGCTTAGAATCATGTGGATTAATATCTTTCGTTGGCCCGAAAATCCTTTCACAGAACAAGCCGTCCCGCTCTGGTTTTTGGGTGCGATAGTTAATCGTTTCTGGTTTCGTAACTTCACCATAACTCCAATTTAGAATATCGTCGCGACTCGCAACTGATAATCTAATCGAGTCAAAGTCCGAAGCTGAAATGAAATTGTCCATCCACGCCATCTTAGAACTCCTCTCCGAGATCAACTGTGCCATCTTCTTCGTCGACCTCCGTTATTTCTATCCCTTCATCCGCCATCATTGCCTCGGCCTCCGTTTCGTCAAGGTCCAAGATCTGCGGTTCAGTCTCTTTTTTATGTTGATCATAGATGGACTGATCATCTTTACTCTTTTCAATTTCTCTTGATGTTTTTTCAATTACATCGCCAGCATCCGCTGATTCACCATGATCAAGAAGGTCAACTTTAAGCCCGAGACCTTGTAGCTCTTTCACGAGAACGTTAAAGCCTTCTGGAAGTTTCGGCCCTTCAATCGGTTCATGTTTAATAATCGCTTCGTACGCTTTCGCGCGTCCGTAAACATCATCTGACTTAATCGTAAGCATCTCTTGTAAAGTAGTTGCTGCACCGTAAGCTTCAAGTGCCCAGACCTCCATTTCCCCGAAGCGCTGACCACCATTTTGAGCTTTACCACCGAGCGGCTGTTGCGTAACCATCGTGTAAGGACCAGTCGAACGAGCGTGAATCTTATCTTCAACCATGTGGTGAAGTTTCAACATATGCATCACACCAACAGAAGTTCTCTCATTAAATGGCTCGCCAGTCAGACCATCATAAAGTTGTACTCTACCATCCTCTGCGAAACCAGCCTTCTTTAACTCTTCCGAGATTTTTTCGTCCGGTACACCGTTAAAGGATGGGGTTGCAACCTTATAACCTAAGGCCCTTGCTGCCATACCAAGGTGAGTTTCAAATAACTGACCGAGATTCATACGGGAAGGTACACCCATCGGGCTAAGCACGATATCAATCGGCGTACCATCTGCCATAAATGGCATATCTTCAACCGGTAATACTCTCGAAACGACACCCTTGTTACCGTGACGTCCTGCGAGCTTATCACCGACACCAATCTTGCGCATTTCGGCTACGAAAATCTTAATTTGCATTAAGACACCAGCTTTAAGTTCGTGACCTTGCTCACGAGTGTAAACGCGTACATCAACTACTTTACCAGTCGATGAACCATTCATACGAACTGAGGTATCACGTACATCTTTAGCTTTTTCACCGAAGATTGCACGAAGAAGTCTTTCCTCAGAACTTAACTCTTGTTCACCTTTTGGAGTAATCTTACCAACTAAGATATCGCCATTCTTAACCTCAGCGCCGACAGTTACGATACCATCTTCACCGAGATGTCGAAGTGAATGTTCAGAAACATTCGGAATATCTCGAGTAACCTGCTCCGGACCAAGCTTAGTTTCGCGTACCTCAACGTCGAAATCTTTGATGTTGATCGAGGTCAAAGTATCATCTTCGACTAATCGGTTCGAAATCACAATAGCATCATCCATGTTGTAACCACGCCATGGCATAAATGCAACTAGAAGATCACGTCCGAGCGCTAATTCGCCATCATGGATCGATGCGCCCTCTATTAGAGCATCACCTTTCCTTACCTTTTGACCACGTCGAACTACTACGCGTTGGTTATAACAACGATCATCGTTTGTCTTCTCAAAGTGTTGAAGTTTATATTCAACATCTCCGCCTTTATCGTAAGTCACGATTACTGATACGCCATCAGCTTTCTTAACCGTACCATTACCAGTAGCCATCACGAGTTGTGAAGTGTTCTTAGCGACTTCACGCTCAATACCAGTTCCAACCACCGGATTATCATTTCTAAGTAGAGGAACAGCCTGTTTCTGCATTGCGCAGGCCATCAAAGAGCGGTCAACACGGTTTTTCTCGACGAACGGAATGAGTGATGCTGAAACACCAAGAATCTCTTTGTGTGCCGCATCAATATGCGTTACGTTCTTCGATTCAACCTGGGACGGAGTACCGTGAACGCGAGCCGAAACCCATTCTTCAACGAATTTACCGTTTTTGTCTACTTTAACGGATGCGTCCGCAATAATCATATCGTTTTCAGTATCAGCATCCATGTAAACTACTTCGTCAGTCACTTTACCATTCTTAACTACTCGGTAAGGCGCTTCAATGAAACCATATTCATTGATTCGAGCGTAAGTTGCAAAGTTCAAAACGAGACCGACGTTTCCACCTTCCGGTGTCTCAACTGTACAAATACGACCATAGTGCGTTGGGTGAGCATCACGTACATCAAATCCAGCACGTTCACGAGTCAAACCACCAGGACCCATCGAACTTAGACGTCGTTTGTGTGCTAATTCTGAGAACGGGTTAACCTCATCCATTAGCTGTGAAAGTTGTGAGGTAGCAAAGAATTCCTTTACTGCAGCTACAACCGGACGAGAGTTAAGAAGTTGCGACGGAGTCACATCTTCCGGATTTGCCATTGACATTCTATCGAGAATATTTCTTTGTAAACGAAGCATACCAAGGCGGAATTGCCTTTGGACGAGTTCGCCAACCAGTTTAACACGACGATTTGACAATGAATCAATATCGTCAGCTGGTTCTTGTGTATTATTAAGACGGATAATTTCCGCGACAATCGCGACTACATCGTCCATTTGCAATGTTCTAAACTCCGGCTTATTCGGCGTATCGAAATGAAGTCTGCGATTAATCTTAAATCGGCCTACATTCGAATAATCATATCGCTTTGGATCAAAGAAAGTTCGTTCAATCATCGATTTCGCATTTTCGACCGTAGCTAAGTCGCCCGGACGAAGCTTTCGGTAAACCTCAAGAAGAGCTTCGCCTTGGCTTGAAGTCGTATCCTTTTCAAATGTAATATCAATATAACTTTTCTCGCCATTATCAACTTTCTCAAATCGCGATTTAATGTCGGATTTAGAAAGACCTAATGCGCGAAGGAAAGTCGTAACTGGAATCTTACGACGACGATCAATTTTCACATAAATCGCGCCGTTAGCTGCAGTCTCAAACTCAAGCCACGCCCCACGACCCGGAATAACTTTAGCACCATAATAGCGTTTAAGCCCAATTGTCTCACAGTTAAAGAATACCCCAGCCGAACGAATCAACTGCGAAACAATCACACGTTCCGTACCATTGATAATAAAGGTCGCTCTTTCAGTCATCCATGGATAATCTCCAAAATAGATGTCCTGTTCTTTTTTCTCGCCAGTTGTCTTATTCTCAAGCTCAACTAGAACATGCAAAGGAGCTTCATAAGTCGCAAGATTGTATTTTGCTTCTTGTTCAGTTTCCTTTGGATCTTTAAAATAATAATCTTTAAAACGGAGTGAAAGTTTTTGGCCGGTGTAATCGTCAATTGGATTTAGCTCAGCAAAAACCTCTCGAAGTCCGTTTTTGACAAAGTCTGCCCACGAATCTTTTTGGTGTGCCGTTAGATCCGGAATAGGCAAAGCTTGATCACCTTCGGTGAAAAATACCCTTTCACCTACCTTCGGTTTTGTAGCCATTCTACCTCTTTTATTATTAGTGTTAGTATAATCTTTAACGCCGAAGATTACTGCCCTACTTTTCCCCTAGACTCGCCAGATCCATAAGATTACAAAAATAAGGCACACTACTTCTTAAAACCAAGTTTAGCATACCTCTTAAAGAAAATCAATAGAAAATCACCAAAAAACCGTCTAAAATTAGACGGGTTTCTAGACATAGATAAGCTCTCAACTTCTTATTGTGTTTTACAAGCTGACTCGCAGTTAGCTTATAATCTATTATACATAAGCGCTCGAAAAAATCAAGTCCTTTTTTCATAAAAAATAGCCCCTTTTCGGGGCTATTTTTCTCTGTTAATTAGATATCTAAATCATCTAGATCAGCAAGCTCTGCACGGGTCTTTTCAGCGAGTTCAGAAGAAGATTCTTCTTCCGCTTCGTCGTCCTCGGCCTCCTCAACCGGCTCTACGCTAACCTCTTCTTTAGCTTCCGCTGGCTTTTCTTCTTTCTTTGCTTCGCCACCTTCATCGGTGTTTACAATTTTAAGATTAAACCTAGCATCTTGTTTTGTACCAAGAGCTCGGAGCAAAACACGAATCGCTTGCGCGGTTACACCTCTTTTACCAATTACACGCCCAACATCTTCCGGATCAACAGTTAAGCTCAGTAAAACGCCTTTCTCGTCGATTTTTCGTTCAACCGCTACCTTATCGGGATTGTTGACTAAAGTTTTTACGATATATTCTACGAATTGTTGGTCAATAGTAGCCATTTTTTCTCCTTAAATGTTATATAAGCACATTATAACACAAAAATAGTCCCGTTTGTGGGACTATTTATTCTTATGCTTCTGCAGGTGTTTCAGCCGGTGTTTCAACTGGAGCTTCCGCCGCCGGCTCTTCTACTGGAGCCTCTGCCGGAGCATCTTTAGGCTGATTCTTGCGAAGTTTATCAGCATGTTTTGCTTTTGCATTCTTAGGCGGTACTTCCTTGTACCACTTCGGTAACTTAATACCATTCTTTCTTAAGATGAAAGCTACTCGGCTTGAAGGCTGAGCGCCATTCTTAAGATATTTTTCAATTGCTTCCTTGTCTAAAGTTGTAGCTTTAGTGTCAGGATTAAATTTGCCGACCTCAGCTACAATGCGACCCGAAAGTGGGTGACGCTGCGCTTCTTGGACGACTATCCGGTACGTTGGGTAATGCGTACGGCCATTACGTTGCATGCGAATCGCTAGCATTTTTTCTCCTTAAAAATTATTACCTCAGTATTTTAACCTACTTTTACAAAAAAATCAACCCCTGAGCGTTATGCTCAGGGGTTTTAGATTACTGATTCGCTCTTCTGAAGCGTTTCTGTAATCTGAGTTGGTATTTCCTTTCCAACTCTTCAGGAGACAACACCTGATTTTTCTTTAGACAAGTATCTAAATACTCTTTGTAGGCCCTTCTCCTATCTTTAGAAGTTGCCAGTAAGTTTAAGAGCCTCCTCTTTTCTTCCGCCTCTGGTAATCTTAAACCAAAACAGCCCGCATACATGTTTAGAATACCGTACGACCGTTCGGCTTTTACCTTCCACTCTTTCAACTGATCGTTATAATAGCGAAGATCATGCTGATAAGCGGCAGCTACAATCTTAGCCTTATTAACACCTGCAGCCACATACTTTCTCATATTAAAGAAGTAAGAAACTTGCCCGCAAGCATCAATCAAAGCTTTAAACTCTCCGAGATATTCGAGAACCGGCAAGCTCGCCGAATCTTCGGAAAGCTCCAGTTGTTCACAATCTGGAATCAAGCCATCGTTCCAAGTTCTCGGATCGTCATTCTCCTCAAAGGTGTATCCATCTTCTCTCAATTAATTCACCCCCTTCTTTGGTACGAGAAAAGACTATATTAAAGTACTAAATATAATTATAGCACACTTACCCTAAAAAGTCAAGTTAACCCTTATGTTTAACAGATTCAGCGCGATATTTTTTCACACCTTCACGCGCCGCATTCGTTTGGGCCTCTTGTTTCGAATGCCCAGTTCCAGTCCCCTTTAAATCATTTCCAACATAAATCCCGACTGTAAACTTTTTATCGTGATCCGGCCCCTCTTCTTTCAGAGTCTTATAAACAGGGGTCACCCCATCGATTTTCTGCGCTAACTCCTGTACATACGACTTCGGATCCCGCCATGACCCTTCCTCTAAGATTTCATCAATTTTCACCAAAATATGCTTCGAAATAAAGTCTTTCGCCGCTTCATACCCCTGATCTAGATAAATCGCACCAATTACTGCCTCAAAACAATCCGCTAGAATCACTTCGTGCGCTCTTTCTGAACCTTGTTTCTCTCCCTTAGATAAACGTACTAAAGGCTCATACCCAAGTTCTATTCCGGCAGCGCCAATCGACTCCGTTCGGACTAGTGCCGCTCGAAGAGCCGTCATAATTCCCTCAGGTTCGTCGTAATTCCTATACAAAAAATCTGAAGAAACTAATTCTAAAACTGCATCACCTAGAAATTCCAATCTTTCGTTATGTTCGTGCGTCGTTTTATGCTCATTCACATAACTTCGATGCGTTAAAGCTGTTACTAATAAGTTAATGTCCTTAAAAGAGAACCCGAGTTTCTCTTTTGCAAACTCTTGATATGCATTTGTATCCATTTCGCCTCCTATTTATAATCACCTACGCGAATCTTTTTCTTCGCAATTAACATCAATTTTTCAATATCTTCATATTCAATCACTTCTAGAGCGTCCGTAAACGAAAACCATTTTATTCCCTTCATCCACTTTTCCGGCGTCGGCTTTTCTCTCTCATCTAATGCCTGAACGAGATAGATTTGTGTTGTCATTAGAACCAACTTCTCTAATCTACGGTATTTAAAGTGTATTTTTCCAAGCCAAGCGAGAATCGATACGTTTTTCAATCCAGTCTCTTCCTCAATTTCTCGCCTCGCCGTCACCTTTGCCGTTTCCCCAGGTTCAATATGTCCCTTTGGAATCGTCCAGCGCTCTTTCGAATCTTGAATTAGTAGAATCTCGATGTCTTTTTTATCCGGCGTGAATCGAAAAACAATCCCACCCGAGGTCGGCTCACGCACAATCTCCTGAATCGCCGATTTCTTGCGAAAAACAGCAGATTTTATCTTATCGAGGGCAGACTCTTTAACTCTTTCCGTCGGCAGCGCTTCCGGAACTTTCAACGCTCTCCTCGCCGTCGGCTCCATCGACGGTCTTAGATCCTGATTCATCTTTTATCTCTTCAACAATTCCGAGCTTTTTATACGCCGTCCCGAGAACCCCGTTAACAAACTTCGAAGAATTCTCGCTCCCAAACGCTTTAGCGAGCTCAACCGCTTCATTAATGGCAACCTTCGGCGGGATTGAATCCCTGCATTCCGAAAGTTCATAAAGCCCCATCCGTAGAACATTTCTATCGATTGCCGCAATTGACTCAATCGGCCATTCTGGCGCCATCGGCGCAAGTGCGGTATCTAAAGTTTCAAAATTATCAGCCACATTCCGCGCTAAATTATATACAAACTCTGTATCTCCTAACGCCTTTTCGTATGGCTCAATATTTTTTGCAACAATAATGTCCAAATCGACTTCCGGGTCTTTTGCGAGGGTTCTCAGTTCATACTCATATAAACTCTGTAGAACAATAACTCTACCTAAATGTCGATTACTTGCCATATTTTAAATCTTCTCTTTTATTTATTAGTTTTAACTTTTAAATTTGGGGTTCTTTTCTTAGTCTCGAAAGCTTTAACCGGAGAGGTTTTATTCACTCTCTTTGCAAGTTCAAGCCTAAGATGACTCCTTCGAAGCCCAGTTTTCCTAGGGCTACTTTGTTTCTTAGGTTCAGGCATTTTGCTCCTTAAATTTAATAGATAATTTTCTTAATTCTACCACTATTTTTCGAGTTTCGCAAGAGCTCTTTTAATTGCCGGGCGATCAAAACCCTCAATTCTCGTATCACCAATCACCGTTACCGGCACTACTCTGATATCATCCATGGAAGAAGCATCAATTTCTTCATATTCGATACCTTTTTCGTCTAACCAATCCATTAAAGCATGACAATATGCACAAGTTGGTGTTGTATATATCTTTATCATAAATTCATTATACCATACATCGCGATTCCAGCCGCGACCGAGACATTAAACGACTCTTTTTTACCTTTCATTGGTATTTCAATAAACAGATCAATTATATCATGTAGCGAATAATCTATACCCTTTACTTCTTCACCTAAAATCAAAATTATTTTATCTGATATTTTCGCCTTTAACCCCTTTTCATTTAGTCTTGCCAAGTTATTATTTTCAATATTATTTTCCAGTCCAACAATCATCCATCCCTGTTTTTTAAGTCTTTTTAGCTCGGAAATTATATCATCAGACGAATAAATATCTAGCATATCTTCCGCACCTAGAGCCGTCTTATGGATTTCCTTATCCAACTTCCCGCGTAAATGAGGCAACAAGTTTTTATCATGCACCCTTGGCGTATAACCCGACAAAATCACCCTAGAAACGCCCAATCCTTCCGCAGTTCTAAGAATCGCCCCGACATTATATGTCGATCGAATATTATCTAAAACTAATATCAATTCCATAATAATATGATATAATAATTCTTATGAAAAGTCAAAGTATTCTCATAGTTCCGACTGAAACTGTCGAGGGTTATGCCGTAAGATTAGACGATGAAAGCGGCATTCGTGAACTCATGCGCTTAAAAGAGCGCGATTTTGACTCTGGGAAAATCTTTACACTCGTGCCGACCTCTAAATTCGAGATTGAAAACTATGCTCTTATCCCGCCCGCCGCAAAACCTTTAATCGAAAAACACATCCCGGGTGAATTAACTATTATTCTCCCGAAGAATCCTAATTTTCATCATTTTTATTACAATCATTTTGATACTATTGGTATCCGTATCCCTGACTATGCCCCATTCCTAAAAACTCTCTCTAAAACTGGACCCCTAATCCTCACCTCCGCCAACAAAAAAGGCGGTACCCCGAAATCTATCACGGGGCACCTTCCTTCTACTATTGTCGATTTTACCAGCGAAAAACCGAAAATTCTTCGCGAAGGCAATCTAAAAATCGACCTAAACGACTATATTAAGTAGCTTCGCTCGCTTGACGAAAATCGTCTTCTTGACACCACCATCAATATATTTCTTAACTCTTTCATCCCCAAGTGCCATCTTCTTTATCTTCTCTTCATCTTCTAAGTCATCTAGGCTAACTTCCAATTTCGCACGAAGTTTACCATTAATTTGAACAACGACTTCCACGGTTTCGTCTACTAAATATTTATCATCCCATTTCGGCCATTCGTCATCTGAATTCAATTTTTCAAGCATTTCCGAAGCCAGATGCGGCGCAAACGGTTTTAATAACTTCGCGAGAACCACCAGGTCTTCCTTACTCGCACCTACTTTATAAAGCTCATTCACGTATTCCATCAACGCCGCTACCGCCGTGTTGAAGTTGTAACGATAAATGTCATCAGTAACCTTTTTGATTGTCCTATTACGAATCACTACGTTATCAACTTTCTTAGTGTTACCAAGCAAGTTATAACAACGATTTAAGAACCGATAAACGCCGCCTACCGAACGTGGATCCCACGCTGCATCCATATCGTACGGACCAATAAACATCTCGTAAGTTCTAAGTGTATCCGCTCCGTATCCATCATTAATGACATCGAGTGGATCAATCACATTCCCTTTCGACTTAGACATCTTCTTACCGTCTGGTGCATTAATATATCCGTTATAAAGCAACTTCTTAATTGGCTCTCTAAACGGCAAATAACCTTCATCCGCAAAGAATTTACACCAGAATCGAATATAAAGTAGATGCGCTACCGCATGGTCACCACCACAATAATAGTCAATCGGCTCCCAATAAGAAATCGCTTCTGGATCCCAAGCGTGCTTTTTATCACGCGGTGAAGCGTATCGCCAAAGATACCACGATGAACAGGCATAACCATCCAAAGTATCAGTCTCTCGCGTCATTTTCTCCATATGTGTCTTACCAGTCTTCGGATCCTTCACTGGAATCTCAACCGTAAGCCAATCCTTCGCTTTCGCTAACGCCGAACGACCTGTATGATCCGGCTTATAGTCTTTCACCTCAGGAATAATTACCGGTAGCTGATCTTCCGGAATCGGATGCGGATTGCCATCTTTATCGTAGGCGATCGGAATTGGACAACCCCAATAACGTTGACGCGAAATCAACCAGTCGCGCATACGATAAGTCGTTTTTGGAGTCCCAAATTGATCAAAATCACAAAGTTCTGCTTCCACTATCGGTAAATCGAACTTTTCTGCGAATTCCCGGTCTCTTTCATCATACGCCGGGACCGCCATAATCGCCCCCGTCCCATATCCGGAAAGCACATAATCCGCTACGTAAATCGGAATCTTCTCCTTCGTCGCCGGATTAATTGCGTAAGCGCCAGTGAATACCCCAGTTTTTTCCTTGTTTTCCTGCCTCTCAATTTCCGACTTCTTTAACGCATCCGCCTTATATTTCATCACGGCTTCTTTCGCATCATCCGAGACAATATTGTCTAATCCGACATATTCCGGGGCTAAGACTAAGAACGTCGCCCCGTAAATCGTATCCGGGCGAGTTGTAAACACCGTAATTTTCGGTGCACCCGACTCAACCTCAAAATCAATTTCCGCCCCAACCGAACGCCCAATCCAGTTTTTCTGCATCGTCTTAATCTTCTCCGGCCACTCCAAAGCGTCAATATCCTCTAATAACTCATCTGCATATTCTGTAATCTTGAAGAACCACTGTTTCATCTTCTTTTTTTCAACTTCATGCCCACAACGCCAACATTTTCCGCCTTCAACCTGTTCATTAGCTAAGACCGTTTGATCCTCCGGGCACCACCACTGATAAGATTCCTTCTGATAAGCCAAGCCTTTTTTATAAAGCTGCAAGAAGCACCACTGCGTCCATCTATAATATTCTGGGTCTGAAGTATTAATCTCTCGATCCCAATCAATTGCATACCCTAATCTCTTAGCCTGCTTTCGGAAATTCGCAATATTCGTTTTCGTCACCTCTTGTGGCGCCGTCCCGGTTTTAATTGCATAATTCTCCGCCGGAAGTCCAAAAGTATCATACCCAAATGGTCTAAGAACATTTAACCTCTGCTGTTCAAAGAAGCGCGTCAAAACATCGACAATCGTAAAATTACGCACGTGCCCAACATGTAAACCCGCTCCCGAAGGATACGGGAACATCTCGGCGAGAAACATCTTCGGTGCGCCTTTCTTTTCAGAAGCTTTAAAAGGTTTCTCCTTTTCCCATTTTTTTTGCCATTTTTCTTCTATTTTCAGAGGTTCATATCTATCCATAAAACATATTATACCATAAAAATCAATTTCGTATCTATCAGAAACACCTCTAAAAACCTTAGCCCAAATTGACTAATTAGAGTAAATATGATATAATCAAAAAAGCTACTAGGTAGCAAATTTTTTATACGGGGAGGGTATAGAACATAATGAAACAGCGAGAAACTTTTTTTATAGTTTCTGAAGACGGAAAAAGAGGTATCGGAAAGAGCTATGTCGTCGAAGATGACAAAACATCTGAGAACTTTCAAGCGTTAAGTCAAAATCTTATGGACATCATAAATGAATGTGCCAATGATTATGAAAATGACGCCAGAACATGTGCTGAACTATCTAATAAATTCGTTGACCGAATCGAACAGCTCAAAACTAAAATCAAAAGAGTTAAAATTAGAAGCACATACTTCCAGAAAAAAATAGCTTTCTGGAAGAATATTAGACGTTATTCCATGCTCGGCCTATCTCTTCTTGGATTTTTCGGCGGGTTCCTCCTAACAATTGTACTAATATTAAAGTTACACGGACCCACTGATTCAATCGCCAGCACAGCTATTTCGTTCTTAGTAGCTCTCGTTTCCGGTGTAGTTCTTTGTTTGATTCTCTGCGGTTTGGCAAAAAACTTTACCAACAGGTTTATCAAATCGTACAAAAGATTACTAACCAAAAACGAGGAAATAATCGCGGATTTAACCTGCGAGAAAACAATCAGTACATTAGAGGCAGAAAAGTTTTACAAACTAAAAAATGCCAAGTGGGAAAAATCCCGCAAATATCGGGGACTTCACTAGAAGCCCCCTTTTTCTTGCACCTTATTATATATATTAGTGAACCTATCCAACGTCTTCTCGAAATCGTGTTCCGAAGCAATCTTAACCGAACCTTCCGAATATTTCTTTCTTAGTTCATCGTCTGTTAATATTGAAATCATCGCCTTCGCAATTTCTTTTACATTTCCCGGTTCACACAAGTATCCATTTTCCCCAGTCAAACACACTTCCGAAACAGCGCCCTTATTCACGGCAATCAATGGCAACCCAGTCGCTGCAGCTTCAATTAAAACAATCCCTTGCGTCTCAATTTCGCTCGCCGTCGCAAAAACATCACCAATTTTATAAAGCTCATACAAATCCGGCGGTAACACCCGGCCCAAAAACTTCACTGAGTCACCAAGCCCTTCCTCTGAAACCATCTTCTCTAATCGTAAACGATCTACTCCATCCCCAACCACAATCATCTCGGTTCCGTTCGGCAAATCCTTACGCGCTTCTTTAAACGCTTCAATCACCATTCCGACCTTCTTCTCCGGATCAACCCTACCTACATATAGAACCTTTAAACCATCCTTAGAAATTCCGTATTTCTCATAAATTTCTTTCGGCGCTTTTCCCGGCTTAAAATTCGAAAGATCCACTCCATTCGATACCGCCGCTACCGGCACGTTTAACTCTTTCCCCGACGACAAAATTAAATTATCAATCGCCTGCTTCGTCGGCATAGTTACAAAATCGCTCTTACTCTGACGATTTCTAAAATACGCGTAAAGCATCGCATTCACTGGCTTTCGCACCGGCCTCGGGAGCTTCAACGGCTCAGTTAACACCTCCGGTTGATTATGTTCTGTTGTCACTACCGGAATCCCCTTTTTTTTCGCATAAGAAACTACCGAAAGCCCAATTGGATCAGAAACCTGAACATGTACTACATCCGGCTTAAAACTATCTAACGCCCGCTTTATTTCTTTACTCGGAAAAACTGAAACTTTAAATCCTTTTTTATAAAACAAATGTGGCCAAGTAATACCTAAAAACTTCTTCTTCGGCGGGACATCATTAATCTGATCAGGATAAACCTTCACATCAATCGACTTTAACCTATGAACCTTTACTCCGTCTTCCGTCCTGACGTAATTCTTCTTTGTTTGAGACGGACAAAGTACTAAAACTTCATGCCCCCTCCCCGCTAATCCCATTGCGAGATTGTGTGAAAATACCGATACCCCATTTGTCATTGGGTAATAAACTGCTGTTGCAATTACAATTTTCATTAAAGCTCCTTTGCTTTATCCATCTGAGGATCTTTCATTGCATTAATATCCTCGTAAGACCTCTCGACTTCCACGTCCGGCTTAATCCCGGTACCATTAATTGATCGATCAAGTGGTGTATACCATTCCGCCGTCGTAACCTTCAATACCGTTCCGTTTGAAAGAGTATATAAGTTTTGCACGACACCCTTGCCATAAGTTGTCTCCCCAACAATCGTAGCTTTCTTATAATCTTGTAAAGCACCTGCAACAATTTCAGAAGCCGAAGCCGACGAACCGTTCACTAAAACGACCGTTTCCATGTCTTTTAGAACTGCTTTGCCGCTTGAAGACGTACTCGTTGTGTTTCCAAAGTGTCTAGATTTTTGAATCAAAACATCTTTTCCATCTAACCATAGACTCAGCAAATCTTGCGCCGCTGAAACATAACCTCCGCCATTTCCGCGTAAATCTAAGATAACTTTATTAATTCCTTTTTCGCCAAACTCCTTTGCAAAATCTTGTACCATTGTTCCGGTGTCACTATCGAATCTCGTTACCGTCACGATCGCCGTCTTTCCATCATATTCAACATAAGCCGAAACATTATTAATCGTTTCACGCTTCATCGTAAAATCTAACTCTTTCCCGTTTCTTACAACCGTAATTTTTACTTCCGAACCACTTTCGCCGCGTACTTTCTTCGCGATTTCGTCGGTCGAAAGTGAATAAACTTCCTCGTCATCAACTTTATAAATAATATCACCCGCCAAAATCCCAGCTTTTCTTGCCGGATTATCCGGAAGCGTCCTTAAGACTCTCACATAACCATCTCTAAGTCCCATCTCGACGCCAATTCCCGAACCAACATTACCATGTAAATCATCATAGAAATCCGCGGTTTCTTGTTTATCCATATAGACCGTATAAGTATCACCAAGCGATTCGGTCATCCCTTTTTTCGCGCCCTCAATCATATCGGATAAAGAAATTTCACCATTATATGATGAATTCAGTTGGTTATAAACCTCATCTAACGCCGACCAATCAACATTAGAATAGGTTGTTGTTTGAAAACCTAAATATGGCGCAAATCCCGAAAACCAACTCTTACAGTTTGCACCAACAATCCCACCAAGAACAGCCAAAACTGCCCCAATTACAATTGCTCCCCCTAAACTAACCTTTTTTTCATTCCACTCTTTATCCATTAACTAATTATAGCATAAGCAAGTTGAAAAAACACTGAAAAAACTATTCAAAATGTAGGAATGAAGCGCCTGCCGAAGGATGATAGTCTCGTGCACAAAAGTCCTTTTCATAGCATCCACCACCCGGCCAATCAACATTATATTCGGTTACATTAATCGTCCCATCCGGGTTCACACTTTCAACCCATTGTACGTGACCATAGTTACAACCAAAAGCATCACAAGTCATCGGCCAAATCGCAATCGTATTCGGAGCCGGAGTTGAATCTACGTAAGTAGTCTTCCCATTTTTCGGTACATGATATCCACTCGCATAAATATACTGCCAAGCATCACCGCCCCAAGTATTCCAAATTTCAAATTTCTCATAAGCCTTCCAGCTCACATAATCGGTACACTGACAAATTAAACCACCGTAAGGATATTGAATATTATCCCCCTCATAAACATATCCAGGACCACAGTTTCCACCGAAAGGATAAGTGTTTCTTGCATCGTCTGAACGAATACCGGTTCCACCCGCCGACGGTTTCCAAGTCATTCTTCTCACTTCACTTTCCCAGTAACTCGCAATCGCCGCCGCATCATCCGCATTCTTTTCGTAAGTTGCCTTTAAAGCCTTTTGACTTTCTTTCTTCGCTCCCGCCGCTAACTTTTCGTTTTCATTAATTCTTAATGCTTCCTCGACTTCCGCTTTCTGATTGTCGAGATCTTCCTTCATTTTCTTCACTTTTTCGCTCATCATCGCAATTTCTTGTTTTGCGACTTCCTCGCGCGCAGCTTTCTCCGCATAATCCGAGATTGATTTACTACCCGCTAAAACTCGAATCGGCTCAGAATCATCACTAAAATGCATATTTACTAAAATTTCAGCTAAAGCTTCTTTCGTTTCTTCGAGTTTTTCTTCAGTCTCTTTTATCTTAACATTCAACTGCTTAATTTTCTTCTCATTTTTCGCAATTGAAGTCTCGAGATTAGCAATGTCCTCGTCTAATTGTTCAATGATTTCGCTCACCGAACTGGCTTTTTGCGAAAACAAATTTGCTTCGTTTCGTTTCGCTTCCATATTCGCTTTCGCTTCTTCACATTCCGTATCTCCCGGGTCGCAACTATAAGCACTTACCGGCGAAATTGAAGCCGTAAAAACTATAGATACCAAAATCAAAACCACATAGCTAACTGTTTTTCTAATTCTTTCTTTGATTTTAGTATTTTTATTCATAAAGCTACCTCTAACTAATAGATTAGCATAAACAACATATAAAATCAACTATTTACATTTTTTTCAAGTATTTCGAAACCGCAAGGTGCGCTGATAGCCTTCCGATAACTATTCCAATCGCAATAAATACTAAGAAAACTAATATTAACTTATTAGATTCAAGCACGGCATTAATCTGATCAACATTAATTCCATAGTTCTCAAGTTTCGGCGAAAGGAATCTAAAACCGAAATACGAAATCGTTGCCGCAATCGTCCCAGCAATCATACCACTAATCTCCGCCTCAACTAAGAACGGTCCTCGAATAAAGCTTTTATCTGCACCAACAAGCTTCATCATATAGATTTCTTCTCGTCGCGAGAAAATCGCCATTCGAATCGTCGAAAAGATAATTAATACCGAGATTACTAAGAACACGCCCGCGAAAATTATCCCGCCCATTCGCGCAATCCTCGCCCAATTCGTAATCGTCGCAATTTCCGTACGATTTACTTCATCAGTCGAAGGCATCGTCTTATCAATGTTCTCAATAAACAGCTCATTATTATTTCTAATTTCATTAATTCCACTGATATTATCTACATCATAAACCTTAATCCTCATCGTCGCCTGCATCTTCGCAATCATCAACTCTTTCATCTCGTCGTCTAGAATATTCAAAATCTCATCACTCTCTGCATTCTCTTCTAAGAACTTCTCATATTCCTCTTCCGACGTCGATACTTCCACAGATTTTAGATTAGGATCCTGTTTAATAATATCAGTCATCTCCGCTAAAACTTCTGCCGAAGTATTCGGTTTGAAATAAATCGTGATGTCGATTTTATCTTTCATCATTTCGGCCGTATTCGTCAAAATCACACTTGCTACTACTGTCACAAATAGAATAATCAACGTCACCGCCATCACCACAGTCGCCGCCATTGAAAGCCAAATGTTACGTCCGAAACCTTTCGTTCCGTACTTTACGATTCTCGCTCTTTCTCGAATCACATGCTTACTGCGGTTCTTCTGCATCGTTCGGAGATTCTTTTTTGAGCTCTTTCGTAAAGTCTTTTCTTTTTCATTCGTCGTCATTGAATCATTCTCCTTCTCGGTTTCAATGCATGTCCAGGCTTTTGGACCTCACGTTTCGGCGCTTTTGGAATCGGCGTTTCTTCAAGTTCATAAATGCCATTATTTTTCTGATCATTCACAATCTTTCCATCTTTCAAAGTAATCACCCGTTTTTGTAAATTATTGACAATATTCTCATTATGTGTCGTTACTAGAATTGTTGTACCAAAGTCGTTAATCTTCTTCAGTAAATCAATAATTTCTTTCGTTGTTAATTTATCAAGGTTAGCTGTCGGCTCATCTGCAATTAAAATCTTCGGCTGTCTTGCAACCGAACGCGCAATCGAAACCCGCTGTTGCTGACCACCAGATAATTGATCCGGAAACTTTTTCGCCTGATCTAGCAAATCAACTAACTCGAGTACTTTCGGAACAGTTTTTCGAATCTCTTTCCCGCTCATTCCAGCAATTTCCAGCGCGAACGCTACGTTTTCATAAACCGTACGTCGCGGCAGTAACTTAAAATCCTGGAAGACTACTCCAAGGCGTCGACGATAACCCGGAATATGACGCTTTTTCACATAATCAAGATCAATCCCACCAATAATAATCTTACCGGAATCCGGGTTCTCTTCTTTCGTAATCATCTTCATCAAAGTCGATTTCCCAGCCCCAGATTTTCCCACTAGAAAGACGAATTCGTTCGGTTCAATGTGTAAAGAAACTGAATCCAGCGCTGGCGCTGAATCTCCGGGATACTTTTTCGTAACCGAATCGAATAAAATCATAGACCCATTATAACATAAGCATTTGAAAGCGCAAATTAAAAACTTTCAATCCTAAAGGAGATATTTTTTCCCTCTTGACCCTCGGCTTGATAGATAGAAAGAGGACTAATTTTCGCACCTGGAAACTTCCTTTCAACCTCACCTAAAGTCTCTGCATAAGATTTTGTCGTAGTGACCGTCAAATCCTCACTCTTTTTAATTCCAAACTTTAATTCTTTCTTACGTGAACGTTTTTCTAACACTAAATCTAAATCAATTTCAAATCCAGCTAAATAATTAGCTAGCTTAAACTCGTTCTTCACTGAGTTTTTAAACTCACCAACTATACCGACTAGTACTTCCGGATTATCCTTCAAACGAATTTCAGCCGATCGCTTTGGCTCAAACGGCTTTGCTCCCGCGCTTTCATCTTTAAGCGGCAAATAATCTACGGCAATACTAAATTCATTGAATATCTTCTCCGCATATTTCTTCGCCCTATAGAACGCAGTCTCTTTATTCTTTCTTTCTGCAACAATTAAACCGAAAGAATTCTTCTCGGCCGGAACATCTTCCGAATTTAAACCCCACGATTTCTGATAAACTTTATTCATTTCAAAAATCGCAAACTTCTCAACCGGCAATTTTTCATTCAAATAAGTTTTTTCAAGTAAACTCGGAATAATCGATTGTCGTACATATTGTAATTCCGGCGAAATCGAATTCACGATTTTATAAGAATTCTTTTTATCGAGCCCAGCCTTTTCTAATAATCTCTCGCTCACGAAACTATAAGTTAAAACCTCATTCGCACCATATCGCGATAACAATTCACGTATTTCTTTCTTTAACTCGAAATATGAATTCTTTTCAGCCGTCGCATGTAAAGGCAAAGTTGGTTTTATATTATCATAACCCAATAACCGACCGACTTCCTCAATTATATCTTCCTTAATATGAATATCGGTTCGCCAAACTGGTGCAATGATTTCCAAAAACTCATTCTGATCATTGATTAGAAAACCAACATTCGCCAAAGTCCTAATAATCAAGTTTTTACTATAATCGGTCCCTAACAATTCATTTATTTCAACTGTTGTAATTTTTACAACGTTCTCATTTTCTGGCTTCGGATATTCATCTAGAACCTCCGACACTTTATAACCATCTACTAATAATTTACTACAAGCTTCCGCCACAGCTAAAGTTTGATATGGTGGCTGTCCCTTTGTAAATCGCGTTATTGCTTCACTAAAAATACCATGTGCCATTTGAGTTTTGCGTAGGTTATAAAGACTAAATGTCGCCGATTCTAGAATAATATTCTTTGTGTTCTCATCAATCATTGTCGATTCGCCGCCCATCGCGCCAGCTAACGCCACCGGAACATCATTACTACAAATCACGATATCATTTTCAGTTAAAACAGTTTCCTTCCCGTCAAGTAAAGTCAACTTCTCGCCTTTTCGCGCCAAACGCACAACAATCTTCGGCTCACTAGTTTTCCCAACCCTTACAAACTTATCGTAATCAAACGCATGTAAAGGCTGACCCGTTAGAAGCATTAAATAATTCGTCGCATCTACAATTGGACTAATCGGCTTCATACCGGATTTAGCTAGAATAGCATCTTGCCATGTCAAATACTTTTTCTTCAACTCACCGTGCTTCTCAAGTACCACTGCTGTATACCTCTGACAAATATTCTCATCTTTTATTACTACTCGTTTATCATCATTCTTACTACACTTTTTTGTTTCATCATTGTACTTAAACTTCTCACCTAGTATTCCAGCTACTTCCCTTGCGAATCCAATCATTCCAAACGTATCTGGCCTATGCGTTAATGATTTATTCTCAATTTCGAGTATTAAATCATTTAACTCAAACACGTCTGCAAACAAATCGCCCGGCTTCGCCATCTTCGGGTCAATCTCGACAATTCCGTCATGATCTTCACCTAAATCTAACTCGTCCGCCGCTGCAAGCATTCCATTCGAATCGTATTTATTAAGCATCTTCCTTTTACCGATTACAAACGGTGCATCTTCCTTTAATGAAGCTGGAACGGTAGCTCCCGGCTTAATCCAAGCCGCTAACATCCCCTCGTGTACATTCGGTGCGCCACAAACTACTTGAATTAATTCACGTCCTCCGTCATTAATTTGACATAACGTCAAATGTGTTTCCGGAATCTTCTCCGCTTTTTCGACTCGTACTATATATATATTGTCGTATTTATGCGTCTCATCAATTACGCCTTCAACTTCAACTAGCCTCGCGCCAATTAATCTAATTAGCTCGTCATTCGGAATTTTAATATCAACGTATTTTTTAAGCCAGTTTAAACTAATCCTCATTTTAAAACTCCCTCAAAAAGTTTAAGTTACCCGATTCAAAATCGCGCACATCCATTAATCCGTAACGAAGCATTACCAACCGATCAATTCCACCACCCCATGCAAAACCATGATACTTAGTCGGATCAATTCCCGCCATCTTTAGAACATTTGGATGAATCATTCCACATCCCAACATTTCAAGATAGTCACCTTTCTTTCCGCCAAGCGTCTTTGGTTTTTCAATTAAAAACTCTAGGCTCGGTTCCGTAAATGGGAAATAGCCTGGTTGTGTCCGAATGTTAAGTTTTTGTTCATAGTACTTTTCGAAAAACTCGCGTAAAATTCCCAACATATCACCCATCGTACAATCTTCCGAAACATATACGCCCTCACATTGATAAAAAGTGTGCTCATGTGTCGCGTCAACGTCTTCATTTCTAAATACTCTTCCCGGGACTACGACTGCAATCGCTTTTCCTTCGTCTAATTTAGATTTATATTTCTTTAAAACTCGGTGTTGCATCGTTGAAGTATGCGCCGGCGGAATTAAACCTTCTTCCGTTCTAAACGTATCGTACCCATCTCGCGCCGGGTGTTCCTTTGCGAAGTTCAAAGAATCAAACATATGAAATTCATCATCAAGTTGCCTTGATTCCATTACGTCAAATCCCATCATTTGATAAATTTCAGTTACACGATCAAGCTCAGTCATTAAAGGATGTTTCGAGCCCAATTCAGAAGAATAAAACTCTGGCATTTTTTCATTCACACCCGACCACGCCGTAATATCAATCGGCTCAACCTCAACATCAAGTAGCTTCTTTTCGGCTTTCGCAATCTCTTCTAAAACCGCTTCGCGTTCTTCATTAATTTTTCGCCCAAATTCAGCACGCTCTTCAACCGGCAATTCCCGAATTTTACCGGCGCGCGTATTAATCTCTTTCAATTTCGCTTTGAGTTTTTCTAATTCGTCCATGCAATCTATTATACCGCAAAGCTACGATTTCGTACATCAGCGAAGCTAATCTGATTTAATAGTATAAAGTAATTATTTGCTAATTTATTATCATTATCAAATCTTATCTCACTATCAACTTTCACTGCCGGCGCTCCAAAAGCATATCTCTCTAATGGATCGTATTCGTCAAGATACTGATAATATTCAATCAGCGCTAAAGTATCTTCAACTTTTTCTTTTGTCATTCCCGAAAACCTTGCTAATGTTCCTTCGAATGTAGTATCTAGAGGGTTTTCTTCGTAATAGTCGTTTAGAAATGCTGTGACCGGGGATTTATACTTTGGATCAACATTTTCAAGAAAACGCTGAATTTCGTCATAACGTTGATAATATTTATATTCTCTCTCCCAATCAGGATTCTCATCCGACGCAACACAAGCTCTTCCGTTTGCCCACTTCATACCAGCCTCCTCCGCAATACCCGTACCAATCGCAACTGCATCATTTACGAGCGGGACTCGGCTTAAAATCTTAACCGCCGTTGAGCTTTCTCCAGAAAGCGCAGAAGCAATTTGTGCATCCTTTATACCATACTGTGATGTCCTTTGCCCACAGAAAAGTGTATACTTCGCCAAAGGTGAATTCTTTTTTATAGTTTTACCATCACCTTCAAAATTACTATCAAGACCTGCCACTTGGCTTCTTATCGAAGCAATCTCACTCCCACCTTCTTTCATATTTCTTACAATTTCAATGACATCCTCCGCCGCCATATTAATCGTAGATGTGTCCGTAATAATATAAGGGTTACAGAATGCATCACCCTGTGCATCAACCACATCCAACAAATCACATTGACCACTCGAGGTTAACACACTTTGATTATCGATAGCGTTTGCTGTTGGCAGCATCGCAGCCACCGAACTAGAAACCGTACTCGAAACGTCCTTGATCACCGACATTACTCCGCCCGACGAATATGCCATCGGAATTAAGGAATAAGCTAAACTACCTAAAAATGTATACTGCGAAGTGATATCAAACGGGCTTCGAATCGCACGCTGATATCTCGCTTCATCTGCAATCACGGTATTCTGAACATTAAGATACGTTAAAACCTTCTTGGTACTACCAGGGCTCTGTCCACCACTCGTACCATTTCCGCCAAGATACTTACTCGCGCCAGAAATCATCGCATTCCCCCTATCTTCACCAAACCACTCAGTCGCAACGTCTTTCAGTTTCATATTTGTTATCTTCTTTGCAGCTATCGGGACCATAGTATATATAGCCAATCTTACTGCGCCTTTAATCACTGTCTTCGCGACCGCCTTAGCTGTCAACTGTATTGCCTTCAAACCTTGACCGACAATCGGAATAAAACTTAAAACAGTAGTTACTAAACCTACAGCCGCCGCACCCGCTCTCACATAGCCACAATACTCATAAATCTGTGCAGCTGTCTTAAAATTATCAAAGAACGAGCTAATATTATTCATAATTGATTCAAAATTCACGTTTTGAACGCTTTCATCACTTGAATTTATAGAACTATTCTTCGAAAATAGCCATGCCATCCCCGCCGACTCCATAGCAGTCTTATTTTCTTTCCCTTTTACAACTTTGCCATCATTATCTCTTGTTGGCGCAGCAACGGTAAGACTTTCTCCGTATTCATGAATCGGGCTCTCATTCCCATCACCAGCTTTCACCTTATCGACAGATTCAAGAAAGCCAGAAATTAAGTTTAAGAACTGCATATTTTGATAAGCTGAAACAACTGTATATATTGAAACATAAGAATCAAGCACTGCACACGCAAATTCTCCTGCCTCAGCTGCTGCGCCCGCCGCCTTTATAGCTTTACTATTTAAAATCTTATTAATCTGATCATAATTCTTTGCATTTTCCAACTTACCCGGGTTCGCATCATAGCTACCATCCTCTACTTCATAACCCATCGTATCTTCTCGTCTGTCCATAATGGGCTTTTGTTCTCCAGTATCAGGATCTGTCTGCGTTCCAGATTGGTATGCCTCATCCGCACTTACTCCTTCATCCGTTGTATTTTTAACCGCCTCACTCGCCGCTACCTTCTTAAAACCTTTAGTCAAATCCTCCATTGTCCGCGTCGCGTACCTTGTCCATCTATTCCGATTAATGCTCAGCTTGACTTCGGTAACTCCAGACATAAGATTATCAAACCATCCCGAAATACCTCCACGCCAAGATTTCGAAGCCGCGGTATAAGGAGTCTTAAAATCCGGATCTGAAAGAGCTGTACTAACCGAAACTTGGCCACCAAACTCTTTTGCCGAAATCCCCGCCGCGCTAATAATCGCTGAATCCGTGATTTTTCCTAAATAATTACTCCCGACCACTGCCTTATACTGCCCACCCGACTTATATAGAAGAACCGTCACTCTCGTGCTACCGTAACTAACATTATCTATGACTTTTATTCCCTGAGTGGCAAATTGTTGAACCTGATATTCCGAAAATGCAAATGTTTTCGAATCGTCATCTCCACGCTTTTCAGACTCCGACAAAGTTCCTTGATTAAGCTGAGTGTTCAGAGTATTGTCGCCAGTAATAGTCGAAGAAACACCAATCGAATTAAATTTTTCGATAATCATTTCTTCAATTGCAAACGGCATTATCGATTGTGCCCCCATAATTCCACCGCCAAATCCAACTAAAGCTCCAAGAATTGCTAGAAGCGGCGCACCCTTTTTTAACTTACCTTTTAAGTTTTGTTTTCCTCCCCCTTTTGGACTTCTTCCAACACCGGAAAACAACTTCCCAGGTTTCTCTTCACCCGCTCTCACTGCATTCAATAAATGCCTAGATCCACCAAATTTTGCGTCTGTAGCTTTCTTTTCGGCATCCCATATATCAGATGACGTTTTAGGAGCACTAACAGGATTGTCAGAACCAGCCGGCCCACCATCTTTTTTCTTCTTTCCTTTTGACTCATTCAAAAAATCAGGCCGAATACTACCCAGTGCAGCCGGAGTCACAGGATTAAACCATCGCTTCTTGCCTTCGTCTTCTTCCTCGTCACCCATATATAATATATATTATATAGTACTTATGCTAAAAAATCCATAGGCCTTAAAAGGCAAAAATCAGAATTAACGATAGGATTGCTAATGCAATTAATACAATCCAAACCCAACCAAATTTTCCTGTTTTCTTATAATCCTCAATATAGTCAGAATCATCGACTAAATCCGGAGTCTCACCTTCAACTACGCTAGTATTACCACTTAACTTCGCCCGAAGATCCGCATCAATCCTCCGCGACAAATCATCATTTTTATTGTTTTCTTTATTTACTATTATGCCCATTTTTCCATTATATCATACGAAAAGTGTGGTATAATATTAACAATATTATTTAAGGAGGACAAAATGGCGACTAAAAAGTCGAAATCATCGAATAAGTCTACCAAGACCACATCGACAAAATCCAAATCTGCCGCGAAGACTGCAAAAAAACCAGAACTCGAGGCTCCTAAAACAGAAAAGGTGGAGAAAACAAACGCCAAGAAATCTTGCTTTAAGGGTTTCTTTGCTCGCAAATATGAAGAAAAAGAGAGTATTCTCACCGTCTTCAAAAACCCGAAGTTCTACGGTGCATTACTCGGCGAAATCTTTGGAACGATGCTAATCGCTCTCCTTCTCTTTTCGCTTTGGCCGGTTGGACTTGCATGGGGACAATATTCGAATGCTAACATCGCTATTTACGCTATTGCCGTAATCGCGATTATCGCATCAGTCTATGCACTTTCCGGTGCATGCTTGAACCCGCTTGTAACTGTCGGTATGATGTCAACTCGCCGTATGTCAGTTATTCGCGGAATTATGTACATCATCGCGGAAATCGTCGGTGCCTGGTTTGGTTGGCTAATAATTAATGCCTTCCATCTAGCCGGTGGCGACACTGCTATGGATGTTCCAGCAATGTCCGCAATTGGCGAAAATGCATTCTGGATTACTACGATGGTAGAATTAGTCGGCGCAATTATTATCGGCTTCTTCTTCGCCCGCGCTCTAAATTTCAAGCGCAGTGTATTTACGTTTGCAACAGTTGCAACCGGTGGTATCCTACTTGCTTACATCGTAGGTTTCATCGTTTCAGCTGCTTACCTAGGACTTAGTAACAACTTAATCATGAACCCAGCAGTAGCTTTAATGCTCCAAATCTTCCCGACAGCCGGTGAAAGCTTCGGTGAAATTCTTGGCGGCATCTGCCAAGCTCTCTCAGTCTACGCAATCTTCCCAATGATTGGTGGCGTAGTCGGATTCTATCTATCTGATTTTACAAGCCGTTTAGCTGACGAGAAGTAAATACAATAAAAAAATAACCCCTTTAAGGGGTTATTTTTTATTGCTTAGGAAATAGTGGTTCTTTCGGCGGAGTAACTGGATCCCTAAAGATCTTAATAATCTTATCCGATGTCTCTGGTAAGAACGGACTTAACATACGATTCGCTTCTAACAAGTTAGAAACTAAACTCTTCAAGCAAGTTATTAGTTTTTCCATCTCACCATTCTTCGCCATCTCCCACGGTTTCTCTTCATCGATCCGTTTATTTAATTCTTGAATCTTTTCCCAAATATAGTCAAAAGCTTTCGAAAACTCAAAATGTTCCATTAGTGATTTATATTCATCAGGAATCATATCGTCCATATTTTCATTAATCTCAATTTTGTTCTTCGAAACTAATGTCGCAAGTCTTTGGACTAAGTTACCTAAGTCATTCGCAAGCTCGTTATTATAAGCATTCTCAAATTTTTCCCAAGTAAAATCTGAATCCGCGAACGTGTCAACATGTCTTAAGAAATAATATCTAAACGCATCAATTCCGTGTTTATCAATTACTTCTACTGGATCTACTACATTTCCAACCGACTTACTCATTTTCTGACCATCTACTAAAATCATTCCGTGCGAAGGAATCGCTTTCGGTAAAGGTAGACCTAAACCGATTAGCATTGCTGGCCAAATAATCGCGTGAAATCTTAAAATGTCTTTACCGACATATTGAGCCACTGCCGGCCACCATTCCGAAATATCCTCTTCAGGATAACCTAGAACTGTTATATAATTCGACAACGCATCAACCCAAACATACATCACCTGAGTATCATCGTCCGGAACTGGAACGCCCCAAGTTAGTTGCGCCTTCGGCCTAGAAATCGAAACGTCCGGCGAATCCTCAATTAGCTTCAATATTTCTTTCTTTCTAAAATCGGGCAAAACCAATAATTCATCCGAGCTAATCGCTTTTGTAATTTGTTCTTTAAAGTCGGAAATTCTAAGATAATAATTCTCTTCTTCCAGTTTCTCATACGGTTTTTGATGATCTGGACAAACACCATTATTCTCTTCGTATTCTTTATCCGTAATAAATCTTTCACACCCAGTACAATACCATCCTTCATACTTCGCTTTATAAATATGGTTCTCAAGATTCTTCCAAATTCCCTGGCAACGTCGTATATGATCCGAATCCGTTGTTCGAATAAAATCCGTATAAGAAACATTCAATCGCTCAATAAACTTACGAAACTTTTCCGCGTTCTCCGCTACATATTCTTCTACATTAACACCTAATTCTTCGGCTTTCTTAAAAATCTTCCCGCCATGTTCATCTGTTCCAACTTGAAATTTTACTTCATCACCAACTAATCGATGATACCTCGCGCAAACATCAGCTAAACAATAATCCATGGCATGACCAACATGCGGACTACCATTCACATACGGGATAGCCGTAGTAATATAGGTTTTATTCATAAAAATATTTTACAACTATTCGCAGGTAAACGCAAGTTTCACATAGTTAGCTTGAATCGAGTCTAAATCGTTCAAAACTTTCTTATTTGAATCAACTAAATAATACACTCCGGCATTCTCGCTAGTCAAATCGGCAACATCAGTTTCTTTTTCTTCAATCACAACTTCTTCTTCAGTAATCGTCTCCTCATTCGTCTCTTCGCCGTTCGTCGTTTCATTATTTACATTTTCTTCGGTATTACTATAAACAACGGATTTAGTTAAAGAAACAGACTGTAAAAGATTATCGACATCGAAATTAACCGTAATAGCTACAGTTCCGGAAACAACATTCTTTCCAGCCGAAAGCATTTCTTCATTAGTCATCTTCCTCGTACAAGTCAATGTATTCATTGAAGTTGAAGGAGTATCATCATCAACTACTGGCGTCGGTGTATTACCTCCTGACGATCCACTATTCCCGTTCCCAAGAAGTTGCATGGCAAGCACCGCTACAAGACCAACCACAATAATCGCCGCAATAACTATCAACGCAATCAATGTCTTTTTACTCTGAGGCTTCTTTCCCGAACCTGAACCAATACTACCTTGCGCACCAACGGTCGGATCAACTGCCGGATCGTTAAACGGAACACTTTGAGCACGCTCTTTAGGCATATTATCAAATGGATTCCCACCAGAAGGCATCGATGCTCCGGCATTCCCGTCAGCTGGACCAGAAACCGCAGAACCGATTGATCCAGGAACTGGACCCGCAGCTTTCATTGGCGCCTTCAATTCTTCTTCTATCGGATCCGGTGCTTTTGCTGGTTCCGGCGTCATGATTGGATCGGTCGCCGCAATTCCAGTCACGTCAGCCTGAAAAGCCGGACTATTAGCAGGAGCACCAGTCGGATTAATCACAGGATTAACCGGAGGTGGAGTCATTACCGGAGAAGGAACTACTGGGGGAGGAGTCGGGTTCGAAACTGGCTCCGGTACAACTGGTTCTGGTACGACTGGTTCAGGAACAACCGGCTCCGGAACTACAGTTGGTTCAGGTACCGGGTCCGGCGCAGGTGTCGGCGTCGGCATCGGATTTGATGTTGGTGTCGGGTTGCTAATTGGATCCATTGTTTTTTCCTTTATAATTAAGTTCTAAATCTTCTAGTTTATTTTAACGCTTATGGTTGTTTTTTGCAAGGGTAAAGCTATCTTCCAGAGAATCCTCCTCCCCCTCCGCCCCCACCGGAGAATCCCCCTCCCCCTCCGCCTCCACCGGAGAATCCAGACGACGAACTCCCGCCTGAACTAGCCATAACTGTCGAATTATTAACAATAGTCGCTGCATTATTAATACTTCGCGCAATATCAGAAATTGCAAAACCACTTAAGAAATAGTCAGGCTCTTCAATTTCTTGAACTTCACAATACTGCTTCATTTCTTCCATCCAACTTTTTTCTAGTCCAAATATCGCAGCGTACGGTAGCAGGTTTTCGTATAATTTCACAATACCTTCCGGCGATGTATCCGCACCTTCTACACTTTGCAACATTTTTAATCGATCTGCTTCCGCCATTTCAATATAAAGCTTCAACCCATCCATATAGCGCGACGCCTTCAAACCGTCCGTTGTATGCTTCTTGTATTTTTTATACTTATTATGAATATGCGTAATTACCGCTATCGTCGCAATTATCATAATAATTGCCGTTGGATAGAAATACTCACGAAATACAAAATCACCACCATATTGACCATCAAGACCGACAACGTCATTTAATATCCCGACTATCGTGGCTATAATTCCAAAAGCAAACGGCCAAAAGAATACCAACAGTATTATTATACTTAGCATTCCCTGCGAATTATCATTCCCAACTTGAAACCCTTTCTCGACCAATCCATCTTCTTTCATACGATTCAGAATCTTTTTTTCCATTGTATTCTTACGAGTAATTAATGTACTATTCGCCGAACGTCTTTTAACTTCAATCTCATCCCCCATTTTCGGTTTCAATCCACCATTTAAAATCGTTAACAAATCCGTATACTCAGTATCGAACATTTGCTCGTTTAATATAATACTCCATTTCCTTCCTTCACCTTTCTTCAAAGTAATCACTTTGTGAACAACCATCTCGAGTAGCATCGCTACTTTCGTATCCTTCTTCTTTCCAATATATACTTCAGCCATTTCTGGTAAACTGTATTCTTTGCTTGGCTGATATTCTGGTTTTACAAAAAGCGCTTCGTAATATTCCGCCTTCTCACGCGCTTTAGAATTCCTTTTATATGTAAAACCTATACCTGCTAAACAAATTGCCGCTAGTAAAACTGTCAACCACACACAGATGTAATTCTTTTCCAGCTCAGGCACAGTAAAACTTCCAACCTTAAGCTCAACATCAAAAGTTAAATTCTCATTACTAGCTAAATCCTTCGCAACAAATTTAACTCCATCAGAAATTTCCGAAATCTCACATCGCTCTTGTCCACTATCTCCATATTTTCCAACGTAACACCATTTTTCTCCAGTAAACATTTCCGGATCACTAAAATGAACTCTTGCCGTCACCGACTCAAATTTTTGTATAGCACCATTCCCGTTCGTATCCCAATATAATTCCTGCCATTCTTTTCCATCTTCAGAAAACTCAGTTACAACTTTCGTAAACTCATACGTAAATACATAAGTCTGTTCACCTAAAACATATTCTTCGGTCCCAGTACAAACACTATAGTAACCGTCTCCTTTATCAATACTATAAATATTTTCCGGCAATCCATTTCGCGTTATCGTAATATTACTTTTTGTTAAACTTGGTAAAGTAATATTCTTTCCGGCCTGATTCGTAAACGCAATCTGACGACAAATCCCTTTGTTTTGATTATAATCCGGAAATACCGCCGTAACACTCTCGACAACTTTTAATCGTGACAAACCGTCAGCATCTTTAGATAAATAATAATCACCCGTAAAATCGCTGAAATAAAAATTATTCACATCCGCAAACACCGGCGTTCCAAAAAGCGACGCTAAGGCGACTAAATAAAATATAAGAAACCTCTTCATATCTATATTTTAACTGAATCAATAGCTTTTTTCAAAGCGTTGATTGATTTTTGAAGCGCTACACCTTCTTTTTCAGTCAACTTCACGTCGAGTCGTCGTATTACGCCTTCACGCCCAACTACCGTCGGAAAACCAAAATACACTCCCGAATAATTATCAAATGACGAAACCGGCAAAACCCTCATTTCGTCATTTAATATACAGTTTAAAATCTGCGCCACACAAGTCGCAATCCCATAGTAAGTTGCGCCCTTCTTCTCAATAATGTCGTAAGCCTCATTCTTCACGAAATCAGAAATTCCTTTTCTAATCTCACCTGAAAGCATTTCTTCGACTTTCTGTCCACCCACATCTGCTTTAGACCATACCGTAAACTCTGTATCGCCATGTTCACCAATTTGATAAGCGTGTACAGATTTCGGATTGATATTTAGATACCCAGCAATTCGTGTCTTTAAACGCGCTGAATCAAGGACGGTTCCCGAACCAATCACTTTTTCCGCCGGTAATCCCGAAAACTTCATCGCAAAGTAGGTCATTACATCCATCGGATTTGTCACCATTAAGATAATCCCATTAAAACCGGAATCCATGATTTGTTCAATCATACCTTTAAGAATGTTTACATTCTTATTTAGAAGGTCCATTCGCGTTTCGCCCGGTTTTTGTGGCGCACCCGCCGTAATAACGACTACATCGCAATCTCGCGCATCCTTATAAGTGCCATTACTAATCTTCACATAACTCGGCGCAACTGAAAGTGCATCACGAAGATCCATCGCCTCACCCTCAGCGTCTTTTGCAATAATGTCAGTTAATACAATTTCGTTCACTGCGGTCCGTTGGTTCATTAGAGCAAACGCAATACTCGCCCCGACATTCCCGGTTCCAACAATCATTACTTTATTATTATCCATACCACCCTTTCTTTCCTTTATTTTACCATAAGTTTAATAATTTGTATCAAACAATGATTCGAAGTATAGTTTAAGTTCTTCGCCAATATACTCATCCTTGTGATACATTTGTTCAAGCTCAGACAAAAACTTCGGCGCCAACCTTTCTAATCTTGCCTTTTTATAGGCTTCCCATTTTTTCACTTCTTCTTCCGATAAACTTTCAGGATAATTACGTCCTTTAAAATGTAGCAACAATTCCGGCAAACGCTCGTCTAAAAACTCCGGATGAAAGTCGGCTAATTCTTCTGGCGACGCATTTCGTACCGCCGAAACCTTAATTCGATCCGACTCGTCCAAAAATCCATCATATAATGCCGCCTCCGGCTCAGCTGCTGGCGGATATTCTTGACGATTCTCGTTTTCTTCACGCATTTTTTCTGCAAACTCTGGGTGTTTTAATAGTATTTCTAAATGTTTATCAACGATTTCTTTTGTTAAGCCAATTCTATTCCAACCATCCCCTTCGTCTAATACTGAAATTGGCGCCACGGCAGGACATTTATTAAAGCATAGTTCTTTTACGACCGGAAAAGTTTTTTCTAAATTTAGTCCCTCTAAGTTATAACGTAGATCAAAAACTAAGACATTTCCATTCCGCCCGCTCGTTAGCGGAAATGCTACCGTCGTCTTATTAAACTCCGACGAATATCTTCCCGAAGCATATACAAATGGCTGTTTATTATCTAAATTCACTAACTTTTTGACTTCATTTTTATTGCGCATTTTCAGAAGGAAACTAAATAGCTTTGGCTGCTTTTCTTTTATCATTTTAGAAACCGCAATCGTTGCAAAAACATCAGACAAAGCATCATGTGCGTGTTCGTGTGACAAGCCATTTAATTTTGTTAAAAGTTCCAGCCGGTTTGTTGCTTTACCATCTTCCGTAAAAGGCCAATTAATCCCTTCCGGTCTTAAAGCCCGCGTTAAACGTACCACGTCTAGCATATCCCATCTCGACCTCTCATCTTTCCATTCCCACTCATACGGCTCATGAAAGTTTCGCCAAAATGTCGCTCGCATAAATTCATCATCAAATCGCACTGTATTATAACCTACCGCGATAGTTCCCGGAGTAAATATTTCTTCTTCGACTTTCTTACAAAACTCTGCTTCGCTAATCCCGTCCGCCAAAGTCTGTTGTGGTGTAATCTTAGTTACCATAATCGCTCCCGGACTCGGCAAAGCATCTTCCGTCATTTTTACTAAAATATTCACTGGCTCGCCAATCGGCTCTAAATCTATTGTCGTCCTTTGTCCCGCAAATTGCATAATGCGATCTTCGCGCGGATTTAAACCCGAAGTTTCAAGATCATAAAAGAAAAAAGTCTTGTCCATATATTATATTATATCAAAAATCATTTACCTAGCGATACAACGAACAGAAATACCAGAATAACGCTTGATAGTAGAGGTATAATCGTACCAAAGATTACCATAACTATCAAAATGTAATACATAAGTGCTCTGCGCAGTAGCTCTAGGCGTCGCATATTCTCCAGACATAATACTCCCCATCGCGCCATTATAAACAGAACCATATACGAAATAAACTGGAGCTAAATGTATATTACCAGATTGACCAGCCGTATAAACTCCATCTATTAAGTTTAAATAATTACTCGTACTTGGCAGCTTCCATCCCGCCGGACAAATAGATTGATCATATGTTACATCGGAGTTTAGCGTAGTATTCATCGCTACAGCAGCACTAAAATTGTAGTAGTTTCCTACATGATAATGATAATCCGTACATCCACTTCCTATCGCCCCAGAATTTGGATTGAAGCAATATTCACCAGCATCATACGACTCCAAAGTAGTGTACCCAACCGTAGTAGTATCCCATTCATTATCATTGCTACTATGCGTCAACGCACTCGCCGTCCACGTTGCAGAAGTATTCGGCGTAGAAGTATGCCCAATATCAGTATTATAGTAAGTATAGAAGTCTGCATCAGTCCTAATATCGTGATCTAGGTTCTGTGTCATCCAGCAGTTACCATCAGCAAGTTTAGCAATCCAATAGACCTTGTTATCACGATTATCAATTACTTGGAGTTCACTCTCATCAGCCTCAACAGCACTACAAATAGAACTAGTCATGTCTTGCATTTGGTAGTAACCATAAAGTTGTTCTTTATTAGCCGCAGCATAAGCATCAAATAATGTAGCTGGAGCTGGTTCAGCTACTAAAGTAAAGTTAATCACGTTCTTATAGTCTCCAGATGGTTTAGAGTTAGAAGCCTTAGCTGCGATCTTAAACTTAATGTCGTCTCCAGAAGCACTAGATACTGGTCCATTAGTGTGTTTTAATGTAGCAATATTAGTAGTATCACTATATAGTGGAAGCCCATTATAATTAGACCAAGTAGAACCATTA
>JAEEGL016598089.1_pt1 | contig 39271 bp, 31 predicted proteins | sample 9134231 | NCBI WGS metagenome assembly JAEEGL01 (sample SAMN16246548, study PRJNA631951) | gut metagenome | biome: gut microbiome; feature: rumen; material: fiber-attached | host: Bos | place: Iran: Karaj | collected 2018-10 | reverse complement strand
ATATTTGCATATATCGGATTTTTTTTGTACCTTTGCGCCCGGTTTTGAATAAATTCAAAAAGTTATGATATACCGATTTACTTTTTCGTGTGAGGAAGGTGATCCTGCTTTCCGCCGCGTGTTTGAGGCAGACGCCGATGCAACGTTCTTGCAGTTGCACGAAGCGATTCTGAAGAGCGTAGGTTATCCCGATGACCAAATGACATCGTTCTTTCTGTGCAATGATGAATGGGAGAAGGGGCAGGAGGTGACGCTCGTGGAGATGGATTCGAACTTCGAGTACGACAATATGGTGATGAACGACACGCGCCTCAGTGACCTGATTGAAGAAGTGGGTCAACGCCTGATCTATATCTTCGATCCGATGTTCGAGCGTTATTTCTTCGGTAGTCTCAAGGAGATTAAGCCAGGCAGTATGAACGGCGTAGAGTGCGTGGAATCCAAGGGCAAAGCGCCGAAGCAGTTAAAAAGCGACGATCCGTTGGCCGGCATTGGCGGCAAAGGCGGAGACGATGATTTCATGTTCGATGACGAGTTCAAGGATGAATATGACTTGGGAGACATCGACATGGAGGGATTCCAAGACCTCAGCTTTGACGACGGCACGATGTTTTAACGCCTAGCGTGAAAACTCTTCTGCTCATAGTGGGTCCGACGGGCGTTGGTAAGACCGAACTGTCGTTGCGCGTGGCTCAGCGGTACGGTTGCCCGATTGTCAGTTGCGACAGCCGCCAGATCTATCGCGAGATACCGATTGGTACCGCAGCTCCGACGGCGGAAGAGCAACGGCGCGTGAAGCATTATTTCATAGGCGAGCGGTCGATAGACGAGGATTATAACGCCGGGCAATACGAACGGGATGCGTTGAAACTGTTGGACACGCTCTTCGCGAAGCACGAGGTGGTGGTCATGACCGGTGGGTCGATGTTATATGCCGATGCGGTGTGCAAAGGCTTGGACGACCTGCCTTCCGTACCTCCTCATGTACGCGCGGAGGTGCAGCGCGCGTACGAGACCAAAGGTCTTGCGTGGTTGCAAAGCGAAGTGCGGCATTTGGATCCTGCGTATTGGGAAGAAGTGGATCAGCAGAACCCGGCGCGATTGGCGCATTGCGTAGAGCTCTGCCGCGTGACCGGAAAACCCTACAGCGCTTTGCGCTCCCATATCGCCAAAGAGCGTCCGTTCCGTATCGTTAAGATAGGTCTGAACCGTCCTCGCGCAGAACTATACGCGCGCATAGACGAACGCGTGAAGCAGATGATGGCGGCGGGATTGTTGGAGGAGGCGAAAGCGGTCTATCCGAAACGCGCACTGAACAGTCTGCAAACGGTGGGATACAAGGAATTGTTCGCCTATTTGGACGGGGAGTGTGATCTCGACCGGGCGATAGAATTGATACAACAGAATTCGCGTCATTATGCCAAACGCCAGTTGACGTGGTTTAGACGCGATAACGATATACATTGGTTGAATGCCAACGATGAATATGAGAAAAACAGCGATATTATTGATGGTTTGCTGCGCGCTGATAGCGTGCAAGAAGAATAGTGTGTCGTTCACCTATTCGCCTTCGTCTCCTAAGGCAGGCGAGACGGTGACGTTCTATAACCACTCCGACTCCGGCGAGGATTGGCAATGGTCGTTCGGTGACGGTGCCACGGCGGCGAGCAAATCGCCGACGCATGTGTTTAAACAACCCGGCACATACCATGTTACGCTGACGGTGGATAACAACAAGTCCTGGCGTGCATCGGAGGATATCACGGTGTATGATACCGTTCCTTCGTTCTCCGCTTCAGACACCTCCTTTGTGATTTACAAGGACTATACCTTCACGGCCAATGTGTATAACCCCTACAACTACAAGTTGGCGTACGAATGGATCGTGGAGGACTCGATTGTGAGCGTAAAGGACGCGACGCTCAAGTGCTATTTCGTCCATCCGAATGACTCGGCGCATGTGACGCTGCGTCTCTCGGTCAACGATGAGTCGATGGACATCACCCGCGCGTTCTATATCGAGGATCTGCAGACCAATTCGGTGCTCTTCCGTACGGCAGAAGCAGATTATCGTCAGCGTATCTTCGGCGAGCGCGCTGAGGGATACAAGCCGACAACGGACAGCGAACTGCTGGATATAGAGCAAGACGTGGAGCAGTGGTATAACGACAGCACCTTCCGCTTGGCGGATTTGGCAGCGACCTTCCCCGGTATAGAGGGCTTTAAGATCGCTAATCGCAAAATCTACTACCGCGCCAACGGACTGTGGGTGGCCAATATCGACGGAGCGTATAAAGTGCAGATAGACGATACGCCCTGCGCGGCGATGACGCTGGATACTAAGGATAGCCGTATCTATTGGGCAAATGCCGAAGGCGTATGGCATATGCCGTTTGTGGGATCGGATAACAATAAGTTTGTCACTACGCCTACCAAGTTGAACGAATTGAAAAATGTAACTAAAATAGCCGCAGATGCGGAACCAAAATGAACCAACCGGATTATATTTTTGAGACCTCATGGGAAGTATGTAACCGCGTAGGAGGTATCTACGCCGTGTTGAGTACGCGCGCAGCGAGCATGCAAGCCGAGCACCCGGATAAGGTGTTCTTCTTCGGACCCGATTTCGGAGCGCACAGCGATATCTGTTTTCGCGAAGAGAAAGGATTGTTGAAGGGATGGAAAGCGCCGGCCGAGATACCGGTGCGTATTGGGCGATGGGATGTGCCGGGCAAACCGATTGCGATTCTGTTGAAGTTCGATGCCTTATGGGAGCGTAAGGATGCCATCTATGGCTGGGCTTGGAACTTGTTCCATGTCCAGAGTCACGCGGCATACGGCGACTACGACGAGAGTTGCCTCTTCGGCTATGCCGCCGGTATGGTGATGGAGAGTCTATATAATTGGTTAAACGCCGCTTTGCGGCAGTTAAATTTAAATTTCTGCGCTCACGCCAATGAGTGGCAAACGGCTTTCTCCATCTTCTATCTGCGCGACCATTGTCCGAAGATTGCAACGCTCTTCACCACGCACGCAACAGGTATCGGACGCTCGATTGCCGGTAACGGTAAACCCCTCTACGATTATTTCCATGCCTATAACGGCGACCAGATGGCGGCGGAACTGAATATGGTCAGCAAGCACTCGGTGGAGAAACAGGCGGCGCATTGGGCAGACTGCTTCACGACCGTCAGTTATATTACCGCGCGCGAGTGCGAGCAACTTCTGGACAAGAAAGTGGATATAGAGACCCCGAACGGTTTCGAGTCGAAGTTCGTGCCGAAGGCGTCGGAATTTGAGGCGAAGCGTAAAGAGTCCCGGGAGGCACTGCGCACCGTAGCCGGCGAGATATTGGGTGGAGTTGTTCCCCAGAATGCTTTATTGATCGGAATTTCAGGGCGACTGGAGATGAAAAACAAAGGAATAGACGTCTTCGCAGAAGCGCTGGATAGGTTAGCACAGAAGATTTATCATAGCGACCAACCCGAACGCGAGGTGGTAGCGTTTGTGATGATCCCGTATCTGGATCGCGCCCCGGCGCGTAAAGGAAAAGTGAGTGCGGTGTTTGTGCCTTATTACCTGGATGGCCATGATCCGCTGTTCGGCAAGACCTATTACGACCTGCTGATGGGCTTGGATATCACGGTCTTCCCGAGTTATTACGAGCCTTGGGGCTACACGCCTCTGGAGAGTTGCGCGTTCCATGTGCCCACCATTACCACCAGCCTGGCGGGTTTTGGCGAATGGGCATCGCGGCAGAAACAACCGAACGGCGTAGTCGTGATCGAGCGTAATGACAGTAATTTCAACCAGGTAGCGGAAGAAATAGCGGATACCCTCCTGCGTTTCGATCGTTTGTCGAAAGAAGAGAAAGCCGAAGTGCGCAAATGTGCGGCCGCGACAGCCAAGAAGGCGGATTGGAAGCATTTCTTCAAGTATTATCGCAAAGCCTATGAAATAGCCCTGAAAAAACGGGATAAAAGAATGAAATTATGAAAAAGAGTTTATTGATAATGGCGATGTTGCTGCCGATAGCAGCTTTCGCATGTACCAATTTTCTGGTAGGTAAAGACGCGTCGGTGGACGGCAGTACGATGGTTTCGTACGCGGCCGACTCGTACGGTATGTTCGGTTTTCTGCATTTTGCTCCGGCGCAAGACTGGCCCGAAGGTGCGATGCGGGAAGTGAAAGATTGGGATACGGGGCGTCCGCAAGGTCAGATACCGCAAGTGGCGCATACCTATACCGTAGTAGGAAACATGAATGAGAACCAAGTGACGATTGGCGAGACCACATGGGGCGGACGCGAAGCGCTTTGGGACACCGTGGGAATCGACTATGGCAGTCTGATTTATATCGCATTGGAGCGCAGTAAGACCGCCCGCGAAGCCATCGAATGGTTCATCACGCTCGTCAACGAATATGGCTATGCGTCGGAAGGTGAGTCCTTCTCGTTCGGTGACCCCAACGAAGTATGGATCATGGATCTGATCGGCAAGGGGCCCGGGAAAAAAGGTGCCAACTGGGTAGCCGTCCGTATTCCGGATAACGCCATCAGTGGCCACGCCAATCAGGCGCGTATCACCACGCTTCCGCTGAACGAGAAGCATAAACTGACCAAGGAAGAGAAGCGTCTGCAGAAGAAGCTCAACTGTGTCTGCAAAGGCGATTGGATGTGGGATAAAGACCTCATTGCCTTCGCGCGTGAGAAAGAGTACTTCACCGGTGCCGACAAAGACTTCTCGTTCCAAGCGGCCTATAACCCCTTCGACTTCAGCGGTCTGTACGCCTGCGAAGCGCGCGTATGGTCGTTCTTCCGTCATTTCTCGGACGAGATGGATCCGTATCTGGACTATGTGACCGGTAAGACCTTCCGCGAGACGGGCGGTCAGTACGAAGGCAAACACATGCCCTTGTGGATTATCCCGAATAAGAAATTGAGTGCGCAGGATCTGAAGGAGTGTATGCGCGATGAGTACAAAGATACGCCGATGGATATCACTCAAGGCACCGATGCCGGACCGTGGAACAGCAAACTCCGTTTCGGCGGGCTGGGTTTCAAACTGGACTCCGTGCAGTACTGGTACGAGCGTCCGATAGCTACCCAGCAGACCGCATGGTCGTTCGTAGGCCAGATGCGCTCCTGGAGCAAATACGGTATTTTCTGGTTCGGCGTGGACGATGCGGCTTGCTCGTGCTACGCGCCGATGTACAGTTGCCTCAATCATGTGCCGGAGTGCTTTGCCGAAGGCAATGGTGACAGTTATACCTTCTCGCCCACCAGCGCTTGGTGGACCTTTAACCTCGTAGCCAACTGGGCCTACACCAAGTATAGCCGTATGTACCCGCATATCCGCGAGATGCAGCAGATATGGGACGATAAGTTCAACACCCAGATTGCCGGAGTCGATGCAGAGGCTGCGGCGATGAGCGAAGAGGATGCGAAACATTTCCTGACCTCCTATTCGTGCTCGCAGGCTGAGAACCTGGTAGCCGATTGGCAGCGCCTGTATCTCTATCTGGTGACGAAATTCATCGACGGCCAGGAGCGTAAAGAGGAGAATGGGCAATTCAAACGCAATGCCTACGGCAACAGTTGCGGACCGAATCGTTTGGTAATGCCTGAGAATTGGCTACGTAAGGTAGCGCCGGAAATCAATCACGAATAATCAATCATACATCCTATAATGAAGCAATTTAAGGAATATAAGCAGTTGAATCTCCCCGAGTTGAGTCGCGAAGTGTTGGCGCAGTGGGAGTCGGAGGATTTATTTGGTAAGAGTATCTCAACCCGCGAGGGACACCCGCAGTTCTTGTTCTTCGAAGGACCGCCTTCGGCGAACGGTATGCCGGGCATCCACCATGTCATGGCGCGTACCATCAAAGATACCTTCTGCCGTTTCAAAACCATGCAGGGCTTTCAGGTGCGCCGTAAGGCCGGCTGGGACACTCACGGTCTGCCCGTCGAACTGGGCGTAGAGAAAATGCTCGGCATCACCAAAGAGGATATCGGAAAAAAGATATCTGTGGATGAATACAACGCCGCTTGTCGCCGCGAGGTAATGAAATATACGGCGGAATGGACCAACCTCACCAAGCAGATGGGTTACTGGGTGGACCTCGACAACCCGTATATCACCTACGATAACAAGTATATCGAGACCCTATGGTACCTGCTTAAGGAACTCTATAAGAAAGGCTATTTGTACAAAGGCTATACTATCCAACCGTACTCGCCTGCGGCGGGAACAGGCCTTTCCTCGCACGAACTCAACCAACCCGGTTGCTATCGCGATGTGAAGGACCTTACTTGCACCGCTAAGTTCCATCTCAAGGATGGTCGCTATATCATCGCTTGGACCACCACGCCGTGGACGCTTCCTTCGAATACCGCCCTCTGCGTAGGACCGAAGATCGACTATGTGGAGATTGCGCTTGAGTCGGGCGAACATATCATCTTGGCGGAGGCGCGTCTGTCTGCTTATTTCGAGAACGCCGAGATAGTAGCGCGTTACAAAGGCACGGATCTCGTGGGGCTGGAGTACGATCCGCTCTTCCCATGGGTCAATCCGGGCCCCGGAGCCTATCGCGTCATTCCCGGTGACTATGTCACCACCGAAGACGGTACGGGTATCGTGCATATCGCGCCTACCTTCGGTGCGGACGATAAGAAAGTAGCGGACGCCGCCGGTGTGCCGGGACTCTATATGCAGACTAAGAACTTCGGTCCGCGACCCATGGTGGACTTCACCGGCAAGTACTGGAAACTCGAAGACTTGGACCCCGAATGGGTAAAATCCAACGTCAATACCGAACTATACGGCAAGTACGCCGGCCGATGGGTGAAGAACGCCTATGACCCGCAATTTACCGTGGATGGCAAATACGATGAAACTGCTGCGGCGAAGGCTGAATCACTCGACTTGCACCTCTGTCTGGAGATGAAAGCTGACGGCCGTTTGCTCAAGAGCGAGAAGCATGTGCATACCTATCCGCACTGCTGGCGTACGGATAAACCTGTCCTCTACTATCCTTTGGATAGTTGGTTCATCCAATCCACCAAAGCGCGCGAGCAGATGATCGCCCTCAACCAAACTATCAACTGGCAACCGGAATCTACCGGAACAGGTCGTTTCGGTAAATGGCTGGAGAACCTCAATGATTGGAACCTCTCCCGTTCGCGTTACTGGGGAACACCCTTGCCTATCTGGCGCACGGAGGACGGTAGCGAAGAGATATGTATTGGTTCGATTGCAGAGCTGTTCGCGGAGATAGAGAAGTCTGTCAAGGCCGGATTCATGAAAGAGAACCCCTGGCCGAAACATAAAGTGGGCGATTACAGCAAAGAGAACTACGATCCGTCGGTGATTGACCTGCACCGTCCGTATGTGGACGCGATAGTCCTCGTCTCGCCGAGCGGCAAACCTATGAAGCGCGAACTCGACCTCATTGATGTATGGTTCGATTCGGGAGCTATGCCATATGCCCAGAACCACTATCCGTTCGAGAACGCCGATCTGCCGCGCACGGCGGACTTCATCTCCGAAGGAGTGGACCAGACACGAGGATGGTTCTTTACGCTCCATGCGATTCACACGATGATAGAAGGTACGGTAGCATACAAAAACGTCATCTCCAACGGTCTGGTACTCGATAAGAACGGCAATAAGATGTCCAAACGCCTCGGCAATGCCGTCGATCCCTTCGGAGCGCTGAATACCTACGGCGCCGACGCGGTACGCTGGTACATGCTGACGAACTCTTCGCCATGGGAGAACCTCAAATTCGATCCCGAAGGCGTCGATGAGATTCGCCGCAAGTTCTTCGGAACGCTCTATAACACCTACGGCTTCTTCGCCCTCTACGCGAATGTGGACAACTGGCAATTTGCTGCCAACACCGACGGTCAACCGACGGTCAACCGACAGTCAAAGCCAACGTCAGGCCAAGGTTACGCCGAAATTGACTTATGGATTCTCTCCAAACTCAACTCGCTCGTCAAGGACATCACCGAGTCCTATGAGGCCTACGAACCCACCAAGGCGGGTCGTGCGATATCGGACTTCGTACAGGACGATCTCTCCAACTGGTACGTACGTCTCAACCGCAAGCGTTTCTGGGGCGGCGAGATGAATGCCGACAAGCAAGCGGCATACACCACGCTCTATACTTGTCTCAAGACTGTTGCCCAACTCATGGCGCCGAACGCACCGTTCTATGCCGACCGTCTTTACCGCGACTTGTGCGGCGAGAGCGTGCACCTGAGCGAGTGGCCGAAAGCCGATGAAGCGCTTATTGACACCAATCTTGAGCGTCAGATGTACCTCGCGCAACAGGCAACGTCTATGATCCTCAGCCTCCGCAAGCGCGCAGAAAAAAATGTGCGTCAGCCCTTGCAGAAGGCCGTCATTCCGACACCGGATCAGGATACCACAGATGCTTTGCTGCACGTTGCGGATCTTATCAAGAGCGAGGTGAATGTCAAAGAACTCGTTATCGTGCCGGCAGAGCAATCGGAGATCAGACTCGTCAAGAAAATCAAACCGCAGTTTAAGGTGCTTGGTAAGAAAGTAGGCGCAAATATGAAGGCCGTAGCGGCAGAAATCGCCTCCATGACCCAAGACCAGATTGCGCAGATGGAAGCCGAAGGCGCTTACACCTTACACAATACACCTTACACTCTTATCCCTGAGGATGTGGAAATAGTAACGGAAGATATGCCGGGCTGGTTGGTGGCTAACAACGGCATTCTGACCATCGCATTGGATATCGAACTGACGGACGAACTGATAGAAGAAGGTATCGCCCGCGAACTCATCAACCGCATTCAGAATCTGCGTAAGTCCTCCGGACTGGAGATCACTGACCGTATCGCGATCGTGCTCGAAGATCGCCCCGAGATCCATAACGCCGTGCTGCATTGCGGCGATTATATCGCTTCGCAAGTGCTGGCGAAGAGCCTGAAACTGGAGGCTGACGTACTGGGCGAGCGCCTCGAGATGGACGGTTATAACGTGAACATCAAAATAGAAAAAGCATAATGAAAAAAGTATTGGTTTTTGCAGCGCTGTTAGCAGTAACAGCAGGTTTTATGTCCTGTCAGAATGATTCCTCTTTCGCCAAAGAAGACTTAGTCGGCAGATGGCAAGCTCCGTCTGGGGACACCTTGAAGTTTATGGTTTTTCAAGCGGACATCGCTCCGACTCCGGCAGGGTTAAAGGGTGTGTTCCGATATGGCTACGAGTGGGATATGAACGACCATAAGGGATGGGACGATAGCAAAGGTACATACGAAGATTTTCTCTTTATCCCCATTGAAGAGCAAGGAGCGTACCACGGTAACGGATGGTACGTGTGGAAATTGGAAACAAACGGCGATTTCGTCTATGTCAATCTGACGAATAATGACGGTGCTGAGATACCAAAGACCTACAAAGTAGTCGTTTTAACCGGTACAAAGCTGACCTATAAAGATGATTTCGGTACGACCCATTCATTTACAAAAATAAAGCAATGAAACGCGCATTGATCATTACCGGTATCACCTTGGGTTCGCTGCTGTTAGTGCTTATAGCTGCAGTACTCATAGTGATCTACATCGTTTTCACGCCGGAGCGCGTAACGCCTATCGCGCGGCAAGCGGCTTCGGAGTATATCACCTGCGAACACGAGATAGGCGAGGTGGATCTCACTTTCTTCTCTACCTTCCCGCGGTTCGGTCTGCGCGCCGATGGTCTGCTGTTGATCAATCCCAAAGCCGGCAGTCAGAACGATACCGTCGTCTCCGCCCCGCGCTTCACGGCTACGGTGGACGTCATGGAGTTTGTCAACCACAAGAACCTCGTCATTCACGAGGCGATTTTGGATGATGCGTCGGTGAACTTCTTTATCGCGCCGGACGGAACGACCAACCTCACGGAGGTCTTTGTTTCTTCTCCGGACACTACGGCGGATACCACGGCTTTCTCCTTGCCTTTCAACGACTTACGTGTAGACGGTTTGCGTATAATAGCCCGTGCCATCACCTTCGTCGATGCCAAAGATACCATCGATGCTTCGCTCGGGCTCACTGAACTGAGTGCGAAAGCCGCGAGTTGGGACGATATGCTCATTGGCCTTGATGCGCAGGACGTTTGCGCGCATATCAAAGGTGAGACCTACGCCGATTGCCTGCATATAGAGCTTATAGCGCCTTTGGCGATGAACCTCGATGCCATGCATTTTGACTTGGACGGAGCGCGTCTCGCTGTCAATGATTTCAACCTGCGTATAGAGGGAGAAGCGACCTTGGGCGACAGCATCGCGCTGGATGCCAAGATCGAGACCGGCAAATGGCAGATCAAACCCCTCTTGGCGCTCGTGCCTCAAGCCTTTACGAAATCCTTGTCGGATCTCGATGTGGACGGAACGCTTCAGCTCGAAGCTACGGCGAAAGGCTATTATGCCGATTCCGTGATGCCGCATATCCAAGCACGTATAGTGCTTAAAGATGGCGAAGGCAAATACAAACCGCTTCCATATACCCTTCGTGATGTTAAATTGGACGCCGAAGCAGATCTGCGAATGAACAAAGGCGAGCAATCCGATGTCACGATTCGCACACTCGAAGCGAAAACCAAGAAGAGTGCGGTGACGGCAAAGGGTACGGTTTCCGACCTCTTGGGCAACATGCTGATGGATATGCACCTGACGCTGGACGCCAACTTGCCGGACTTCGCGTCTTTCTACCCCGAGAACATGACGCTTAAGGGACGCGCAAAAGGCAAGGCCGATGCGCGGATACATCTGGACGACCTGACGGCAATGCGGCTGGAGAAAGGGCGGATCAATGCCGACCTCAACCTGACGGATATACGCTATGCGACGGATAGCATGGAGGCTGAACTGCCCCTCACGCATGCCCGCATCCATCTGCCGAACCCGCAACCGTCCAAACCCAAACTCAATTGGGCGCGTATCGATCTTGAGACCGATAAAGTGGACTTCACCATGGCGATGCCATTGACGGCCGCCCTCAAAGCTTCTACCATCCAACTCGAGGCAAGCAATGTGCTGTCCAATGACCCGGTGCTCTGCGCGGCGGTAGCATTGCAGTCCGACCGACCAATCGAAGTGCTGATGGATTCGATGGGCGGAGCTATCGATGCGCCGAACCTCAAGGCGTACGTCGAGTATAACACCAAGTCAGAGACAGGTCTGGAGAAAGCCCAGGCAAACATGAGCTTCGACGGCCTCGAGGGATTCTTCAAGGATATCAAAGCCGACCTGAAAGCATCGGACCTGAGTGCCACGATGACTGCCGGAAAGGCGCTGAGTGCCAAACTCAACACCCGTGCGATGAAAGCACAAATGGGCGAAGAACTGGATGCGAAGACAGGTGCGCTCTCTCTGGAAGCCTCCGCTCGCTATAATAGCAAGGGCGAAAACGAATTGCTCAAATGGAACCCGAGGCTGAAGATTAACCTGAAAAACGGCGAACTGAATATGCCGGAGCGACTGCCGGAACCCGTCTTTATCCCATCCATCGACTTCAAATACTCGAATCGCGAGATGGATATCACCGACGCGCGTATCGAATTGGGTAATTCCGACCTGAATCTCAAAGGCAATGTGCGGCATATCGGCAAATGGTTCCGTCATAAAGCTGTTCTCGAAGGACAACTCGATATCGTCTCCGACCATTGCGATGCCAACCAACTCCTCGCGTGGTTTAGCGCTGATAGCGGTTCGGAAGAAGTCTCCACGTCTTCAGAAAAATCAGAACCCTCAGAAAAATCTGAAATTAACAATCAGCAATCACAAATCAACAATGACGCCGACAAGGCGTCTGATCCTTTCCTGGTTCCTACCGACGTAGATCTGGCGCTCAATACGCATATGCGCGAGGTGGAGATATTTAATCAAGTAGCGAAAGACCTGAAGGGTGGGTTATATATCAAGGATGGTAAGATGATTCTTGATGAGATGGGCTTTGTATGCCGTGCGGCCAAGCTGCAGTTAACGGCCATTTACTCTACACCGCGCAAGAACCACCTCTATGTGGGCTTCGACTATCATATGGTCGATATCGATATTGACGAACTGCTGTCGATGATTCCGAATCTGGAAGAAATGGTTCCAATGCTCTCCTCTTTCAAAGGTGCTGCGCAGTTCCATCTGGCGGTGGAGACCTATCTCAATGAGCAGTACCAGCCAAAGATGAGTACCCTCCGTGGAGCCTCTTCCCTAACGGGAAAAGATCTTGTAGTGCTGGATAGCAAAACATTCTCCAAAATTAGCAAACTGCTGATGTTCAAGAAGAAAACGGAGAATAAGATTGACTCGATCAATGCGGAGATAACGATTTATAAGAATGAGATAGATGTTTATCCGCTATGCGTGCAGATGGATAACTACATGGTTGCTCTCGGCGGAAGGCATAGAACCGATATGACTTTCAACTATGACATCAATGTCCTTAGCCCTATCTACCTCGGCGTGCATGTAGGCGGTACGATGGATAACTTGCAGATCAAATTGGCGAAATGTAAGTATGCCAAGGATTTCAAACCGCATTGGTATCAAAAGGCTGACACGCAATCTCTGGAACTGCGGCAACTAATCAAGCAATCCATGGAGAAGAATGTGCGAATTCAATAACCCCTAAATAACTAATCACAAATGACCAATCACAAATCATTCCTTTTAGGAATTGCTGCTATGACCTTATTAGCTTGCAACCACACCAATCCCCTGTTGGATCAACCCGCTACCCCGTTTGGCGTACCTGCGTTTGACCAAGTGAAAATCGAGCATTACCTGCCTGCTTTCGAAGAAGCTATCAAGCAGAACAAAGCAGAGGTGGATGCCATAGTGAATAACGAGGCGGAGCCGACCTTCGAGAACACCATCGTGGCGCTTGACCGCTCCGGTCTGCTGCTCGACCGTGTAGTAGGCGTGTTCTTCAACGTCCTCGAGGCCGATGGCAACGACGAGATGAATGAGATCGCCGAGAAAGTGAGCCCGATGCTCAGCGAACTGAGTGACGGCATCATCCTCAATGACAAACTGTTCCAGCGTGTGAAGTTCGTCTATGAGCAGCGTGACCAGTTAGGTCTTAACCCCGAGCAGATGCGTCTCTTGACGGAGACCTTTAAGAACTTCGCCGATAACGGAGCCAACCTGCCGGAGGATAAGAAAGAGCGCCTCAAAGAGATCAACCAGGAACTCGGTCTGCTCTCTCTGAAATTCGGTAATAACGTCGTAGCCGAGACCAATGCTTGCCAGCGCTTCGTCACCGATGAAGCCGAACTCGCCGGTCTGCCGGAGAGTGCCAAAGCAGCTGCGGCGGAAGAAGCCGAAGCGGCCGGTCACCCGGGCGAGTGGCTCTTTACGCCCAAGCGCACCTCTTTCACGCCGGTCCTCCAGTACTGCGAGAACCGCGCGCTGCGCGAGCAACTGCTCATGGATTATACCACCCGTGCGAACCATGACAATGAGTTTGATAACAAAGCTGTCATCATCCGCGAGATGGAGCTCCGTATCGAGCGTGCGAAACTCTTTGGCTATGACAATCCTGCCGATTATATCTTGGCGGACTGCATGGCGAAAGACCATCAGACCGTGGATGCCTTCCTGCAATCCGTATGGAAACCGTCCTTAGAGGCAGCCAAACGCGAAGCTGCGGCCTTACAGGCTGTGATGGATATGGAGAAAGCGGCGCTGAACCCGCATACTGACGAGCAGGTGTTGCTCCAACCCTGGGATTGGTGGTTCTATGCCGAGAAACTGCGTAAGGCGAAATACGACCTCGACGAAGAGGCTATCAAGCCGTATTTCGAACTTGACAACGTGCGCAAAGGTGCGTTCGGCGTAGCCAACAAACTGTATGGTCTGCAGTTCGAGAAACTGGAGGACATGCCGGTCTATAACCCCGATGTAGAGGTGTTCAAGGTCACCGAGGCCGACGGATCGCTCGTCGGAATTCTGTACACCGACTATTTCCCGCGTGCGGGCAAGCGTCCGGGTGCGTGGATGAACCAGATCCTGCCGCAGTATATCGATGCCGAGGGTGTGGATCATCGTCCGGTCATCATCAATGTCGGTAACTTCAACAAACCGACGGCCGGTAACCCGTCGCTCCTCTCGATGGACGATGTAGAGACCCTCTTCCATGAGTTCGGTCACGCGCTGCACGGTCTGCTCTCCAAAGCGCATTATAAATCGCTCAGCGGAACGAATACGCCGCGTGACTTCGTCGAACTGCCCTCGCAGTTTATGGAGAACTATGCGTACGAACCGGAGGTACTCAAGACCTATGCCTTCCATTACCAGACCGGAGAGGTCATTCCTGACGAATTGATCGAGAAAATCAATGCGGCCGGTAAGTTCAATCAGGGTTTTGTGACCACCGAGTTACTGTCGGCTTCTATCCTCGATATGGACTTCCATGAGTTGACCACTGCAGAGGGTCTGGATGTGAATGCGTTTGAGAAGAAAAGTCTCGATGAAATGGGCATGATTCCGCAAATCATCGTCCGTTATCGTCCTACGTTCTACAACCATATTTTCACGACGGGTTACGAGGCCGGATACTACAGTTATACCTGGGCGGCTGTACTCGATGCAGACGCTTTTGCGGCCTTCAAGGAAACAGGCAACCTCTTTGATGCCCAGACCGCTGCGCGCTTCCGTCACTTGCTCGAGCAAGGCGGTACACGCGATGCACAGGAACTCTACCTTGAGTTTCGCGGCAAAGAAGCGGATCCCGCTAACCTCTTGCGCCGAAAAGGATTTATAGACTGATCACTGATTACTGACCATTGATAACTGAATGCTGCATCGTTCGTTATCCAATAGGAATAAATGGCTCTACCATCTGTTGCCGGCAGTCTTCTGGCTGCTGGCAATAGGCGGTAGTCTGGTTCCTGCGTTGCCTTCTCTAAACACTAAACTCTCAACACTCAACTACTATAGCGGCTATTGGGTCGCCGCGATAGTACTGATTATTATCGTTTTCATCGGGAGAATCAAGCGCCATGCCTCGTCCGTAGAGGAGTGCTTCGTCATGGCCTTGTTCTTAGGAATCGCTTCCTATTGGATCCCGACGGTGGTCTTTTTGACGGTACCTGTTTGGGCATACCTCATCTACCGGAATCTCTTTAGCGGTCGCTCGCTCTTAGCTACGCTACTCGGCTACGCCGTGGTCGCTATATGGGCATCCGTCTTTGTCCTTTTCGGATGGATTGCCAATCCTTGGGCCCATTTCTTTGCATTAGAAAACGCCCTCGGGTGGATACCCTTGGGCGCTATCTTACTGGCGTGGCTCGCTTCTACCATTGTACGACAAATCCTGCGTGCACGTTGATACCCGCTTGGGCGTAATACCAGGTGCATCGGCTGCCGTTGCTAAAGCGGCTGGCTTCTGCGCCGCCGTTATTGGCGTAGTGAGCATCGAATAGATTATTCAATTGGCATAGTATCTTCACGCTCGGCACGCCGCGACGGGTGGGAAACCATTTCTGCATCGGCAGGTTGTATTGCAGGTTCACGTTCGTCGTGCTGAACGCCTTGATCATCGCAGCGACATCTTGGGTGTTATCGAGGTATTGCTGACTCACTACATTCGTTTGGATTTCCCCGATGAAACCGGCATAACTGAAGGTAAACAGGCTCATCGCCGTGATGGTCGGGGAGAACGCAATCGTCACCGTGCCGCATACGCTGTCTTGCCTAATCCAGTTCCAATCGACGTCATTGTCATATACGTCGATATACTGCTTGTAGTTCATTAGTTTGTTGCGGCTGAATACGATATTGCCTTCCCATCGCATCCAGTCGGTGATTTGTACGCCGCCCGTCAGTTCCGCGCCCATGCGGTAGGAGTCCTTCACATTGACGGTCTTCATCGCGCCTACGTCGTTATACTCGCCGGTCAATACCAACTGGTTGTCGTAGTCCATGAAATAGAGGTTCAGTCCTACGCTGAACCGCGGATGACTGTATTGATAGCCTAACTCGTAGTCGTATAGCGTCTCGGCTTTCGGCATATTCGTCCATGTCTGACTCGCTGCATCCCATCGCGCATTCTCCTTATAGTTATTCCTGCTCGGGTCGCGGTTGGCAATCGCAAACGAGGCGGATAGCAAGTGTCCGCCGTGCTGATAGGTCAGTCCGGCCTTCGGATTGAAGAAATGGTACTGTGCTACCAGAGGCAGGTCCTCCATGTTCTCGTCGTTGATACCGTTGCGACTGTAGCGGATATAGCGGTATTGCAAGTCGCCATAGACCGACAACTGCTCTTGTCCGCGACGCAGGATGCGCCAGTTGGCTTTTGCATAGGTGTTCACATCGATCTTATTGGCGTCGTTGCGGTAGTACTCGTAGTGTACCGGTAGCGGTTGCAGGGTCGGTTTGGCGAGATAATCCAATATACCCCAGTGTTGCCCGTAGTAGTTGCTGCCGGCTACGCCCATTTGCACGTCCGCTTTCTCGGACAGGTACTTGGCGGACACCAAGAAACCCGCGTAGTGGTTATTGAGGTGCTTCATGTAGAGGCCGTAACTCTTATCCTTTGGATTGGTCACCAGCGTCGGGTCGGTCAGTCCCCAATAGCTGTATTTCTTCTTCTTGTACTGCTCGTAGTAGCCCGCGCCGTGGGTGTAATGGAGAGTGGCTGTCAGACTCCAACGCTGCGTGAAGCGGTGGTTGATGGTTAACTGTCCGTGTTGTTGCGCGTAGTTGTCGGTCTGGTTCGGGTAATAGACGACGGAGTCGTTGCCCTGACTGTCCTTCACCGTATATTCTCCGGCAGGGTTATACCGCCGGTCCGCGCCGTGCAGACCGTACGCTACGTCGTAACTCACGCCTTCCCATCCCATGCCGGTTTTCTCTGCGCCGCCGAAGGCGCGCAGGATAACTTGCGTCTTCTTGCCGTACCATCCTACGTCGCCGTAGAAACTGTATAGGTCGCTTTTCGTGCGATATAAAAATCCGTCGGAGTTGACTTTTGTGAAGCGCCCGTTGATCATCCATCGGTTGGCAATTGCCGCGTGTGCGCTGATCATCTCGCGGAAGGTGTTATACATACCGCCGTTGAAGGCTAAGGTGATATGACTCGTGGTGTCCAAGAAGTTTGTCTGCATGTTCAGTCCCGCGCCGAAGGCCGAGCCGCTGGTACTGGTACCTACGCCGCGCTGCACGTCAATCTGCGAGATAGACGAAGCCATGTCGGTCATGTTCACCCAGAAAACCGTCTGACTCTCCTGGTCGTTCAGTTGCACCTCGTTCACCGTCATGTTGATACGCGAGTGGTCCGTGCCGCGCACGCGGAAATAGGTATATCCTATACCTAAACCGTCATCACTCGTCACTTGCAAACCCGGTGTTCTGGATAGCAGGTACGGTAAGTTCTGACCCGTGTTGTCGCGGTTCAGTTCGTCGTTCTTTACGATTGCGGAGGATAGAGTGGTCTGCTGTACGCGCTTCACACTCACCTCGATGTCTTCCAACTGACGCATCAGAATCGTCAGCGTGTCCTGCTCTTCCTGAGCGGACAGATACATACATTGCGCCAATGCGCAACAAAATAATAGAATTTTTTTCATTTTCTTTAGCAGCATTACCTGCTCAAGTTCTACGGGTGTAATCTCAGTAATCGCTAGAGCGAAAACACCCCGAATGATTTGCATTTTTCTCGCATCTTTGCGAGAACTTATTAAAATTTGTAGCAGAACGAAACCATCCATCCCCATTCCCACATCTGTCGGCCCTCATAGCCGCGTGGGCGGGCAAGGTTGTTCAATCCGAAGTCATATCCGGCTTGCAGACGATAGCGGTCCCATTCCATACCTCCGCCGAGGCCCCACTGGATGTTCGCGCGAATCAGTTCCTCTCCAAAACGGTCGTACGGTTGCGTCGGCACTTTGCTGGTGATAAGGGGCTCTTTTTCTCCGTTGAGCCAAGCCTCCGCTTCGCTACTCAGATGCGTCTGCATGTAGTCGTATTCCGACAAACCGATATGCAACTGCGGACCGGTATAGAAGAACAACCGTAACTGTTTCCAGAGCGGAATCGTGTAGTACGCCCGAACCGGAATAGTCAGGTTATGCTCCAGTACGCGGTGCGTGATATACTCCGTTTGCGTCGTCTGCATACTCAGGCTGCGCCAGTGTTGCTCGTTCTTGCCGTACGTGAGCGTGTACAGCAGACCGGTCTGGATGCTGAAATGCATCGGCAGCAGAAAATCGAAAGTTGCTCCGATGCGCACGCCGTGCAGGTACATGTTCGGATAACTCAGGTTCTGCGTACGTTGCTCATGCTGGGCATAACCCACCTCCAAGCGGTACTCCATGCCGAAATGATAACGCGTCTCTTGTTTCTTGGCCGTGGGGTCAAAGAAGGTGTTATCTTCTATCTGCATCGCCGGCTTGCGCACGTCATCCGCGTATGCACTCACGCCCAGCGCACAAATTAATGCTATTAATAAGGTCTTTTTCACTAATTCACTTTTATAAACTCTATAAACTTTTATACACTGTACACCGTACACTTTACACTATCACCAAATGCTTACTCGGTTCTCAGGTGCGATATACATCGGACTCTCTTCCGTCACATTCCATGCCTCGTACCATGCGCCGATCTGCGGCAGCGCACCGTTGACGCGCCAGCGACCGAGCGAGTGAGGATCGCTCTTCGTGCGGTTCAGTATCTCTTCCGGACGGATGTTTCCTGCCCATACATTGGCGTATGCCAGGAAGAATCGCTGTTGCGGCGTGAAGCCGTCGCGAGTCTGCAGACGCGCTGCTTCCGGCTTGGCCTCCTCATTGAGGGTGAACGCTAAGAACGACACTTGCAAACCGCCGTGGTCCGCGATGTTCTCGCCCAGTGTGAACGCACCGTTGGCGTGTACGCCCGGAGCCACTTCGATCTTGTTGAACGCCTCTTCCATCACTTTCGTGCGGGCGTCGAAAGCCGCTTTGTCTTCGGCGGTCCACCAGTTGACCATGTTGCCGTCCTTGTCGAACTGGCAACCCTGATCGTCGAAACCGTGCGTCATCTCATGTCCGATGACAACGCCGATAGCGCCGTAGTTGAACGCATCGTCGGCTTTCATGTCGAAGAACGGATATTGGAGAATACCGGCGGGGAAGCAGATCTCGTTGCTCGACGGGTTGTAGTACGCATTGACGGTCTGCGGCGTCATATACCATTTCTTCTTATCCACCGGTTTGCCGAGGAAACTGAGGCTGTAGTCTTTCTCGAATTTCGCTGCGCGTTGCAGGTTGGCGAAATAGGTGTCCTCCGGATTGATGTCCAGCTTGCTGTAGTCGCGCCACTCGTCCGGATAACCGATCTTGATGGTCATCGCGTTCAGTTTCTCGAGCGCTTTGTCTTTCGTCTCGCGCGACATCCATGCGAGGTTCTCGATACGGATACCGAGGGCCTTCTGCAGGTTCTTTACCAGCGCCAACATACGCTCTTTGTTCTCCTCCGGGAAGTATTTCTTTACGTACATCTGGCCCACTGCCTCGCCCAGCGTACCGTTTACGATACCTACCGCGCGTTTCCACAGCGGACTCGGTTCTTCGCGACCCGACAGTACGCGGCCGTAGAAGTCAAACGAAGCCATGTATATATCGGTCGTCAGATACGAAGCCGCATCGTCAATCACTTGCCATGCGAACAAGGTCTTCAGGTCCTCGAGCGGCTCTTCGTCTAACATACGGCCGGCTTCCTGCAGGTGCGGGATCTGACCGATAGACAGGCTGTCCAGATCATGGATGTCCGCTGCCTCGAAATATACTTTCCAATCAACCTGCGGAACGAGTTGCTGCAGCTCGTCCACGCTCATCTTATTATAGTTCGCCTGCGGGTCGCGAAGCTCTACGTTGCTGTAGGCCGCTTTTGCCAAGCGCGTCTCGAGGCGCAGAACCGTCTGTGCTTTGTCGGCTGCGTTCTCGAATCCGAAGAGGCCGAACAATTTCTCTACGTACGCTACATATGCATCTCGAATCTTCTTCGTCTGCTCGTCTTCGTCGAGGTAATATTCTTTCTCGCCGAGGGAGAAACCGGCCTGGTACTCGTTGAGGATGTTCATCGAGCTGTTCATTGCATCGGCATCGACGTACATCGCCCATAGTTGGTAATCCATCGATGCGCCGAGCGCCTTGCTCAACTCCGCACGCGTACCTATTCCTTCGATTTCATCGAGGATTTTCTGAACCGGCGCGATACCTTCTGCGTCGCGGCGCGCGGTATCCATCGCGAGGTTATACATGTCGCCTATCTTCTGCGCTACCGAACCTTTCGCCTTTAACCCTTCGCCTTTCGCCTCTTCTGCCAAATCCTGAATCAGTCCGTTCACCTGCTCGAGGTTCTGTAACCCGAGTTTGTCGAACGAACCGAAGCGGCTATATTCCGGCGTCAGCGGGTTGTTAGCCATCCATCCGCCGCAGGCGAATTGGTAGAAGTCATTCTGTGCTACGACGGTCGTATCCAGGTTGTTAAGGTCGATACCCGTCGTCTGTTCTTTGGTTGTACATGCTGTTGTCATCATTGCAATCGCTGCAAGCGTAAAAATAATTTTTTTCATATGTTTAAATGTTACTTTGTCTAAGCCGGAGTGCTCGTCTGCACACTTTTGCGGCGCAAAAGTAGTACATTTTTTTGATATTCGCAAGATTTTTTGTGTTTTTTTTGCGTATGTCGCAAATTATTTGTACTTTTGCGCCGAATATGAAAAGAGTTTATGCTATATTGCTGCTATTGGTAGCATTCTCCATGTCCCTCTGGGCGCAAGAGCAACAGATGTCTGTCGCGGAGCGCAACGCCGCGCAGGGGTTCAATGACACGATTGATCGCTTAGATCCGAATTTCGTGTTGGTGAGTTTATGCATCGCCGATCCGACAGACTGGCATGATGATGTCTTAGGTATGGCTGGTCATGCATTTTTGCGGTTGCAATGCCCTACTTTCGGTTTGGATTATTGCTTCAGTTATGAAGGAGAGCGGGTTAATGACAATATATATCAGTACCTAAGTGGGAAGACTAAAATGGGAATGTTTGCTGTTCCAACGAATGAGTATTTGGAAGATTTCCGTCATTGGAATCGATCGGTGCACGAATACCGGTTGAATATGCCGCCTGAGGCAGAGCAGCGTCTATGGGAAATTATGGACAATCATATCACGAATAAGATTTCCCTCCGTCATGATTTGAATAAATACGGCTGTGCCATAACAATAGTTAAGTTTGTTAAACAGGCATTAGGAGAAACACCGATTGTCTATGCATCTGATCCGGAGATGGAGCATATGACGCGTCGTGAAATCGGTTATCGTTCGCTGGCGAATCATCCGTGGTTTCGCTTGGTACACTTGATTATTTCTGATAATAAAGCCGACAAACAAATTCCGATAGATGAGAAACTGATTGTCCCAGTGGATTTGGCGGAGGTATGGCAACACGCTTCCGTTGTTGGGCAACCATTCGCTACGCATGTAGGAGATATCGTGGAAGGTGCGCCTTTGGACAACTCTAAACCATGGTTTACTCCGATGCTCACAGCATTGCTAATTCTCATTATTACGATTGGTTTTGCTTGCACGCGTTATCCGTATTGGGATTTATTGCTATTGGGATTCCAGGCGCTATTGGGCTGCGTGTTGCTATTCTTATGGATAGTCATGCGCGAGTTTGGTGGAGCGGCTTATATCCTAATGGCGCTTTTCAACCCACTACCGCTGATTGTATGGCGCTGGCGTAATTATTGGGCACTGCCATATGCTATCTTATTGGCGATGGGTGTCATTGTACTGGCATGCTGGCCGCATATGTTGGTTGATCCGGCATTCCTTGTCCTTGCAGTGGCATATGTAGTGCTCTTCGTGAAAGATAGTATAAAGCGTATTATTGCTTCTTTGTGTATCAATCATAAATGACCAATCACCAATTCAAATATCCACTCCTTCCATATTCGCAATTGGTGTGGGATACCATACGATGGATGCCGAGCATATATCGGTTTCCTTCTATTTTGCGATGGAAGGGCGGAGCTAAGGAAAAGGATCGCATAGCGCGTGCTTTCTGTGCGGCATTAGAAAATCATCCGGTGTTCGCTATGCGGGTGGACCGGAATGGAGTGCACTCTGCCTCGGAGGTAAAAGATGTCTTATCCGGCAAATATCATAGCATCATCCTATTGGATGACAATGAAGATGTTATCATCCAAGCAAACCTAAGTCGGATATTGGGCGACGGGAAAAGCATGGAGATTTTGTTAGAGGACGTTGAACGAGCATACAAGGGTTTGCCATTGGAGCAAGATGATTATTGGGGATACGTGGCACGTTATAAGCAGAGCAAAACGAGTGCTCATTATGAAGCCAGCCATGATTGGCTAAGGAAAGAGTTTGCGGATGAGAGCATGCCGGTTCGGCCTTCCATAGACAGGAAATGGTTAACTACTATTTTTCCACCCAAGGCCGGAGTGTACGAAGAGGAATATACAGCTCTACATGAAAACTTAGAGCGATTGCGCGAAGCATATTTCATCTCCTACGAAGGGATTTTCTCTCTTAGTGCGGCCTTAGCCATTGCGGATTATTGCGGAACAGAAGAGGCAGCACTCACATGGGCATACGAAGGGCGGGAAACAGAATCGGAACAGCATATCTATGGAAGCCTTCATCGCGATATACCCTTCCAAATAAATCATAAATCAAAAATCATAAATCAAAAATCGGACTTAATCCGAATGGCTCGCAATCAAATCCGTTCCGGTATTGCGCACAGCGATTATCCTTATACGCTGACTGCCCCGTATAATAAACGATGGAATTATGCGGTTAATGTGTTGCGCGTAGAGGATGCGGAAGATATGCTGCGTAAGACATCCTTACCGATAGAGGTCGTTTCCATTCCGAAACAGAAATACGCGTATGCGTTGTTGGACGTAGAGATTCACGAGAAGGCGGAGTCTTTGCAATTGACATATCGCTATTCAGCGACCCATTATAAAGAATCATCCATCCGAAAATTCGCTACTTTAGTACGTAAATATGTGGAGTGGCTTATTGACTAAATATCCGGATTTGCGCGCTGCGCTGGAGAAGGAACTGCAGCGGGCTGCTATCGAGAATCCGCATCGGAGCACCAACCCCGTGCGGACGATAGAGGATTGGTGCGCGTATGTGGAGCGCTTTGCGCGCCGAATGCCGTGGCAGACGATGGATATCGGCGAAGACGCTTCGTTTTTCCGCCGTATTGACCAGAATATCGGCTATTTCTATTTTCTATTGGGTGATTTGCAATATGAGCCGCGCGTGGCGCAATGGCTTAAAGCCTACAATATAGCTTGGGGCGAATGGCTCAGCAGTCCGGAGAGCTGGAATGAAACGTATTATCAACTCGCCCTTTCCGATCCGCTCTTTGAACTGGCCTCCGGTCGCTACGAATCGCCGGATAACTGGCATAGTTGGAACGACTTTTTCGCCCGCAGGCTAAATAACACATTACACATTACACATCACACATTGATCGCGCCTTGCGACGGCGAAATAACCTCTGCTCCAGTCAAAACGGCAACGATAGCCAACTGGCTGGATTTGCTCGGTGATAGCCCCTATCGCGAAGCGTTTGTCGGCGGAGAAACAACTCATATAGTGCTCGATGTCTTTGATTACCATCGCTTCCATATGCCGTGTGATGGTACGGTGCTCGAATGCCAAACCATTCAAGGCATCCATGCCGGAGGAGGTGTCATTATCTGGGATGAGGAGCAAGGCCGCTATCGCTATGACCAATGCGGTGTGACGGACTTCCAGATGCTCGAGACGCGCGGTGTCCTTATTATTGATACACCCGCGTACGGAAAGATAGCCATCGTTCCCGTCGGCGTCCAGCAGGTCAGCTCCGTCCAATGGACATTTACCAATCACCAATCACCAATCACCAATCACCAATTAACTCAAGGTACTGAGTTAGGCAAATTCCTCTTTGGCGGCAGCGACGTCGTTCTCTTCTTCGAACCCGGCCGCGCTCCGCATATTACTGTCAAGAACGTAAAAGTTGGCGATCCTCTAATCTAAAATCAATAATCTCTAAATCTTTTTTTGCAAAAAAATTTGCATAATTCAGGAAAATATATTATCTTTGCGCAAAAATTGAAACGCAATTTGTGAAACGCAATATATAAATTATATAAAACACATTATTAGGCTATGAGCAAGATGTATAATCCTTTTATCTTATTTGGTTATGCGGGGCCTGAATATTTTTGCGATCGCGAGAGAGAAACAGAAGAACTGATGTCTGCATTGCGCAACGGTAGAAATATAACTTTGCGCAGCCCGCGTCGTATAGGAAAGACAGGGCTTATTCAGCATGTGTTTAATCGAGTGGAGAACTTTAATCCAGATATTAAATGCTTTTATATAGACCTCTTCTCTACACACAATTTAGACGAATTTGTCGTAGCATTTGGCAAGGCTATTATAGGTCAATTAGATACTCCGGCGCAAAAGCTAGAAAATTATGTGGCGAGCTTTTTCAAAAGTTGCAGACTCTATTTTTCATCAGATCCTATTACCGGTTCTCCAAAATTAGGCATAGACCTTGTAAGCGAAGATTCTGCGGTTACGTTAGATGAAATATTTGCTTATATTCGTAAATCAGAACGTGAGTGTTATATAGCATTTGATGAGTTTCAACAAATCACGGAATATCCGGAAAAAGGAATAGAGGCTTTATTGCGTACTCATGTGCAGCAGTGCCCTAAAATCCGTTTTATTTTCTCAGGTAGTAAACAGCATCTCATGACGGAAATGTTTTCATCTCCTAAGCGTCCGTTTTTTCGAAGTACAGATAAGATGACGTTGGATGTTATTCCCGAATCTGCCTACTATGCTTTTGCTAAACATTGGTTGCTGACTGTTAATACCATTCTGCCGGAAGATGTTTTCCATATCATCTATAATAAATTAAATGGTTATACGGCGTATGTACAAAAAATATTAAATAAGTTATACGATTTTAATCCCGAACAAGTGACAGAAGAAGATGTGATGAGAAGTATCCAATATGTTATTGATAACGAGCAGTACGACTATAAGCACTTCCTGGCATTACTGACAAATAATCAAGCGCAGGTATTAAAGGCGATTGCAATGGAACAAATTGTGAAAGCACCCACTTCTCAAGCTTTTATACAAAAATACAATTTGCCGGCTGCAAGTAGCGTCAAGCGTGCAATAGATTTTCTTAATGATTATGAGTATATCTATCCGTCAGAAGACGGGTATATGGTCTATGATCGCTTCTTTGGTCTATGGCTACAGAGACAATTCTAATATCTGACAACTGATTACTGAATTATGAAACGATATGCATTAGTTACCGGCGCAAGCCGGGGAATAGGACGAGCAATTGCCATTGAGTTGGCAAAAGACGGATGCTCTATTCTTTTGAATTATAAGTCCAATCATGCTGCGGCTGAGGAAGCCAAACGCCTCATCGAAGAAGCGGGAGGTGAAGCGGAACTCATGCCCTTTGATGTCAGCCAACCGGATGCCATCAATGCAGCCCTTGATAAGTGGTTCGCCGCTCATCCGGACGACTATATCGATGTGCTGGTGAACAATGCTGGCATTCGTCGAGACGGCCTAATGGTCTTTATGAGCGATGAAGACTGGCATGATGTGCTGTCGGCTGCTACGGAAGGGTTCTTCTATACCACGCGGCGTGTGCTTCAGGGGATGTTATACGCGCATCGAGGTCGTATTGTGAATATCACTTCCATCGCCGGTATTTATGGTACGCAGGGACAGGTGAACTACTCTGCTGCAAAGGCGGCAATCATAGGCGCCACTAAGGCGCTTAGCAAAGAGATGGCTGCGCGTGATATCACGGTCAATGCGGTTGCTCCGGGTTTTATTGCGACGGATATGACGGCCGATTTGGATGCAGCGGAATTGAAGAAAACCATTCCGGCGGGACGGCTCGGTACGCCGGAAGAGGTGGCGCATTTGGTGTCTTTCCTTTGCTCGGATGAGGCATCGTATATCACAGGTCAGGTAATCAGCGTCGCAGGAGGATTAGGATGAGACGGGTTGTGGTAACAGGAATGGGCATTTGGTCCTGCATCGGCAAGAACCAATCGGAGGTATGCGCGTCGCTGCGTGCAGGCCGAAGCGGTATCGGTACTGATCCGGCGCGCAAGGAGTACGGTTATCGTAGCCCGCTTACCGGTATCGTGGAGACGCCGGACTTGAAAGCATTGCTTAATCGCCGTTTACGTGTCGGTATGTCGCAAGAAGCGATGTACGCCTATATGGCGTCCCGTGAAGCATTTGAGCAAGCAAAAATAGATGAGCAGTACCTCTTGAATAACGAAGTAGGGATATTCTTTGGTAATGATAGCGCTATGCAATCCACTATCGAGATACACGAGACGATGCGTACTTATCATAATAGTGCGCTCTTGGGGAGCGGCTATATTTTCCAAGCGATGAACTCCACGGTGAATATGAATCTGTCTTCTATCTTCCATCTGCGTGGTATCAACTTCTCGGTGAGCGCGGCATGTGCCAGCGGAAGCCATGCCATCGGCTTGGCATCCATGTTCATTCGCCAAGGGTTGCAAGATATGGTGTTGGTCGGCGGTGCGCAAGAGGTGAACTATTATGCCATGTCTGCCTTTGATGCGCTTGGGGCGTTTTCCTCTCGCTTGGATGCACCTACTAAAGCCAGTCGCCCGTTTGATGCAGATCGCGATGGATTGGTGCCAAGTGGCGGAGCTGCGGCTTTGGTACTGGAGGATTACGACCATGCGATTGCGCGCGGCGCGACCATACTTGCGGAGGTATGCGGATATGGCTTCTCCAGCAATGGAGTAGGAATGTCCCAACCGAGCAGCGAAGGCTCATTCATCGCGATGCAGCGTGCATTGGATGATGCAAAGATAACCGTTGATCAGATTGATTATGTCAATGCCCATGCTACTTCTACCAAGCAAGGGGACGAAGAAGAAGCGAAGGCGCTTACGCGTCTTTTCGGTAATTCCCGCACTTGGATAAGCAGCACCAAGTCGATGACAGGTCATGAATGCTGGATGGCGGGGGCAAGTGAGGCGGTGTATTCGATACTCATGATGCAGAACGATTTTATCGCGCCGAATATCAATCTGGAGCATATCGATCCATGCGCAGCTTCTTTACGCCTTGCGCAGCAAACGATAGAGACTCCTATCCGTACGGTACTAAGCAACAGTTTCGGATTTGGCGGAACCAATAGTGCGATTATTTTACAGCGAGTCTAACCCATGACCGTACAGCGCAACATATTATCTTATATCCCGCAGCGACCTCCGTTTGTCTTTATTGATACGGTTGAGGAACTGATCGAGAATAGCGCACGGACGCGCTATGCTATCCCGGAGACTTGTCCTCTGCTATTGGAGGATATATTACCTTTGTCGGGCTTGATGGAAAATGCAGCGCAAACCTGTTCCGTTATCGCGGGGAATAGAATAGCGTATATAGGAGCGGTCAAACAAATGGAAGTGATGCGCTTCCCCAAGGTGGGGGAAACATTGTGCACGGAGGCGGTAGTGAAACAACAAATGCTCAATATCTCGCTCATCGAATGTACGACCCTCGTTCAGAACGAAACGATTGCTACGACAACGCTTAAAATTGCGACCATAGGAGAGAATGTTACACGGTAGTTTTTACGACATACAGCAGAGCAATCCAGACGGATACGTGATCCGATTTAATCCGGCGCATCCTATCTTTTCCGGGCATTTTCCGGAGCGCCCTATCGTGCCCGGAGCATGTGTCGTGCAGATTGCCGAGGAACTCGCAGCGCTAACTTACGGACATCTGATTCGCTTTACGGCTATTCATGATTTAAAATTCCGCCAACCGATTACGCCGGATCAAGAAATAATAATTAGTATCTCGAAAACTGCAGAGTCAACGTGCAAGGTGCTATGTACAGATACTAAGAAAGAGCGGCAATTGATCATTTCGTTCAGTGCGCAGTTTGACTCCTTAACTCTCTAATTCACTAAACATTACAACAATATGACTAAGCAAGAAATTATTGAAAAGACCAATGCCTTTCTCGTGGATGAATACGAGAAAGACCCGGCATTGCTCAAGCCGGAGGCGCGTTTCCGTGAAGATTTGGATCTAAACAGTTTGGATTATATGGACCTCATGGTAACGGTCAAACGCGAGTTTGATATTATGCCTGCTCCGGCGGAGATGAACCTGGTGATAACATTGGGCGATTTCTACGATTTCATCGAGAAAAAACTGAACGAACCTGCGAAAGCAAATGAGTAACCAAAACCCACATACAGTCTGTGTTATCGGTGGTGGCATGAGTGGACTCTTCACCGGTGCGCTCCTTGCCAAGAATGGTTATAAAGTGACAGTGCTGGAAAAGAACCATATCATCGGCGGAGGACTACAATCTTTCCGTCGCGGCGAAGCGGTGTTCAACACGGGCATGCAGGCGTTTTGCGGCTATGGGGATGATTTCGCGTTGAAGCATTTTATTGATTACATAGGGCTTAATCATAATGACTTGCATTTTGTCCCGCTTGACCCGGATGCGCAAGAAATAGTGTGGACGGATGAAGAGCATGCCTATCGGTTGCCTAAGACGCGCAAGCGGTATGAGGATTATCTGATTGCGCAATTCCCACATGAAGCAACAGGAATACATCAATTGCTGGATGCCATCTATGAAATAGGCAGTACGTTTGATTATTTCTGGTTGCATCCTATGCAATTGCATCCGACTGCGGCAAAATTTGCAACCATTACCGCTCGCCAATTAGTTGAGCAATATCTGACGGATGACCGGCTGAAGCATCTTTTTGAGTATGTGGGAATGCATCTTGGCTATAATCTTTCCTGCTTGCCGGCTACGGAATTGGGGATGATTCTCAATCTATATATAGAGGGCGGTTGGCGTATAGCAGGAGGCAACTTGCCGTTCGCCAAGCAAATGGCACAATTTATTCATGAAAAAGGAGGAAAAGTATATAATAATACGGAAGTCTCAAAAGTCATAGCAGAAAATCGAAAGATTGTAAGTGTGGAAACCTCGGATGGACAAATATTTGTGGCAGATCAATATGTCTGTGCGATTCCGCCGAAAACATTCTTGCAAATAGCAAGCGGAGAGGTGCTTCGCCCCGCAACGCATGAGCGGATTATGGAATTTGAGAATGATTCATCATGCTATATCTGTCATATCAAATTGAAACCGCAAAGCATGAGATACCGTAATAATTTGATATTTATCCCTACGCCTACAGCCGACAAATCATTGCCTCATTATATTTCCATGCTTACGCCGCCTATATTAAATCAAGGAGAGTGGGCGGATACGGTGGAAATTCTTACTTTTGCGCGTTATGGCGAATTTAAGCAATGGGAGCATACGAGAACGGGGCATCGAGGTGCAGATTATGAAGCAAAAAAAGCGGAATTGGCTCGGCAAACGATAGATTATATATCTCTGTTCTACCCGGAATTGCGTGAGGCGGTGGATACGGTTTATGTCTCTACGCCATTAACCATAAGGGATTATTATGGCAATCCGAAAGGGGCAGTGTATGCCCAGCAAGGGATGTTTGCCCCCGTTAAAAACAAGGCTTCCAATTTGTTTATGACCGGACAGTCAGTGCAATATCAGGGGCTTTTCGGTACGCTGACTACGTCCATCGCGGTTGCAGAGATAATGATGGGCAAAAGTTTAATTGACAAAATAGCAAAAGCATAATATGAAACGTGTTGTTGTAACAGGAATGGGAATCTGGTCTTGCATCGGGCAGGACCTACAGACCGTCACCGAGAGCCTGAAGAAGGGGCGTTCGGGAATTATTTTTGATCCGAAACGTATCGAGTATGGTCTTCATTCCGGTTTGGTAGGAAATGTGCCTCGCCCAGACCTCAAGCCTCTTCTCCCTCGTAAGTTGCGCGCGACGATGTCCGAGGATTCTGAGTATGCCTATATGGCAGCTCGACAAGCATTTGAGCAAGCAGGAATAAATGATGAGTATTTGCGTCAAAATGAAGTGGGAATTATATTTGGCAATGATGGGAACACGAATATAATAGAGAGTTCGAGCGTAATGGAGAAAGAGCACGATTCACAAATGTTGGGCCCTTGCGCTATTTTTAGAGGAGAGACTTCTTCGGTAACGATGAATCTTAATCTTATTTTCCATCTTCGGGGACTAAGTGTTTGCGTGGGTGCAGCATGTGCAAGTGGTTCACACGCAATTGGCATGGCATCGATGTATATTCGTAGCGGGCAGCAACAAATGATACTTTCCGGGGCTTCTTGTGAAATGGATATGTATGGCTCTGCTTTAGCCGAAGCAATTGGAGCGTTCTCTATGCGAAACGATGTACCACGACGTGCCTCCCGTCCTTTCGACACAAGTAGAGATGGCTTGGTTCCTTCGAGAGGCGCTGCGGCTCTTGTTTTGGAAGAATACAATCATGCTATTGCTCGCGGAGCAACAATATTGGCGGAGGTGTGCGGATATGGGTTCTCTTCGAATGGATTGGAGGATATTTCTGCACCATCTGCAGATGCGGAGTATATAGCTATGAAGCGTGCTTTGGATGATGCGAGCTTACAACCCACCGATATCGATTACGTCAATGCGCATGCGACATCTACCGTCACCGGCGACATCGAAGAAGCCAAAGCCCTCACGCGATTATTTGTTAAATCACCAATCACCAATCACCAATCACCAATGATTTCGTCTACGAAATCGCTCACCGGTCACGAGAACTGGATGGCAGGAGCAAGTGAAGCGGTGTATTCGATATTGATGATGCAGAATAACTTTGTAGCTCCAAATATCAATCTGGAGCACAAAATCGATGAAGCGAAAGATCTAAACATCGTTACCGAAACCGTCTATACCCCCATCCGCACCGTCCTCTCCAATTCCTCCGGCATGGGCGGCACGAATAGTGCATTGGTATTCAAAAAAATATAAATATTATGACAACTCAAGAAATTCAATCAAAGGTAAATGCTTTTCTGACCGGTCGTTTGGAGTATAAGCAAAGCGCAATTAAACCCGAAGCGGAACTCAAACGCGACCTCGGAATGACCTCGCTTGATGCCGTAGAGACTGCTATCTTCATCAAGCGCACCTTCGGCTTCCAGCCCGAGCGCGGAGCCGTAAAAACGCTCGTCACCATCCAAGATCTTTACAACTATATTGAAAAGAATCTCTAATTTACGAGCTCTCTAATTCGAAAATCACTAATTCGGATATGAAAACTATCAAAGATCAATATTTTGACGGCGAGCGGCCGCTGTATGAGAGCCGCGATCTGCGCTTAGAGCGCGTACGTATCGGCGAAGGCGAATCCGGGCTCAAAGAGTCGCGGCATATCCAAGCCGTCGATTGCGAGTTCGAGGGGAAGTACGTCATCTGGGAATGCGAGGATGTAGAGTGCCGCAACTGCCATTTCGCGGAGTCGGATAGGGCGCCGCTTTGGTATAACCGCGATATCCGTTTGTACGATTGCTTGATAGACGCTCCGAAGGCCTTTCGCGAGGTAGATGGCCTGACGCTCGAGCGTATCCGTATGACCAATGGCGACGAGGCATTATGCCATTGCCGGGACGGACGGATAACGGACCTGCAGCTGCAAGGCCGGTACGTCTTCCAATACGCCCGTAATATCGAGATCCACAACGCTGTCCTTGATACGAAAGACGCGTTCTGGGAATCCGAGAACTGCACGGTCTATGACTCCGAACTAAACGGAGAGTACCTCGGTTGGTACTCCCGTAATCTCCGTCTCGTCCGTTGCCGCATCTCCGGCACCCAACCTCTCTGCTATTGCCAAAACCTTATTCTTGAAGATTGTATCTTTGCCCCGGATGCCGATCGTGCCCTCGAGAAGAGTAGTTATTCGATTGTCAAATAGCAAAAATTCGCATGTACAACGACGTATGTGCGATTTTTTTTATCAAAACTCTTGCGCATGTCATTTTTTTGTTGTATCTTTGCGGCGAATTTTTGATTGAAATAACAAGCATTAAGTGCCAAAAATATATTTAGTGCGTCAAAAAGCAAGCATTATGATAGACTATTTTATGACCAATGAGGCGCTGCTACAGTATGTTGGCAAGCAGATGCAGCAGATGCGGATTAATGCCCGGTTGAGCCAGCAGCAGCTGGCGGAACGTGCAGGTGTTTCCCGCTCTACTGTCACGCAAGTAGAGAACGGGAAAGGGATGAAAATGGAGTCCATCGTAGCGATGTTGCGCGTGCTAAATAAATTGGAGGTGCTCAATAACTTTGAGACGCAGGCATTGGTTAGCCCGTTGTTGATTGCGAAACAAGAAGGTAAAACCCCTAAACGTATCCGTCCTCGCCATGATTAGTTTTGCGAACGTATATTTGTGGGACTTGCATATGGCGTCCCTTTCGGAAGATGCTTCGGGCCGTATCACGATGGAATATACGCCGGAGTTTGTCAATAGCGGTTATAATCCATCGCCTCTCTTTGTGACCCCGGAGAAGGGTAAGATCTACGAATTCTCACAACTGCCATTCGGGACGTTTAAAGGTTTACCGGGCTTTATTGCCGACTGCCTGCCGGATAAGTTCGGTACGGCGATCATCAATCACTGGCTGGAGAAATCCGGTCGCCCGAAGGATAGCTATACGACAATCGAGCGCTTGTTGTACCAAGGTTCGCGCGCAATGGGCGCGTTGCGCTTTGAGCCGCAAGAGCGGAAAGATCTGAATAAGCAAGTGGCGATTGATTTGGACGGGTTGATTGCGGCTACGGCCGAAGTGCTGGGAGAACGCATGCAATTGGATACGAACCTCAAGACGGATGACGAGGCGCTCCTTACTATACTCCGCGTCGGAACTTCCGCCGGCGGCGCGCGCCCGAAGGCCGTTGTAGCGTATAACAAAGAAACCGGGGATTTGCGATCGGGTCAGGTGGATGCGCCGGAAGGATATGAGCATTGGCTGTTGAAATTGGATGGGGTAGACGAGAATCATCCGGGCGCATATAGCGAGACGACTAACTATGGCTGTTTGGAGTATGCCTATTATAAGATGGTGTTGGATTGCGGGATGGAGATGATGGAGTCGAGGCTGTTGGAAGACGGGAAACGGCATCATTTCCTGACCAAACGCTTTGATCGAGTAGGCGGTAGTCATCGTGTGCATATGGTGTCGCTTTGCGGCATGGCGCACTATGATTATAATCAACCGGATTCATGGTCGTACGAGCAGTTGTTTCGCGTGATGCGCGGCTTGCGGTTGACGCAACCGGAGATGGAGCAAGCCTATAGACGAATGGTGTTTAATGTGATTGGATGTAACCAGGATGATCACACCAAAAATATTGAGTTTCTGATGGATACGGATGGGGTGTGGAAATTGTCGCCGGCGTACGATATGTCCTATGCCGTAGGAACGGGATACACACGTCGACATCAGATGTCGGTGAATGGGAAACGCTTGCATATCACGCGAGCAGACCTGTTGGCCGTTGCTGCAGATGCCGGAATAAAGGCAGGTAAGGCAAATGAGATCATCGATCAGACATTGGATGTAACCGGACGATTCGACGAATACATCGGCGATTCTATCCCTGATTGGATGAAGCAACCGATACAAAAACAGTTGAATACAGTTAGAGCAGAATTATAAAGATGCCTAAACTTTTAGATAACTATACTATCGACCCGCGCACGCGCTATGAGTCGCACCGGCTTATCTATACGCCCGAAAATGCCGAATCCATCGAGTTCGGCGGCTTCCTGGCGGCCGCTATCCTTGCTGCGCTCATCGTCGATACCGACGAAGGCGATGCGCGTAACATCGCCCTCGACACCCCGGAGCAGCGCGAAGATTTCTTCCTCCGCTACGACCGCGAGGTGCGGCGGGACGATTGGGGCTATCTTGCGGCCGAGGTCAACCAGCTTCGGGATAACTATGTTCAGATAACCCTTGGGCCGACGACGCTCAGCGATCTTTGTCCTAATAGGCGCCTGCTTGAGCTGGCAATGGATGTAACCGTGGCGTATATGCGAGGCCTCGTGGTAGATATCTTTCGCGAGCATATCTGGGAGGTGATGCCTTGGAAAATGCCTTTCGCCCAATGGCTTATCGATGCCGCTCGCGTGGAGACGCGCCGCCAGCGTTTCCTTAAGACCGATTGGACCGATGCTCCGGCGGTGGACCAATTGGCGGATTTCCCCGATGAAACCGAAGCGCCAACCTTCTTTTTTGAGGGAGAAAAAGCCGATGAAATCATGGAGAGTTACCTGCAGTGGCTGTCCGACGAATATGTAAAGGCAAAGCAGGAAATCCCCGGTGCTAAGATTACGTCCACCGACCGAAAATTTATTTTCGCTCAGGAAACCGATTGGTCGTTTTTATCCGATGAAACCGAAGGAATCGAGCCCTTTAGCGGCGGAGAATCCGGGACTTTTGATACATTCGAGCAAAAAGAATGGCTCCAATGGCAGCAAGAGTGGACGAAGTTCCTTAACGAGCGCCTTTTGCCTCAAAAAGAAATCCGTTTCTGGGCGGCCGATGTGCCCGAAGAGGTGCAAAACCATCTACTTTACCATCTCCAACTCATGGAGCAACACCCTGCCCATTTCCGCGATCTCACGACGGCCGTCTATGCCATGCGCCAACTCGGCTATATCCGCCGCAAATGCTCCGACGGGGATATGCGGCAGTGGCTTAGTGAGCACCTCAAACTCGATTATACGGAGCGCAACAACGCCTCGCAATTCCGCCGCGCTATGCGCGAGCATGGCCGCTATACGCCGGAAGTGCGAGACGAAGTCCTTGCGCTCGAGACTATGGGGTATTTTCGAAATCCTGATTAATCGGACTACTCGGACGACTCCGAATACTCCGATAAATCTCCGTGAACATCCAGCCGTAGAAGTGCTTGTAGCACGTGCTGCCCTTCGGTATACTTTCCCTATATTCCGCGTATTGCTGCTGCCAGATTCGCGCTTGCTCGATATCTTCTTCGCCAAACTCCTCCGGGTGATAACACACTCGCTCGATGTCGTGCGCCATGCGCTGCGCGGCCTTGATCATCTCTCGGTTCCGCGTCGCGCCTTCCGCCCACGGACCTTCGTGAAAATGGTAGGTGTACACTAAATGTACCTTACTTCCCGTCTCATCGATCCATTTCTCTCCCCAATAATGCCATTTGCAAACCAATCGTGCCCGATTAGCTTGCCCGTATTTGACGCTATCCAGTGCTCCGCGCACGGTATCAATTCCGTCAACATATGTTACTCTTGCCATATTTTTTTCCTTTCTTGTTTTTTTATTAGCGTTTATGCGCCGCTTCCTTTTCGTCAATTAGCCCCGCATCGCATGCGGGTTTTGTCGTACCAATTACCTGCCATTTACGGGGTAATCCTAGACTTTAGTCCTTCCCATACCCTAATCACACCCCGACAACTACCTATCATACTCTATGTCAGTTGCGTCGGATGCCATCCGACAATAATTTTTGTTGTGTCCAAACTGTCCATATTGTCCATATTGTCCAAAACTTGCGAAATGGACAAATGGACAAAAAGGACAAAATGGTCATGCGACTTTTTTGTAATACCCGTGACGGATTTTTTGGACGAGTCCATGTTCTTGCCAGTAATCGTTCCATCGAGTGGCTGTTCGGATACAGATTCCTTGGGACTGTGCTTCCGAATATAGTTTTTTGCTTTCGTACTCTTCTGGAAGAGCTGCAAATAACACCTTCCGTTGGTCAATCGGCTTGATCTCCGGCACCACCTCCTGCGCATCTCCATTGATGAGGCGATACGACGCAGCCATGTGGAGGAGGATACGGTTTCCGATTATTTCGGCGGTTTGGTAGTCGGCATCGGAGCAAAGAAAGGCTGAATACTGATGGCTGATAACTGAAGGCTCTAAGCGCATTGCGCTTAGTACCATCGCGATCCTTTCTATCTGCACCGCAATGCGGATGACGGCGGAGTGGAAGTTATCGCCGAGAAGGCCGATTAGCGTTCCGTACTCCGTTTCTAAGTGCTCACCGAGCCGCTCTTTCTGCTCATCCGTCAGGCTCCACTCGCGCTCGCCCGCGTTCATTAATGCTTCGTACGTGCGGAGGAGTCGCTGCCCGATGATTCTCGGCACTGCGCTCTGTCCGCCTTTGGATGAGACATAGCGTTTGTCAAAAGGATTCGTGCCTTTGATAACTACCGTCAACAAACGGCTGAAGTATCCGTTCTCTACGCTTGGAACCAAGGCTTTGTATTGGCCGAATGTGCCGGTCAAGAGCATAGAGAGGCGCGGGTTCTTAATCTCCGAAGCGCCTTTGACGCGGTTGCGGGAGATAGGCTCGTGTTCCGCGGCCTTGCGAAGGGCGGTGTTATAGTTCGCGGCCGAGGTGCGCCAGATATCCGTAATCACGCTGCCTTCGGACTCGTGCAGATAACCGCAACCGCCTCGCTCTTCGAGCGCCTTGTAGAACGCCGCCAAGGTGCTGTCGCCGGCGATGAGTAGCGGATACTGCTCGTCAATCACGCGGATCATCTCCAGCGCTTGGTTGGCAATACCTTTGCCGCTTGCTGCCGCTGCGAGGATAAAACATTGCAGGTTGGCGTAGTACCTCTTGCCCGTCGGGCCATACCGAAAATAGAGATTAGGAACGCACGCGCTCGCGGCCGCCAGCGTTGCTATCAAGATAATGTCCTGCTCCTCCGGCGTCGAAGCCAGCGAAAGCATCTGTTGTACACTCTCAGGAAGTTTTTGCATGTTGAGATGCTCGACGATGCGAAGGTCTTCCTGTCCCTCCTTCGAATTAAGGTTTGTAAACATAATAATTTAAGTTTTGGTTTAATATTGTCGAGATCCCGTAATATCGAAATCTCGTGATCTCAAAAAGAGAATCTACTGCTAATATATACGGCCCTGCAACATCTTTCCCTATGCCCCTTTCATCCATTTTTACACCACGCAACAGCAAACGGCCATCTAAGTCACAGATAATCAGTGCCTTACAAAAACCTATTTCCGCACTGTCGCTTTTTTTGTGCCGTGCAGGCCTTTTGGCACAGGTGCGTTTTGTTAAGTAGAGATTGCATTTTGGTATTATTTCTGCGATTTATACATAAAAATTTTGCGTATGTCGAAAAAAAGCAGTACCTTTGCGCCGCTTTTTGTCGGCGCATGTGTGCATACGTGCATATATACGCAAGAGAGAGGAGAGACAAATAACATCGATAATTTAAGAAACAAAAAGATATGAAATCGAGTAAAATCAATCGTTTAGTGATTGCCTTGACAGGGGTATTAGTCTTAAGTATTGGTAGTGCATACGGTTCGGCCTATTCGGACGGTCGCGCATACTTGCGCCAGGGTTCTCCCTCGGGTGCAGGTAAGGTATATGTAAGTACGAGTTCCTCTACTCCTGCAGCAAGCGCCTACAAGGCTTGTAACACGATTCAGACATCGGAGACCACGACGCCTTCGGCTTCTGCTCAGGTAAAGGGAGAGAAGACGAAGACGACCTACCATTTCTGGGCGGTAGCCAACGCCGGATATATCTTCACGGGGTGGTACGACTCCAATGGTAATCTGTTGGGTTCCGGTGAGGCGCATGTCAGCGGGTCGGTTACTTCCGGTCAGGCCGGCGGTAGCGATACGCACGCGTATCTCGACTACCATGCGAGCTTTATCAAGCAGATCCAGATGAGTTTCATTACGCCTACCAACGGATCGTACACCATCACGCACTGCGGTACGGAGGTGACGCCGGCGTACTCTTCGTTCGCGACGGAGGGTAAGGTAGTACTGACGGCAATGCCTGCGGACGGATATAAGTTACGCGGATGGTACACGACGACGAACGGTGGTACGACGAAGAAATATTTTGCGTTTGGTACTACCTGTGAACCGAACTTCACAAGCAATGTGACGATCGGCGCGGATTTCGTGGCGGATGACGGTAAGGCTACTTTCTGGAATAAGAACAACGGTAAAATCTATAACGACCTCAATACGGCTAACTCGGAGGCTTCGTCCGGTCATGTGATCGTTGCGGTGAGCGACGGTGTGTTAGGTGCCGGTACGTATACGATCAAGGCGGGTGTGACGCTGCTTATTCCGTTCGACGAGACGTATAACCTGATGACGACACCGAAGGTCAACCACATGGCTTCGGGAACGACGAGTCTGTTCCTCTTCCGCAAGCTCACTCTTGCTCCGGGTGCAGTTATCAACTGTAGCGGAAATATATGCGTGGGTGGTCAGATGGCCTCTGTGAACGGTGGTAGGGCTTCTTCTTACCCGATGGGTGCCTGCGGTATGCTCGATCTCTCGCGTGGCGGTACGATTAACCTTAAGAGCGGATCTGTACTCTATGCCTGGGGCTTTGTGAAAGGTCAGGATATGGAGCAGGGTAATAATACCGAGGCTTCGGGTGTAGGTAAGATTGTAGCCGAATCGGGTGCTACTGTCTGGGAGGATTTCCAGGTAGGTGAATGGCGTGGTGGTACGGCTTCTTCGACTATCTATAATAACAAGAGTTCTTGGAAATTCTTCCCGTTCCAGAGTTATACGATCCAGAACGTAGAGGCGCCGGTAGAGTATCAAACCGGTTCGAAACTCAAATGCTACTGGGCGATTTTCGGAAACGGACAAACGTTTACCGTTCCGTTTACGGCAGTTGGTGCTTCTGCCGATAAACCGCTCTTCGTGCTTGGTACAGGCGGAACGATGAAGAAATGGTATGACCCGACGACGGACCGCGTATGCTATGAGTTAGGCGGTGGAGCCAGTATAGATGCTATTTCGCTTAGTGTGATGGGTGAGAGCGTATCCTCTTCGGATTACTATCTGCCTATTCCGGCGAATATGCATATCGCTCTTAGTAGCGGCTGTACGCTGAACCTCACCAAGGCGATGACGATGCATGCGGGTTCGGTAGTGGAGGTTAAGTCCGGCGCTACGCTGAATATCAATGCCCGCGTTCATATGTTTGACCAGGAGGATTGGGGTACCTACTGTATGTACGCCTACTACTATCGTACGTATCGCAATCTCACTTCCCACTATAATCGCGGCGAGGGAACATCGAAGGCGACTTTGGAGGATGCCACCCTCATTGTGGACGGTACGGTGAATGTGGGGAATCAGATGCTGTATGCTACGGCGCACGGTGCGAATATCTGCGGTAACGGCGGCGGTACGCTTAAGTATGGTACGTT
>JAEEGL015656136.1_pt1 | contig 39285 bp, 42 predicted proteins | sample 9134231 | NCBI WGS metagenome assembly JAEEGL01 (sample SAMN16246548, study PRJNA631951) | gut metagenome | biome: gut microbiome; feature: rumen; material: fiber-attached | host: Bos | place: Iran: Karaj | collected 2018-10 | reverse complement strand
TGTCATCCTTTCCATATATATTCCTCCTTGACAAATCTACTGATATTTTATCATTTATCAGTAATTTTGTCAATTATTATTAAAAAGCATTGGAAATATATTTCCAATACTCTAAAACTATCAATTTTTATGCATTTTTTTAAATTTACGTACCTAGCTTAGTACCTAAAATAAATCAATATGCATTTTATCCTTTATTTTCAACAAAATATAAACTATTTGCACTCTTCAGGGGGAAGAGTACATTAAAATCTAAAATAGCAATTAAAAGAAATATAAAGAACTATATATAACATTAAAGAGCAATGCTCACTACATTTATCTTGATTATGATATAATTACATTAGGAGGTTATTAATATGGATGAATTTACTGAAAAAAGATTTGGATATTTAAGAGAATTATCAACAGATGAAAAGTTAAATTTAATTAATGATTTAACAGAAGAAATTGAGAGTTTAAGTAATATTGTTAAAGATAGTAAAACTTCCAGTGAACAAAAGTCTGAGTTTTTAAATGATATTAGTTATGATAGAGTAAAATTGAATTATTTAAATGCTATTATGGAAGAAAAGCATTTATAAGTAGATTAATAAATATATTAAAATACTTCTATGATAAATAGAAGTCTTTTTAAATTATTTAATTATCCATGGACTCTCTTCACTACCTGTACCTGTTAATATAACTGCACTTTGTTTAAGTGATATTTCAGGACGAACACCATCAACTGCATAAGTAACAGTGACACTACTAGTACCATTATCATTAACTCCATTCATATATAAACCCATATAATGATAATAATAAGGTGACATAGTCCACCAATCAAAGTTTGTTCTTACCAAAGCCAAAGTTGGCGATTCTAAAGTATCTGAAGGCGATAAATTATAATTTTCTTCTTCGCTCATTAATGCAACTGGATATTTTAGCTTGGCTTTATTATTGCTTAAGGAAAACTGATCTACTATATTTTTACATGATAAATCTTTTCTAAATGGGTTTGAATTTTTAAATTCTATTGTTCTAGTTTTTGCAGTGTCTCCACCATCTGGATTCCAACCATTTAAACTAAGTACATCTCTAGAATTACAGTACACTGTATCCTCTAAATAATTTGAATATTTTGACAATTCTTGACTATACCAATTATCTATTATTCCTTTTACAGATGAATTATATTTATTTACATTATCACCAAATAGCATTTCATCTAAAGCTTCTGTAATAGTTTTTCCATTAGATAATAATACATAATATGCTTCAGTTGAACTAGTTTGAAATACATAAGCAACATTATTGCATTCTCCACTACTATTCCAACATGTATAGTGATAATTCTTGACTTGCCCACTTGCCATACTTCTTATATTATAAGTTTTTCCTGATAAAGTATAATATCCATCATTATAAGTAACTGAATCTGCAAATTTATAATATGTTCCACCACTAACATATTTATATTGATAATCATAAGTTTTATTAAACATATATCCTGCCATTGCTGGGCTTCTTTCATTAGTGTTATAGGCTGACGATCCTATTTGAGCATAATTGGTATTATCTATTCTATATGATGAAGTAAATGCTATTTTATTTGTTCCATATGAATTAACTCCATATAATTTTGTACAAGTATCAGTTTTGCTCTTACATGTATATTTACCAAGTAAAGATTCATATGTTGAATTACTCCATGTTGCTAAACTTGTATCTACTAATTTAAATGTTTTATTTGTTTTATCATATGTAAAAGTTGATCCATATAAATATTCTTCACTTAAATCAACTGCTAGTGCTTCAATATCACTTATATAATTTATTTCACTACCAACTATTCCTATATGATCTTCTCTTGTATTTTCACATTTACCATCTACCACTTCGCCATTATATACAAGTTTTGTTCCACCAGTTTCAGTAGTACGTACTACTTGCCAACAAAAATTACCAAATATAACATTTCTTTGATTAATACATTTATCAAAGTATACATTTTCAGCAGTTTTTGTAACTCCTACTTGATCAGTTACTTCTCCTTCATATTTTATAACACAAGCTTTATCTTCTTTTGATAAACCTACTATTGTTTCATTTAAAGTTGGTCTATATGCTATTTCTATAGTTGCATCTACATTAAAATTCCAAGCAACTTCTGCATAAACAATTGGTATTAATAAAAATAATATAATTACCATTAAACTCTTATTAATTCCCTTTTTTAAAACTATAAATAATGCTAATGAAAATAAACCTACTATACATATTAATGTAATAACACCAGAATAATCAGTTGTTTTTGGATTTATTATATTATCTTCTATATTAGATGATTTAGCTATTTGATCACCAATTTTAATTTTTATAATATTAGATGCATCAAATATATTATTAGTATTTAGTAAACTTTTATCAACCGCTTTATTGTAAATTAATTTTAATAATAATTCTTTACTAGTTTTACTTTTAAATTCATTAGATTTATCACCTAAACTAAGATTATAGTCAATATATTCAGAACTATCTTCTATCATATTATCGATATCCATATAATAATCATCATTACTATTATTACTAAGAGATATTTTATATGTAACAGAATCATTTACATCATACATTTTTAAATGTAGTTTAATAGTATCATTCTCTATTATAGGAGCTGTTATTTCTTCTGTACTACCTTCAAAACCTACTTTTTCTATTGAAGAAATAACAAAATTTTCTTCTGCAAATACTATAATTGGTAGCAATAAAAAAACAATTAACAAGTATTTAAAGTACTTCATATTATCTCCTATTCTAATAAGATTATAACACAAATTAAAAGTTTTTTAATTAAAAGATTACAATAAAGCAAAAAGGACACTATATATGTGTCTTATTTTGAACAATTTTTGCCAAATTGAGGAATATTAAAATCCTTTCTTTCAATTTGATTATTATTGTTATTTGATTCATTATTCATATTAAACCTACTCTTTATGTTAAAAATTATACATTATAATAATCAAAAAAAAGTGTTCCCTCTTTCGAGGGAACTTCAGGGGGTTTTGGTTGAATACTTCCATTTTGTTTCGTAGAAGCATTCATGACATATTTCTATGTCATTTTTATTATATAATGTATTTTGTTTTTTTGTCAATTAAATATTGTACTTTTTTATTAATTTTAAATTATCTTCAAAATCTTTTACTGTTACTATTGGTTCACTTGTCATTACTTCCATATGACTAAGTAATTCATAAAGTAAAATTGATGCTCTTTCTTTACCATTAAATATACAAAGATCAAATAAATTATTTAGTTTACTACTATCAAATGGGAATGTTCTACCTAATATAGTTAGGATCATATTATTCCATTCTCTTAAATTTGACTTATATATGAAATAAGGTGATTCTGAAAAAGTTATTACATATAAATCAGTATCAATTATTTTAAATTCTTTATTTGGTGTATATATTAAATTAGCTGGATGTATATCATCTACTTGAACAGAATTTTTTATAGATAATTCTTTTAAATCCTTTTCTACTTTATCAGCTGCTTTTATATAATCCATTATATTTATATTACTATGATCTAAGTCTTTATATAATGTTCCATCAATATAATCTAATGTGCAACCTATTAGATTTTCTTTGTCTCTACTATTTAAATAAACTAGTTCATTTGGAAATACAACTGAATCATTTTTTATTTTAGTAAATTCACATAAAAAGTAATATTCTACTAATATAGGATTAAATTCTTTGTAGACGTGTCCATCTTTAGTTATGTAACATACTCCACTACAACCTCTATCTAAATATTCATGTTTAAGATATTCAGGGTTATCTACTATTATATGTTTTTCTATATTTTTGTTCATTTCTTTCACCCGGAGTCTTATAATAACATAAGCTCTCTTTTTAGTAAATAAAAATTAGAACTATTTTACGTTCTAATTTTTTAATGCTTTAAATATTTTTTTCCATAAGTTACTTGAAGAATAATTTAGTATTCCAACTTTATATACTTTAAGACCATATTTATATAGTAAATAACATACTACTAATAATAGAAGTATTGCAACTATTAAACCAGCAATGCTTATTTGGCCAAGTGTATACATTACTGGTGCTAGTATTCCTGAAATAAATGGAATGAAAGCCATAACTGTTATAAAAGATGAACCTTGGAATACTGATGCATATATTGCTAGGAAATAACCAAGCATTAAGAATATCATAATTGGAGTTTGTATTTGATTAAAGTCTTCCATATTAGTTGTAACACTTGCTAGTATTCCAGTAAATAATGAATAAGCAAAGAAGCTTAATACAATAATTATTATAAAGAATGGAATACCAACTAGTAGTTTACTTGCTACATCACTTTTTAAAAACATTGAAATGTATGTATCTACTTTGCCTAGTTTATCTGCATTATTTACTATAGTTTGTGCCGCTTTGCTTGACAGCGGACTTGACGTTAACATTCTGACAAGAAAACCAATTCCTGCGTAAACTAGAAGTAATAATCCTTGTGTGATTGCAAATACATTTGCGGATAATAATTTAGACATAAAATGAGTTTCTGGACTAACACTAGATATTATTATTTCCATACTCTTTGTAGACTTTTCTTCATTTATTTCTGCCCCTATCATCTGTACAATTAGCGTTATTAAAAGGAAAAATGGAATTATAAATATTATTGTTATAACTGAACCAATAAGCTGCATGAACTCTTCATCTTCTTTAACATCTTCACTAAGCATTACTCTATTAATATCAACACTCTTATAAACACTATTTAGAATTTCAGTGTCAATGTTAGCCATCTGCATAGCTCTTGCAGTTTTAGCTGTATTAATCGCATTGACTATATTTGTGTAAAGTATTGTATCTACATATTCATAAGATATAAAATCTACATTAAACATTGTTTCATATGTAGGTGATTCAACATTTGTAATATTTAGTATAATGTCTTTACTCTCTTCTTTTTTCATTTCTTCTTTTAATTCATCAAGAGTTTTATTTGCTTTTACTACAGTTGAATTATAATTTTCCAATATATCAAAATAACTATTATCCATTATTGTTTTAAATTCATCATATATATTAGCTTCATCGACTACATATATTTTTACTTCTTTATCAAAATCCCCACCAAATACTTTAACTATACTATCTATATTTGCTATACAAATAATAACTATACATATAATAATGTTTATTATTTTAAATGCTTTAGTATCTATCTTCTTTTTAATACTATCTTTAAGTAAAAATTTAAACTTATTTTTCATATGCTTCACCTACTTTATCAATAAATATTTCATGTAAAGTTGGTTCTTCAACAACAAACTTTATAACATTATTACATTTTTGTAGTTTTTTAAATACATCTTTTACATATTTAATATCTTCTACTTTGATAGTATATTCTTTAACATCCTTTTCTACTGATATAACTCCTTTTGTTTTTCTAATATCTTCTTCATTTATATCAGCTATTACTTTTATATTTTTTCTTCTATAATCTTCTTTTATTTTAGATAGTTTACCTTGTAAAACAGCAGTACCTCTTACTAGTATTATTAATGAATCACAAAAGTATTCTATATGCTCCATCATATGTGATGAGAATATTATAATAGTTTTTTCTTTTTTAAGTCTTAATATTACCTTTTTAAACATTTCTACATTTATTGGATCAAGTCCACTAAATGGTTCATCTAATATTAATAGTTTTGGTTTATGTATTACACTTAGAATAAATTGTATTTTTTGTTGATTTCCTTTAGATAATTCTTTTATTTTTTTATGTTTATATTCTTCTATATTAAACTCTTTTAAGTATTCATCTAGTCTTTCATTTATCTCTGTTTTAGTAAGTCCCTTTAATACTCCATAGTATATTGCTTGTTCGAATACTGTTTTAGTAAGTAAAAGACTTCTTTCTTCTGTTAAAAATCCTATTTTATCAGTAAGAGAATAATCTATTTCTTTACCATCTAGTGTAATTGATCCTTCAGTTTTATCTAAAAGACCCATTATCATTCTAAATGTTGTGGTTTTACCTGCTCCATTTACTCCTAGAAGGCCAAATATTTCTCCTTCTTTTATTTCAAATGATATATCATTTACTGCTCTAAAATCATCATAGTATTTTGTAACATGATCAACTTTTAGCATATTTTAACTCCCATTCCAGTTTCTATTCCTAAACTTTCAGCTTCATCTTTATTCATATGAAGTTCTAGTACACATGTAGGATCTGATTTAATGTGTACATCACCAAGTATTACACCATTTTCATATTCTACACTTACTACTTGTCCTTTTTCTACATTAAATGTTTTTAAATCACTTTCTGACATATGAATATGTCTATTTGCTACTATGGTTGATTCTACTGCATGTACTTTTCCAAGGGGACCAATTATATCAATAGTTTCACTTCCCTTTAAGTCTCCACTACTACGAACTGGAGCTTTAATTCCAAAAAATTCATTATCACGTTCAAGTAATTCTACTTGTGTATAATCCCTACAAGGACCAATTATTCTAATGTTTTCTAAAACTTTACCATTTCTTTGTAAAGTAACTGTTTCTTCTGCAGCATATTGTCCTAATTGAAGAAGCTCTCTTTTTACTTTTAACTCGTATCCTTCACCAAATAAAGTATCTAAGTCTTCTCTTTTTAAGTGAACATGATGATTTGATACACCAACTTTAATATCCATACCTTCCTCCATTCTATAATAATTATAATATAAACAAACTCTTATATCTAGCATATATCACATTTTATTTGTTTTTTCATTTAATATAAAAGGAGATGATTAAATGAATGGGTCTTATTATAAAACACCTGTATTTATTAATGATTTAAAAAGAGATACAATTTCTAGTGAAACAATGCCAATAATTGAACAAAGTTATATTGAAAATATACTTAGAAATAATATTGGTTCCCTTGTAAGAGTGCATGCTTCTTTTCCTGACTCTAATGAGTGGAAAGATAGAGTTTTTGTAGGTGTTATTGAACATGCTGGTAGAGATAATTTAATAATTCATGATAAAGAAAATGATAAACATTATCTTATTTTAATGGTTTACTTAGACTTTGTAGAATTTAATGAAGAGATAACATATGCCAAGTAAAATAACATAAAACATCTTTAAAACATTTTTATTATTTGATATAATGTTTTATAGGATGTGATAACATGAATAAACTAAATGTTATATTATTGATAATAGACATTATAATAACACTAGCAGCAGTATCTTATATTATGTATAGAGTTAATAATGAAAAATTAAATCATAATAAAAATAAACTAATTGATTCTGAAGGAGAATGCTTAAAAGTATATAAGAATAAATATGATTTACTTATGAAAATAATTGAAATTACACAAAGCAAATATAAGATAGATTCAAAAGTATTTGAAGATGCTAAACAAATAGATATTACTTCTCTTGACTCATTTAAAAATGAAAAATTATTAAATAAGTGTTTTAAAGAAGTGCTTCAAATTAGAGAAGATAATACTAAAGTAAGAGAAACTAAAGCATATAAAGAATTAATAAGTGAGTATAATAAAAATGAGATACTACTTGTATCTCTTAGAAGTTATCATAATAAATATACTTTAATATTTAATGATATGATTAAGAAATTCCCTTATAATATAATATCTAAAATCAAAAGATATAATATTAATTCACTAATCGAAGGTAGTGAAATAGATAATAATTTTAATAATAATTTGGAAGTGTAAAATTCACTTCTTTTATTTTATTCTTTTTTAAAAATTCATTTGTACGAGAAAAAGGTTTACTACCAAAAAATCCCCTACTAGCAGATAATGGACTTGGATGAGCACTTTCTATAATTAGGTGTTTTTTATTTGTAATAAATTCTTTTTTACTTCTTGCAAAACTACCCCAAAGAATAAATACTACTGGTTCTTCTTTAAGATTTAATAGTTTAATAATGTGATCTGTAAGTAACTGCCAACCTAGTTTTTCATGTGATAATGGACTATCTTTTCTAACACTAAGAATACTATTTAACATAAGTACTCCCTCTTTAGCCCAGCTAGATAAGTCTCCATTATTAGAAGGTTTAATTCCTAAATCATTATATAATTCTTTATAAATGTTTAATAAACTTGGAGGTAATTTTACTCCCTTTTGTACACTAAAACAAAGACCATGAGCTTCGCCCTGTCCATGATATGGATCTTGCCCTATTATTACTACCTTAGTATCTTTATAAGATGTAAGTTTTAATGCATTAAAAATATTTTCATATGCTGGATAACAAGTATAATGATCATACTCATATTTTACTTTATCCATAAACCTGTGAAATCCATCACTATTCCATACACTACTTAGTATATTATCCCAATCATTTCCTATCATATACATCACTAAATATATTATACAATAAAAACACATTAGTTCAACCACTGCGTTTATTTGACTTTATGTATCAATTATGATATCATACAAGGCGTATTTAAAGGGGGATTATATGAGAAATGTTACAAAAAAGGATATAGATGCATATACTGATAGAATACTAGATTTACTTAAAAAACAAAATTATACTTCTCTATATACTAAACTAACAAGAGAAGAAAGAAAAAAACTATATGAATTTTTCTTCATACTTAAAGATTGGGGTCGTGAGGAAGCTAAATATGATATTTATACTAAAAGAGATAAATTACAAGATATAAATGAAAAAGAATATAATGAAATGGATGATGAGTTAAAACAACTTGTTATAAAATGTGGAGTTAACCCAAAGGAAGTATATAATTATTCAAGAAATTATCTTTGGATAGATAATAGAATTTATTATTCTATGCAAGATTATGGTACTCTTCAATTAGGAGATTATACTATCAGTGTTAATTATCAACATCCAGTTGATAGAGATAGTGAAGAAATTGATAGCTTTTTAGATGAAGTTCAAGATATGAAATATGAAAAAAGTAAAAATGGTCAAGCTAGATTTATGGTATATCAAAAAATCGATGGTGAGGATGAATGTATTTACAAGCATTCTGAACATATTCATTTTGGAGATTATATTAGCTATAAAGATATTCAAATTGGTCACATTAACAGTATAAATAGTTATAGATTTGATCTTTACTCTGGTATGATGGAAAAAGAAGCATGTATTGCTAGAAACATAAATGAAATAATGAATTTCCTAATGAGTTTTGAAGAATTATTAACACAAAACTTAGAAAAAAATAATAAATTAATTTTAAAATAGATATAAAAACAACTTAAGATTAAATCTTAAGTTGTTTTATATTACTTCTTTTTTACTAATTGAATAACTATATATATTAATAGTACAACTATAAAGAATATTCCAATTATAAATAAAATTGGAAAAAAACTATTTGCAATAATATCAATAGTATTTGGAGCAGCTACATCTAAAATCATTATTTATTTTCTCCTTTTTTATTAACTAATAATACTATTATGAAAATAGTTAAGAATGTTATTATTGCTCCCATAATAATCATTATTAATGTATTCTTAGTAAGTGGTTTTGTAGGATCTACTATTGTGTTATTTTGATTATTTTCTACTAAGGGTTTATCTTCTTGTATATTATTATCTTCTAACTCAATACTATTAGTTTGAGTATAATTTAATTTAACTCCATTATCTTCATAATCAATAAAAATCCATCCTTCAACATTATCTTTTTTATAATGTATCCAAGAACCTTGTGCTTCACCTAATAACCCAGTAGTAATAAATTGTGTCTCAAATGAAGTTCCACTCTTTAAAGAACCTATCTCTTTATTTGCATCAGTTGAATCATATATTTTAAAATCTATTGTTGTTTCAACAGTTGCACAAGAATTATTAGCAAAATCCCTATTATCTACAAAACCTTTGATTCCATTATAATTGACATAATCCTTTTTAAACCAAGGATCTAAATTATATACTCCCTTTTTTAAAATAGTATTAGTTGGTATAGTTCCTATTTTATTATTATTAAAGTCATAAATATCAACTTCTTTTCCAGAAATAATAGCACTTTCTGCTCTTCCAAGAGTAAATGCTCCATTAGCAGAACTAATAAATCCTGATGTACCATTATATTCAACATAATACCACTGAGTTGATTCATCTATTGCTCTTACTTTAATAACATTTCCAGAACTAATTTTAACTCCAGTACTATCAAAACCTAATGCTGGACCTTTTTTAATTTCTACATCTTTTAAAACAATTGAATCAATAGCCTGTGCAAATGTAGTTGTATCATATTTATAATCCTTAGAAAAAGCACTAATATCTTTACATCTAATTAATTGATACCCAGTAATTGTACAATATATATTTGTTTCATCATAATCTTCTTCACTAACAACTGTTACTTTCTGTTTGTAATCTATCTTTTTATCAGTTTTATAGTATCCTTTACCACTCTCATAATCATAAATATATGCCCCATCCTTATTAATTACTTCAGCATCATACTGTTCAATCATTGGTGAACCCATATCAGCATTAATAATAACTGGTAACATAAGTAAAGTGCAGGCTATTACTCCTAAATATTTCTTCATTCTTTTTACTCCTTTCAAATTAAAAACCATATATTATAACTCCTAATAAATATGAAGATAAATTTAATAGGAGAGATAAGCAAATACCATTTATTTTTTTATATTTTAAATACTTTTTATAAATTAAACCTTCTACCATTACTGTTAATATTTCTAATATTAATAATACTATATTCCTACTTTTTAGTCCATATGACAAGTTAAAGTATACAGGTAAACTTACAACTAGTGGATTAGTCATAATATTTACAAGTACTACATTTAATAAATCCTTTTTTCTAAGACCTATTAATAATGCAATTGATGTTTCAAATATTATTGTTAAGATTAAACATCTAATCATTACATAAATAAAAGCATATAAACTCACTTTTTATTCTCCTTTACACCAAAATACATAGTAATAATAATCATGAGTATTATAGTTATTAAAAATATATAAAATAATGTTTCTCTACCATTTATAAAATAATCCTTAAAATACCAAACCATATTACACCTCTTTCTTAATTAGATATGATAATATTATTGAACAAACAACAGAAAGAATAATTATCATAATTATGTTTATTCTTGTATTAATTATTTTAATAAAGAATATTGGAGCAGTTCCAAGAAATAAACCTATTGTTGTAAACCCAAAAGCAAGACCGGGTTTCTTTTTATATACACTTGCAAGTAAAGCAAGTGTAATTGACATAGTCATTGAAAAAAACATTACACCAATTAAAGAAATAATCATATAGTTATCTCCAAATAGTAAAAATGGTATTGCAACTAGTGTACTAAGCATCCCTACTTTTCTAATTCCATATGCATCACTAAGTATTCCACCTAAACACTTACCTATTCCCATTATAAAAAATAAATAGACCGTTTGAATAAGTGTTTTATTCCAGCTAGTTGGTATACCATAGCCCATATACCCTCTTACTATTACAACAAGTATGGAAAGTATAAGTATTATATTACTTGGTACTTTCTTATTATGATAATTAAACTCTACTTTACTATTACTTGTATAATATGTATCAGCAAGCATTATAAAAGGTATCATAGTTAGAGTTAAAAATATCATAAATATTGGACTAATACCTAAAGATGATAATATTCTTCCAGTAATAACTCCAAAAGAACCACCACCTACAAATATTGCACTATGAGATAGTTTTCCTTTAGAATTTTTTAATGTACACTCAGCACCACTAATATGAATAAATGCATTTCCAACAGCAATAACAACTAATGATAAATAAATATTACTAAATAATATATATATTAAATAAGATATAACTATCAAAATAACGCCAATAAGGCCTGTTTTTAATTTAGGATGTAAATCATTAATATAGCCAATAATGCCCTGTGGAACAAACGCAAGGCCATCATAAATAAATGGTATTAACCAAACAACCATAGACCCACTAGTAACTCTAGATATATAAAAGAAACAAACTACTTCAGTTATAAAATGAATATAAAAATATAAATATCCACAACCAATATTATCTTGCTTTAAAGCATTTATTATCTTATTCATATTTTCACCATTTCAATTATAACAAAAAATAAAAAAGTTATCACTACTTGTGATAACTCTCATTATTAATTATCTTAAATGATCTATATATTTGTTCTAAAAGCATTCCCCTAAATAATCCATGAGGAAATGTTAATTTAGAAAATGATATTCTTTTATTAACAATAGATTTAACTCTATTATCTACTCCATTAGAACCACCTATAATAAATGATATAGTTCCATATGAATTATTAAAAGTATCAACAATTAAATTAGATAATTCAACTGAACTAACCATACTTCCTTCTATATCAAGAAGTATATTATAATCACTTGATTTAATAGTTTTTAATATTTCATCTGATTCACTATTAATATTATTATCTTTTAATTCAATTATTTCTATTTTATGATACTTAGATATCCTAGTTTTATAATCATTTATTAAATCATTTAAATAATTCTCTTTAATTTTACCAACACAAATTATTTTTATCACTATCTATATAATTTTAGTGGATCCATTAAACTACCATCTTTATACATAGTGAAATGAAGGTGTGTTCCTGTACAAGAACCAGTACATCCAATTAAGCCAATTACTTGACCTTTATCCACTGTTTCTCCTTCTCTTACATTTAATTTAGCAAGGTGCATATACTGAGAAATATATCCATTACCATGATCAATTTTAATATTAATACCTGCTCCATAGTTCCATCCAGTAGAAGCAACTATTACTTTACCACTTTGAACAGCAAATACATTTTTAGAAGATGTACCTGTAATATCAACTCCAGAGTGTAAATGAGATACTCCAGTAATTGGGTGAACACGATAACCATAATAAGAAGAAATCTTAAATGGTTTAACTGTTGGCCATGCCCAATATGTAGTATTTCCATAATAAACTACATTCTTACCTCCATATACCATTATTCTATCTACTGCAGGTCTTAATATTTCATTTTTAACTTGAGCAGTATTAATAATTCTACCATTCTTCTCTTTAGTAGCAAATGTAACCTTAGCTAGTCCATCTGAACCACTTTGTTTTACATAAGACTGATCTGCATTTAATGATTTATCAATTACTACTTTAGTTTCATATTTAATAGTTTGATATTCTGTTTCAAATGATTCAACTATAATATCAGATAATGGTGCAACATGGGCAACTGTAACCTCTTGACCAACAGCAAGTAAAGCATTTTCTCCAATTATATCAGGATTTGCAATCAAGAAGTCTGATACACCAAGTTTATTATTATAAGCAATTGATTCAATAGTATCAGTAGCTTTAACTTTATATTTACTTTTTAACTCAGTTGTTCCAAATAAGAAATACATATTTAAAGTATTCTTATCAGTGATAATTTTTTCATCTGTTGGAATATATGTTTTTTTAAGAGTAACATTATTATTTAAATATATATTTGTAATTTCAGATCCTTCATCAGTAACTTTATCTTGATTACCATTTAAATATTTATCATAAGCATCTTCCTTTACAAAAGCAAGAACCGTTTTTCTAACAGCTTCATCTAAATCACTTTTATTTAAAATATAAAATGTTATTTTATTATTATTTTTATTAATTGTAACTTCATAACCTTCAATTGTAAAAGGTTCTAAATCTTTAATATCTTCATATATCTTTTTAGCACTTACAACATCATCACGATATGTTTTTATCTCAGATACTTCAAGTCCATTAGGACTATAAACTTTTTTAACATTATATTTATCTTTAATCTCTTGTTGTTCTTTATCAATTAATTCATATAACTCATCTTTTGATGCAATTAAACCAACCTTATCAGCACCTAAATACACTTGATAATAAGAGTGTATTTCTCTTTTAACTGGATCAAAAGTAAAGGAAACATATAATAATAAAGCACACAATAATAAAGCAAAACTAATGTTACCAAATGTATACTTACCCTTCAATTTCATCATCTACCTTTGCAAAATTTTCAAATGAACCAGTATTCATTTTAAAAAGTAAATCAACACTTCCAGTAGAACCAGCTCTATGTTTAGCAATTAATAATTCTATTTTTCTATTTAAATTAGAACTATATTTACCATATTCATCACTATGCAAGAATAATACAATATCTGCATCTTGCTCAATAGATCCAGATTCTCTTAAATCTGAAAGTTTTGGTTTACCATCTTCTCCTCTTCTTTGCTCTACACTACGAGATAGTTGTGCAAGAGCAATAACTGGTATTTGTAATTCCATAGCAAGTTTCTTTATATCACGGCTTATTTCACTAACTTCTTGAACTCTTTGACCAGCATACTTACTAGAACTACTAAGTAATTGTAAGTAATCTATTACTATTAAGTCAAGTCCATCATCAGAGTTCTTAAGCTTTCTACATTTTCTTCTTATTTCACTAACAGTAAGTCCACCTGCATCATCAAGATAAAACTTAATATCAGAAAGCTCACTCATAGCTTCATTCCATTTTTTCCAATCGGAATTCTTTAATTTACCTGTCTTTAAAACATCCCCATCTATTTTACCAACACAGCTAAACATTCTTTTAACTATTTCTTCACTACCCATTTCAAGTGAGAAGAAAGCAACACTCTTATGCTCTTTAATAGCTGCATTCAATGCAATATTAAGAGCAAATGCACTCTTACCAGCACCAGGACGAGCAGCAATAATAATTACTTGATTCTTTTGAAGTCCTCTTGTAATATTATCAAAATCATAATATCCAGTTCTAATACCAGTAAACTCTGTTTTAGAATCAGCAAGTTTTTCCATAGTTTCCTGCATCTCAGGTAAAATATCTTGTATTTTTCTAATATCTCTTCCTAATTTATCATTATAAACATCTAAAATATTTCTCTCAGCATTCTCAACTATATCTACTATATTATCTTTCTCTTCATAACAATCTTCTTGTATCTTAGTACTTTTAGCTATTAGATTTCTAAGAATGCTTTTTTCAAATATAATCTTAATATAATAATTTAGATTCGCAGTTGAAGGAACAGAATCAATAATTTCACTAATATATTCTACTCCACCTACTTTAGATAACTGTTTGTTTTTATCAAGTTCATTACAAACAGTAACACTATTAACAGGAATACCTTCAACACTAAGACTCTTCATAGCTTTAAATATAGTTTTATTAGCTTCACTATAAAACATATCTTCGCTAACTTCATCTAGTATTTTATCTAGTGCATTTTTTTCTAAAAAACCACATCCAAGAACTGATATTTCAGCTTCAATATTTTGAGGTTCACGTCTTGGCATACTTCCTCCTTATTAACTTTCTAAGATTATATTTATATCAAATGATACTTTTTTATGTAAATTAACTTTTACAATATGAGTACCAAGTGTTTTAATATCTCCATCTAGTACTATTTTCTTCTTATCTATGTCATATCCCATTTTCTTTAATTCTTCACTAATTTGTTTAGAAGATATGCTTCCAAACACCTTTCCTTGAGCACCCACCTTAACTTTAAACTTAATATTTTTGTTTTCAAGTTTACTCTTTACTTTATTACATTCACTTATTAATTCATCTTCCTTATTCTTTCTATCAGTAATCTCTTGATTTAACACATTTAGGCTACCTTTAGTATAAGGAACTGCTAGGTGATTAGAAATTAAATATGTAGCATATCCGTCTTTAACATCTTTAATTTCATCTTTTTTAGCTTGCTTCTTAACATCAGTTAAAAATATAACTTTCATTTAAACACCTCCACATAATTAATGTAAGTATATTATAACATAAAAAAAAGTTGTAAACAAATTCAAAATATAATATACTTTTATTGTGAAAATAAGGATGATATTATGAATAATAACTTTGAACAAATAAACATAGAAGATTATGTAAATAATAAAAATAAGCATTATGAAAACCTAATTGATAAATATTCAAAAGGTAAAAAATTAACAAAAGAAGAACTAAAAGAATTAAAAAATGCATCTAATTATGATAGTAAATCTAATATTAGATTCATATTAATAATATTTTTACTTTTAGTTACCCTTTTACTAGCAATAACACTAATAACACTTTTATTTTTCAGAATATAAAATCATCGCTGAAAAGCAATATATTTGTTCATCAGAAAATATAGATACACTAGTTCTAAACTGAATATCTAGTATTTTAACATCATACTCTTCAATAAAACAATTAATATCTCTTTCTAAATCTTTTTCATGAGCTTCATCAAATATTTTAACTTTCATATAAAGAATATAACATATAAAAAAAGAAAATTTTGTCAATTTTCTTTATTTTTATCTTCTAACATTTTCTTTCTAATTTCATCTAGTTTAATTTTATTAGTCTTTTCTATTCCCGCTTCAGTTTTAATTCTATTTAAATATAAACCAATAACAAATATAAATGCTAATATATAAAACCATAATAACAATATAACTATATTAGCTAAATTACCATAAACAAGATTAAATTCAGCTATATTATTAATATAATAAGAAAATATAATTGTAAGAATTAACCAAGATATTGTTGTAAACAAAGCTCCTTTATTTACATATTTACCCTTTATCTTTTCATCAGGTGCTATTACATACACAAGCTTTACAGTTATAAATATAACAATTAAAGAAACAGGTATTTGTAGTATAGTATAAACTGTATCAATAATAGACCTATGATTATCAATAAATTTTGTAAATAAACCAACCAAATTAATAATAGATTTACCAAACAAAGGAACTATAAGCATAAATGCTATTAAGACTATTATTATCATAGATAGAAATAATGATTTGACCATCCTTTTAATAAAAGATGCATTTTCAAAACCAAATATAGTATTACTAGCAATAATAATTGAATTACATCCATTAGTAATAACAAATACACTTAAACATAATGTTAATAACTGTTTAGCAGGTATACTATTATTAAATACTGGTTGAATAACATTAACAACATTCTTAGGAAATGTACTAACTAGAAATGAATGAAGAGCATTCATAGGTAGATTAAATGATGTAAGTAAATAAAATATAAGGGTAATAATAGGTATAACAGACAAGAAAAACGAGTAAGCAAGACTACCTGGAAGAATTCTAAATTCATTAGTAGAAATCACTTCTAAAAACTTATTAAATTTTTTTTTCATTCTATTTTTCCTTATTCTTTTTAATCATATTTAAAGAATCATTAATCGCATCATCAATAGTCATCTCTTCACTCATAATCATTCTATATCCAATAGATACTCCATAATCTTTACTTGGAAGAGTATTTGAAAATTCACGATTTAATTTATGAATATATGAAACTATCTTCTTTTCATCATAACCAACTAGATAAATAATAAATTCATCTCCATCAGTTCTCATTATCTCAGAATTATCTCTTTGAGTTTTAATTAATACACTAGCAACAGCCTTAATTTGACTATCTCCAGCTTCATGACCAACCTTATCATTTAAAACTTTTAACTTATTAATATCAACTACTATTATAGTTTGAGGATATACCTTAGTAGATGACCAGAAATCAATATTATCATTTAAATAATTTCTATTCTTTAAATTAGTCATCGCATCAAAATAATAAAGTCTATCTTCTTTCTTAACTCTCTTATCACTAAGAACCTTCTTAACAATAGCAAACACTATAAATCCAATTAATATAATACCAATAACTATATAAACAAGATTAGTCATAATAAAGTTAAGTATTCTATTTGATCTAAGTGTCTCTATTATTCCAAAAACACTTTCATTCTTAATTTCATTAGAACTAAGAGTACTCAAATAGAAATTAAACAAATTATTAAATGCTTCATTATCTTTATTTAATAAGAATGTATTATTTAACTTAACTGAATCAATATATCTAATACTATAATGTTTTAATGAAGAATCTTTATAATAATCATAAACCTCTTTTTCAACTATAATAATAGAATCTTTATCTATATTCTTAAGTAAACTCTTTACACTAGCAAAATCATTAATCTCAAATAAATTCTTACTAGCCATATTATATTTAAGATTCATATTATTAATCATAGATACCTTAATATTAGATAAGCTATATAATGAATTAATAACAATATTATTTTTATCATGAGCAAGAACTACATACTCACAAGGACCAAGTATTCTAGAATTAGAATAATTAGTATTGCTTAGTGAATAATAGTTTAATGCAAGATCTATTTTCTTACTACCAAGAGCTTTACCTAACTCTTTTACGTCTTTATACTCTACATACTTATATGTAACACCAGTCATATCAGAAAACTTAGATAAATATGTATTAGTAAGACCTGTAAATCTAGATGCTATCATACCTTCATAAGGTAAATTATCTACATACCCTACTATAAAATCTTCACTAGTAATAGACTCTTTTTGAAGTTCAGTATACTTCTTAGTATCATAATATATATTTAAAAAATAGTCATTTACTTTTTCTTTACTTTTTTCTTCCCATCTATAGAAGAACTTAGTCATTATACCCCTTAATTCTTCAGGAGTATTTTCTTTAAAATCTAAGCAATAATAAGAATATAAACCATCTAAATGAAATAATATATCATACTTATCAGTAGATACTATTTTATCTAAATATTTATACATTGGCACTATTGCATAATGACATTGTTTATTAATAATAGCAGATATAATAGAACCATAATCATCATAAGTATCTAAACTAACATTCTTATGTTCAGTCAAATAATATGAAATAGTATCTTTATCACCTTTTAAAATAGCAACCTTCTTATAATCTAAATCATCTAATTTATTAACTGTTCCATTACCTAATACAACATAATGATCTTTAAAGAATACTATATCATCATCACTAATCTTATTAGTATTAACTAATCTAACATCAGCAGTATCATTAACAATTACATTTAAATTAAGGTTAGTATCTTCCTTTAAGGCATTTAAGTAATCAAAATAAACTCCACTACCATTATTAGAAAAAACTGGAAGTGAGGGTTCAACATATAAATCAAATGCTTTACTACTACTATCATTTATCCATTTCTTTTCAGCATATGTATAATTATTAACTGTACTTGTTATATAGTATAATGCTCCAAAGAATATAAGCACTACCAAAACTACAATAGCAAATACTATAATTATACTCTTCTTTTTCTTAGTTTTCATAAATTCACCATACTACTTTCAAACTATTAGCATTTTTAGAACCAAAAACTGGAAAATTCTTATTTTCTTCTTTACCAGAATATGTAAGAATAAAATGAACTTCATAATATTTTAAATTATCTTCTCCAACTTTATCTAATGCTTTAGTTGCTAGTGTCTTAGCAGTATCAACTTTAATTGATTCTTTAAAATCAATATCAATATAGATAATTCTACCCTCTACATTAACTTCTACCTTATTAACAGATTTTTCATCCTTGTAAATACCAGAAATATCACTTTCTAATGTTTTACTAAGTGGATACTTTTCAATACCTTCAAGTCTAGTATCACCATATTTACTAGTACTAATACCTGAATAAAAATACTTATAAAACAAAAAACCTATCAATAAAAAACATACTACTAAGATACCTATTAATATCCATAACATAGTATTATCTTGCTTATTCTTAGATTTACTCATATCTACACACCTTCCTCGGCTTTAAATATTATACTATATTTTATTTAATATTGCTACTTTTTATTATTATTGACAATATTCTATATTAATATAATTATACAACATTTAATAATGTATATAAAGTATTACATTAACAAAATTATTTTCTTTAGTTCTACTTTCAAGTGATTTCCAATGTATAAATTTACCCATGTTAGTTTCTAAATTATAATCCGAAGTTTAACTTATATATTGACAAATATGCATTAATACAGTAAAATATCAAGTGTACTTTGAAATGCAGGTGTAGTTTAATGGTAGAACTTCAGCCTTCCAAGCTGCTAACGTGGGTTCGATTCCCATCACCTGCTCCATATGTAAAAACAGTCGAACTAGTAATAGTTCGATTTTTTATTATCATAATTGCATTCAAATCTTTATAAAATAAGAGCTTGTTATATAATAAACAACAATAATGGGATGAAGTGTGGGACGAAATTAACAATAATAACATTGATTAAAAAAAGTTCAGCCCATTGGGCTTTTTATCAGTTTTATCAAAAAAACGGCTTTTGTTTATTAGCCGTTAATATATAATCTTAAAAATTGTATTATTTATGCATTTTATATGATCTTACTTTTGATAAATGGAATCCATTGTCAACTACTTCTGGATATCTAAATACATCTTCTCTTGTTTCTGGTGATTCAATTATTTCAAAAGTATTAGCTTCGTAAATTGTTTTTTCAGGAACTTGAGACAATACTTCAGCTATAGATGGTTTAAACAATCCATAATAACCATATGTATGTAAACATAGAAAATCTTCTACTGGTTCTAATTTGCTTGGATCAACTATTTCTCTTTTATCCTCTTGACGATTCCAAATATAAGATTGATTTCTTAATTGCTCTAATGTAAATTTCTTTAATAAATATTTTATTTCGTCGATTGTAACAATTGGTTTTAGCATTCTATATAATTCTGCTAATCTCTTATCATCGATTTCAGGTATTACTAATTTTTCTGGTAAAATAATACCTTTTTCTCCATATATTTTTTCCACACTATACCTCCTGACAAGCGATTATTATATACTAATTTATCTTTTTTTGCAATAACTATGATTTGCTTTTTAAATATGTATTATAATAAGTATGTAATTGTTTCTCAAACGAGATACACAATTGCTCCAATAAAAATTAAAAACAACCTTTAAAGGTTGTTTTCTATTTGATAAATATTATATTGATAAACCTACTTTTTCTTTTACAAATTCCATTTTCTTTGAAGCATATACTCTAGCTTTATTAGCACCATCTGTTAATACTTCTTTTAGATATTTTTCATCATTTCTATATTTGTAAAACTTATCTTGAATTTCTTTAATAAAATCACAAACAATATTTGCAACTTCAATTTTAAAATTTTTATAATTGTAATCTTTATATTTTTTATTTGCTTCATTTATTGTCATATTATTAATTACACATACTAATGACATTAAATTTGATATACCTGGTTTATTTTCTTCATCATAATAAACTTTACCTTCACTATCAGTACATGCAGATATAATTTTTTTTCTTGTAATTTCTATATCATCTAACATAAAGATTGTTCCCTTATCATTCCTTGGAGCAGATTTACTCATTTTAATTGTTGGATCTTGTAAATTCATTATTTTTGCACCTATTTTTGGTATTTGATATTCAGGTAACTTAAAAGTTTTACCATAAATATTATTAAATCTCAGAGCAAAATCCCTAGTCTTTTCAATATGCTGTCTTTGATCTAAACCAACTGGTACTATTTGAGCATCATATAGTAATATATCTGCTGCCATTAAGGTGGGATATATAAATAGTCCCATATCCTTTTCATTTTTTCCTAGTTGTTGCTTTTTAGATTTAAATTGTGTCATTCTACATAATTCACCAACACTACATTGAAATGACATTAGAAACCCTAAATTACAATGTTCCAATACATCACTTTGCATAAATAAAGCTGTTTTATTAATATCAATTCCACATGCAATATACATTGCAGTAATATCTAATATATTATTTTTAATTTCTAATGGATTAATATAAGTAGTTAATCCATGAATATCAGCAATAAATATTAAAGAATTATATTTATATTGTTGATTAACAAATTTTTTAATACCACCAATATAATTTGCTAAAGTTATACTTCCCGTAGGTCTTACTCCTGTAATCATTGTTTTCATATTTTTCCTTCTTTCTTTAAATTTTTTTGTTAAATACCAGTCCCATTCACTGTCCATATATACCACACCCTTTTATGAACACAAAAAAGACATATGTAGAGAAAATCCATACATATGCCTTAAATTTGTATTATTATTATAAAATCACGACAAAACTGTATGGATTAACTTTTCCATACATTCCACCAATTATTTAATTTTGTATTAATTAAATAATTCATGATTTTGTCTCCTTTCAACTTGGCACGATTATATTACATAATAATAATTTTGTCAATTTTTATCTAGTTTTATTTGTTAATGATTCTTTAAATGAAATACTATTATCTACCCCATCATATATTTTTTTATTATTTGTATCTATTATATATGATATTTTTTTAATAGAACCATCTTCTAAAAAACTATCTAATTCTATATTTAATAATATATCTTCTAAATTATCAGTTTTATACATTATTTTTGTATTTATATTTAAATCTAATAATTGAATTAAACTATTAGCATAAGAAACTAAATCGATTCCTTTTAAATCCATTCCACATACTAAATTATTAAATAAAATATACTTATCTTCTATAGATAAATTAATACATTCATCTTTATTTGGTAATTTAGAAATATTCTTTAAGTCTTCATTTTTAATATATTCTTCTACTTTTGATTTTGCATTTTGAAATTCTAATTGTTTAGATTCATCATATAATTCACATCTAATTCCATTTAAATTATTTTGAAATTTATGATTAGTTAAATCTCCACCAATAATTGTTTTTGTTGAATCAGCAAATATAACATTACCATCTACATAATATTTTATATTAGAGTGCCCATTAAATTTGTCTTTTCCATGTGACTTAATAATAGTTATATTTTCTTCAATATCTTCAATGCCAACTTTTCTTAATATATCAGATAATATATATGCAAATTGATGACAAACAATAAAATTATTATCTTTATCATATTTATCAATATTCTCTATATTTAAAATATCAGAGTTTCTATCTTCAGTTATAAAATAAACTGAATCATACGATAATAGCTTACATAACTTTGAATATACATAAATAGTTTTTTCTAATAAAGATGCATCAGATGGTATACTATTAATTATTTCATTTGTAAGACTATCATTAATTGGCTTATTAGTTTTTTTTAAAGAGCTCTTAACTTTTTCTATAATCAACTTATCATTTTGTATACATATTTTCTCTTCTGCTTCAATCCATTTTTGACTATTAATATTTCTTTTAACATTTAATGCAGTTGATGCTAACCACTTATCATTAAAAAAAGCTATATCTTTAAAAAAATGCTTTAAAGAATATAATTCTTCTGCTGTTAAATTTTGATAATCGTTTTTTACTGCTTCAAGTATTCTATTATAATCTATCTCTATATTTTTATAATTTATATCATTTTTTGAATTTTTAAAATAATACCTTAATGGAACATGATTATGTTTAGGAACATATTTCTTATTTGTTATTTTATTTCCATAATCATCAAAATCATCATAAAATGTTAATATATTAGTTTTAGGTAATACTTTTGTTAAGTATTCATTTAATATATGCTCTTTCATTTCTTCAGTTAGATATATAGACAATTTTTCTTTTAAATCACTAGGAACATTTTCTCCTAACATAAAATTATATACTGCATTTAATTCCTCATCATATATAGGTCTATTAACATAATCAGGGTTTATAAACTTATTCATTATATAGTGAGCATCATCTCTACTACAAATAGTTTTAGGAAACCCCTGTATTTTTAACGAATCTATTTGTGGAGTATATGTACTATTATTAAAAATAACATACTTATACCAATCAAAATTAGAATTACTAATTAACTTATTAATTTGATTAATATCTATCTGATTCATACTTATTCCTGCCTATACTATCTTATATTTAAATTATATCACACTTTAAAAATAGTTAATACCATATATTATAATGAGTATATGATTAAAACACCTATTTTATTTATTATTATAAATAATTAAATGATGTTGACTTCTTGTGCATGCTACATAGTATAGATACCTTTCATCATGTGTAAAAGCATTATTCTTTTCTGTATATATTATAGTACTATCATATTCAAGACCTTTTGCTATATATGCAGGTATTACTACAAATGTTCTACTAAACTTATGAGTACCATTTGTTATTCTAGTTAAGTCAGGATATGTATCATATAATAGTTTATATATTTTATTTGTTTCAGTATCATTTTTAGTTATTATGGCTAAACTCTTATTTTCTTTTTTAAGTTTATCTATATCTTTTATTAATTGTTCCTTTAGATTTTCTTCTTCTCTAAATTCTACAGGTATACTTGTATCTCTTCTAATTGCAGACACTAAATTTAAACCTAGTATTTTATTAGTGTGCTCTATTATTTCAGGACTAGATCTATATGTTTTATTTAGTTCTATATATTTAGAATTATCATTAAATAAATTAATTAATTCTTCTAATGACCCATATTGATAATATGGATTAATTGTTTGATTAATATCACCTAATATAGTAAAAGAACTTTTTCTTAATACTTTCTTTAATAATTTATATTGTAAAACATTATAATCTTGTGCTTCATCTATAATTGTTTGCTCTATTGTATAATCATACCCTAGTGGAGAAATGAGACTTTTCATATAAACAAATAAACATGCATCTTCATAAGATAATGTTCTTTCATCAAGTTTATTTATATAACTATCTTTTATTTCTTTTGGATAAGCTTCTTTAAATTCTTTACTATAATAGAATTTCTTATATAATTCTTTTAAATCTAAACTTTTATTTAATCTTTCTTTTAACCATTTTTTAATTTGTTTTTCTCTTGTTTTATTTGATCTAAAGTTTTGTTCTGATAGCTTCTGAGCAATTTTATCAATTCTATCTAATACAGGTATATGATTATATCTATCAAGCAAGAAATGATTTAATTCTTCCTTTGATACATATAATAATTCATTCATAATATCATCTGTAAATTTAATATCTTTATAATAATTTTGAATATATTTATCTATTACATATACTATTTCATTAGATTGTTTAAATTTTACTAATTCTGGATACAACTCTTCATATTTATAAAATCTTTCTATAAAGGAAGTAAATGATTCTATATCTCTATATTCAGTTATATATGTTTCTAGAAAATCTGAAAAAGTTGTTTCTTTTGTATTTTCTTCTCCAAGTTCTGGTAATACATTAGATATATATTCAGAAAATATATTGTTAGGTGCGAATATCAACACCTTATCACTAGTTAAATTTTTAATTTTATATAGTAGGAAAGCTATTCTATGAAGAGCTACACTTGTTTTACCTGAACCTGCAATTCCTTGTACTATTAGATATTTATTATTTACATTTCTTATAATATCATTTTGTTCTTTTGCAATAGTATTAACTATATTTTTCATATAATCCGATGATTTAGATGCTAATACTTCTTGAAGTAATTCATCTTGTACATTTAATTTTGAATCAAATACTCTTTTAATTTTAGCATCTTCTATAGTAAACTGTCTTTTATTATGAAGATATCCCTTAATTGTACCCATTGGAGCTTCATACTGTGCAGGACCCTGTTCATAATCATAAAAAACACTAGAGATAGGACTTCTCCAGTCATAAATTATTTGATTTTCTTTATCAGTTAAATACGTAAGACCTATATAAATATCATTTTTAGTATTGTCTTCTTCAAATACTATTTTAGCAAAGTAAGGATTATTTTGTATTTTGTATAATTTTTTATAGTAGTTTGCTTTCATTTCAAGAAGATTAATCTCTAAGTCATTATCAGACATAATAGTCTTCATTTCTGTTGGGTCTAATTCTGCTTTTTGATCCCAAATGAATTTTTTAAATTCTTTTTGTTTCTCTTCATTGTCATATAAATCTTGTGCAAGAGTACTTATCTGCTCTCTTAAAACGTTAGTAGTTAATTTTAGATGTTCTTTTTCTTTAGAAAGTTCTTCTTCACTTAAATTCATCAATTCCTCCTTATAAATATAAGTGTAAGTCTAATATTAACGTGCATAGAAAACATATTATCAAAAGAATTACTTGTTGTCAACAAAAAAAATGAATTTAATATGCAAATAAAAAACCAATCATTTGATTGATTTTTACATCATCATACCTTGATTCATTGAATCAAGACTTTGTTGCATCAAATCTTGATTCTGTTGTTGAAGTGAATCTCTAAGTGAACGATCTAGTTGATCTTGAACCATTCTCCTCATATTTTCCTCTTCTTCAGCCTTTTGTCTTGCTTCTTCTTCTGTCTTTTTTCTTGATTCTTCTAAGTCATCTTGTCTAATCTTTTGAGATAAATCCATACTTACACTCTCCTTAAATTAATAATATCACACATATAAATCAATAACTATTAACTTTACAAGTTTACACTATTATAACTGTAAACTTTTAAGAAAAAAGTAAACGTAATTTTACGTTTACTTTTTAATTCATCTTTAATGTAAATTTCTTTCCTAAATTTTCATAGAAGAAATCATAAGTTAAATCATTTTCTTCATCTTTATTAAGATATTTATCACAATAATCATCAATTAATGATGGATCATCTACATCTAATAAAGTACATTTCTTTGTAATACCAGGTTCTTCTCCTGCTTCATAATATCTAACTCTAGCATTACTTTCATTATATAAATCAGTTACTTTATTATAACGAACTATTTTATTTCTTTTTAAATCCTCAAAATCATTAGCAATAATATCATATGCTTCATCGCCAACAATTGTTAAAACAGCAATATGTCTAATTCTACTAAAACTAAATAATAATTTTTGTACCTCATCTAAAAGAGAACTATCTCCTATTCCTTTAAAAAAATCAAATATTTTATCTGCAGTTTCTTTACCTTCATTTGGAACAATATCATAATTCTTTTTAATTCTATTGTATTCCTTATCTGTTAACTCTTCTTTTCTATTTTCAATAATTGCAAAATAGAATTCATTTAAATTTTTTGATAAAACTATATTATCAATTTCTTCCTGAGTATAATTCATTTTTAATCCTACTTTCTTTTCTTCTTTAAATGCTTCCAATCAGCAATTAGTTATTATAGCATTATTAATATTTTAGTCAAGTAAAAAAAAACAATCCAAGGATTGTTTTTTATTTAATTTCTGTGCCTCCCCATTCTACACATACAAACCCATCTCTACTAACAGAATTTAAAACCTGAGCCTTAACATCAATTTTATTATCTAATGCTTTATATACCATTAATACTCTAATTAATGTATCTGGTTTTGGATTTACTTCTAGAGGCATATTCTTATTAATCTCTTCAAGACTTGCAAATCTAATATAATTATACTTATTATTTTTTAATATAGGTAACCAATATATAATAAACTCTTCTTTTTCATGATCATTTAAGCCTAATATTGATAACTTTTCTTCTAAGAATTTAGTAGTTTCTTCTCCTTTAACTACAAAGCCTTCTTTTAATACTTTAAAATCATATTCATTATTACTTTCATAGTATAAAGAATATAAGTTTTTATTACTTTTAATTTCTTTTAAATCTCCATTTGGATATGCAACTACATCCCATCCATTATTATATTCAGGATAACTTACAAGTAAATTATCTTTATATCCAAGTCTAACAGAAACATTTTCTTCCTTTTTTGGATATAAATAAATAATTGGTTTATAATCTACAAGTTGGTTATTAAACTGTTCATATAAATAGAAAAGCAAGTACGCAAGTAATGCACTTATAAATATTCCAAGTGCTATTAACAAATAATCTATAGATTTATGCTCTTTTTTATTAAAAAATCTAAGTATAAATAAACCTAATATATTTAATGGAAATTCTATATATAATACTTTTAATACAAAAGACTCAATACTATAAGAAAGCAGTCCATTAAACATAGATATCACTAACAATACATTAATACCAACTAATATTAATAATGCAGTTCTTATTTTTTTATAATTTTTAATCACTGTTTACTCCTTTTTAATACTCTTACAAATCTAGCAATATTTAAATTCGTATCATTGTTATTAACACTATCTAACTCAAATTCTACTTCATCATTTTCTTTAATATCTCTATCTATTACATTTTTATATAAAAGTACACACTCATTACCATCTTCACTTTTAATAATACCATATACTTTATTATAAGAAATTACTTTACCATAATTTTTCATATTTTACTCCCTCTTTAAAATATCTTCACTTGGATTAATTGTTGGTGAAAATACACTACTTATAAATCCTACATAGTTTTTCATTTCTTCTAAAGCAACTATTTTGTTTTTAGAACTTTCCATTACAAAACTATGTAATTCATTATTCTGATCTATATATAAACACCAATCTTCTCCAGATACACAATATATAATACTATCATCTTTAGTAAAAGAAATATCTTCTATCTTTTTACCAAGTAAGAATTGATCTAAGACTTCTAGATGACTAACTCTTTCAATCGCATGAAGTCCATTAAGTGATTCCACTTTGTCTCTAACTACACTATATCTTGGAATGTCTTCTACTTTAAAATTCATTGTGGCATATGGCTTATCTTCACTTGTAGTAGCTAATACTACTGCTTCTTCTTGTTTATCATAATCAGTATATACTTTCTTAATAAATGTACATGGGTTTGGCATTCTTTTAGTTTTTATAGTTTTAAACTTTTTATTTTGAGAAAAACCATCACTACTAACAGCCATTACATTATCTATTGGCACTCTACTATCTTTAGTAGATTCAATTAAATTTTGTCCAACTAGTTTACATACTTCACATATATCTTCATAACTATAATCACTATTACTCTTAACATATAAAGTATTTAAAAATACTGTATTACCATTTCTAAAACCAGTTATTCTTCCAATTAGATTTCCTGTTTTTGGATCACTAAATCTAACATTAAACCCATTTTCATCATCTAGAGTATATCTAAGTAAACTATCAGCATAACTTCCAAATCTATAACATGTAGTAAATCTCTCTCCATATGTTAGATTCATCATATTACTAAAATTACCTAAAACAACATTTACTTTTTTACCATTCTCCAAATCAAAATCTTTATCAATTGATGGAACAGTAATATACTTTTTATTCCTAATTACTTTAATATATTTCATAGACTGTCTAATCTTTTCTTCTTTAGTTAGTTTAAACGTTTGATTAGGTCTTGGATCACTAACAAGCAAATTATAATCAGTATTTCCAAATAACAATCCAAGTTTACTTGAATCACTTGTAATACAATTGGCTATTTCAAAAGCTTTAATTAATGTTAAATCATCTAACTCATTAATAAAACCATAATTTTCAATTAAACTAGCTATTATTTCAGGATTATAGTCAACATGAGCACTATTAGATAAATTAATTAGTTCACTATCCCATCCACCTATTTTATATTGATACCAAAACCTAGTAAACTTTTTAAATAAATCATCATTCTTAAATAAATCTAATTCTAATGCTTCAATATTAATAGACTTTAATAATTCACAAATCATCTCATCATTACCAAATCCATATAAATAACCATCTTTTAAAACATCAATATCAGGAAAATAATCTGTAGGAAGAGATACTAATAATTTTTCAACTAAACTATCAAAAACTCCAATTACTTTACTTATTTCTATTGGTGGTTTATTATTTTCATCTAAATACTTTTTAGGATTCTTTCTAAACTCAATAATCCTATTAATTAAATCCTTATTATTTAATAAACTCTCTTCTTTAGAACTAAACTCTATTTTACTTTTGTCTATTAAATTACCACATAAAGAATCAATTATTAACTCACTAGGATAATTTTTAATAATATACTTCATGAAAGCTTTCTTATTAAATGTTCTAGTAGTAACTTTATCTAAATAATCTTCATAATTATCTCTAACAAACTTATTTCTTTCTTCAGTTATATATTTGTTACATATAGTATTTAATAAATTAATAGCTTTTTGATCTTTATTCTCAAGTGATTTAATAAAACTATTAAAATCATAATTATTACTTGAAAGTACTTCATCTAAATTAATAATACTACCAATATCATTTAAATTGTTCTTAAGACTTTGTATATCACTTGACATAATATTATTAATTAATGTTTGATTAATAGTTAATATATTAATATTATTATCTCTAAATAATCTTTGCAAGTAAGCATTTAATATATCATTAATCGCATCATCACTCATCTTTAATTTATCTTTATCAAATAAACTCATTAATTTATAAAAAGATTCATCACTAGAATATAATATTTTTTTAATATTCTTATTATCTAAATATCTATATAAACCAAGAGTATAATTACTAACAAAATATAAGAAATGTTTCTTAAACCTTTGTCTATCTTCTCTACTCGTATTAACATCAAAGCCAAAGCCATCTATTAAATATTCATAATCATTTATATACTCTGGTATTGGATTATCATCCATTACATATTCATATAATGATGTCTTATCACTCACATATTTAAATAATTTAAATAAAAGTGATGGATTAATATAATCAATTTTATCATTATAGAATATATCACCCCTTAATGTTTCATCAAGTGACCTATAAAACTCAATTGCAATATCATCATCTATATATTTAATATTATTAAAAATATCTATATAATTTTTATTATTAACTTCAATAGAACTAAGTACACTTCTAACAAAATCTTTACTTCTTATATCTTCAATTAAAGATATCTTAGATTCATCATCAAGCATACTAATATATTTTAAAATTAAATTTTCATCCTTAAAAGAACAAATAATCATACTTTTTTCTTTAGAAGAAATAGAATACTTATTAAGTAATTCTTCTTTTAGCGAATCGCTATTCAAAGAAGAAATAATTAAACCTTTATTCTTAGTAAAAAAATTAATATATTTAAGCTTTAACTCATCACTATTAAGTGAAGCAATAACACCCTTTTTCTCATTCTTAACTACTTTATTTAATAAACTTAGTTTTAAGTTATCATCCTTTATTCCTTTAATAGCAATTGCTTTAATGTATTTATCACCAAAAATATCTAATGATTTAACTCTAGATTCATCACTTTTAAAATTATTAATAATATTATAATAATAATCACTAAAAAAAGGATCTTCTAACAAAGATAATAATACTTCATCACTACATACACTAAATAAATACTGAATATCAACTTTGTAATTATTATTGGATAAATTTATTATATTCTTAACATCATCCACACTAAAAAAACTAATATTATGATTCCTTAGGATTTTGTTTCTAAAAGGTCTAGAAATAAAATGATATTCCCTAAAAAAATCTTCATCACACATAATAGTTGAAAGTTCATAAGAATTAAAAAAAGAAACTAAGTCCTTACTAGATATAGTTTTATTATCAAAAGACCTCCAAAAGTCTAAAATTTTACTAGCTAACATCTTATAATCTTTTTCCATTACATTATTCTTCTTCCTGTGATATTAGAATGGCATAATCATAATTGACTGGATTATACTGTATTTTTATACATTTACCTATTAAAGGATTAATATTACTATTTAAAAGAGCTTTGTGTACTCTATTATCAACACCCATGTATTCAACATATGGAAAATAAGAAACAATACCAGTTTCTTTATCTCTTACAACATCAACATTTACTACAATTGCATCTGTTATAATACCTTTTTTCTTTTTCTTACTACTAACTATTCTATTAATAATTAATAAAAGCAATAAAGAAATAGCTAAATAAATTAAAATCATTTGCCCATTTTCCATAAATACTCCTATTTTGATTATAACATAAAAAAAATACATAATAAATATGTATTTAATTTATATTATCTTTCTTATAATAATCACTTTCTAAGTTACCACTAATCCTATTAATATTAAAATCCATAAAACAATTCTTAGGATTACTCTCGTCAATTATAAGATCAATTGTTTGAATACTAGAAGTGTCTATAAAATCATATCTAGGGTCACCAGTTAATTTAATACTTTGTGTAGGACTAACCTCATAATTAACAACTGGGACACATAAATTATTTTTACCAATTCTAACACCAGTTTGCTGCATACTAAACTCAAGACCCTTAATTAACTTACCACTTTGATTTAACTTATTAATCTCTTTAATTCTTTTACCTATTTTTATAAGATTATAAACACCTACTCCCATAAATACAAGAGGTATTAATGAGAATAATAACGTAATCTTGCTTACAAACTTTGAGTCTTCAGTAACACAATCAGTTGGATCCTTTGAACTAAACCATACAGTACTATTATTAGTATTAGGATAATAACTAGATGAACCAGCAGTCTTACATGCATATTGTTTACCATTATATCTAAAATAATAAATTGGATGATACATTGTTCCATCTTCATCATCATATGTTTCAACTTCAACCAAAGTAGATACAACACTCTTATCCATTTTAGTCATTTTATAATTAATATATATTACAAAACCATTAATAAGAACAAATATAAAGAAGCAAATGGCAATTACTTCAATCCACGTTTTCCTACCCTTAGCTACAAAACTAGTATCTATACTATACATAAAGATCCTCCTTTTTATTCAATAACAATTTCACTATTATCTTTATTAATTATATCACATATAACTACACTAGCATCTAAATATTTACACATTAGATCTTTTAAATCATCAAGTGCAAGTTTTAACTCATCAAGCCTATCATTTTCAACACATTCCATTGCAATAAATTCATATGTAGTATCATCAGTTATTTCAGTTCTTAGGGCGTCTCTATAATTTAAGCATCTACACACTACTCCCTCTTCATCTCTATATGCAACTTCTCCCTTTAGTGGAGGATCTTCTTTATCTTCTCCATGAGCAACATAATACTCATCTCCATTCATAATACCTAAATGTAAATCACCTTTAAACTTAGAAGCATCCTCTGCTCCAATTGGAAAAGCATACTTCAAAGAAATAGAATTAGTTATATCAATAGATGGTAAAATACTACCAACTGGATTACCATGAAGAACCCTTTTTAACAAATTCTCAACACTACATCTAGCTCCCTTCTTAGTTGGAAAACTTTGATACACTTTTCTCCATACACTGACAACATAATTTTCACTAATTACTTCACTAGTTAAATACTTACGTGCTTCACTATTAGCTGTGTCAAGTAGTGCTTTAACTTCACTACTAGACTTATCATCTAACTCCTTTTTCTCATTAACATTTTTTAATACTAACACCCCAATATTTAAATCAGGTATTATATCAAATACTTCACTATCAACTATAAACTTTTTCATATTTTTTTCCTTTCTATCATTTCTAAATAATATTTATATGTTTCAAGAGATAAATCTTCCCAACTTTTACCAAGCATCTTTGAAGCATTATTACTAACTTCAAGAAGTTTAGATTTATTGCTAATAATCTCTTTAATTCTATTCTTATAACTAACCACATCATTCTTTGATGTAAAACCACTAACATTATTAATAACAGTATCAGCAGTTACACTACCCTCTATAAATAATCCAGGAGTATGATTAACCGCAGCCTCAATTTGTACTAAACTAGAAGCATCAAATAAAGATGGGAACAAGAATAAATCACTTCTATAATAAATACTAGATAGTAAACTCCTATCATTAATCTTACCAGTAAGAATAACTTCTTTATCCATACCATATTCCATTACTTTACTCTTTAATTTATTATAGTCTACTCCATCACCTACATAAATCATTTTAAACTTTACATTATCTTCTTTTAATAATTTTAAACTATCTAATATAAAGAATATATTCTTAATTTCAATAATTCTACCAACAAACAAGAAAACCAAATCTTCACTCTTTAATTTAAACTTCTTATTTACTAAATCAATAGATTCTTTCTTATTCTTAACACAAGTTAAATCAGTACCATTATAAATAACAACTGGATTTAATGTACACCCAAAATCCTTAAATACATCTATCATTTTATTATTAATAGCAATAGCTCCATCACAACTATTATATACTTTCATTATCTCTTTAATAAGACCTTTAACAACCATATCATTATTAATTCTCTTTTTAAATTCAAAATCAAACCTAGTATGCATAGTACATATACATGGAATACCCAAATCTTCAGCTATTCGAACACCAAGAGCTCCAAGCGAAAAAGGAGAATGTATATGAATAATATCAAACTTCTTACTAATTAAATACTTATAAGCACGAGAATACTTAGGTTTAATTTCACTAAACCTATATTCACTAAAAGGTATCTTAAAACTTCTTATTCTCTTAACCTCATAAGGCATTCTTTTATCTTCAGAGATACTAGTAGTATAAGGAACAACTACTATTACATCATTAAACTTAGATAACTCTCGTGCTAAATTATCTACTACCATTACTACCCCATCTATACTAGGATAATAACTATCTAAAAAAATACCAATTTTTAATCTTTTATTCATACTCTGATTATAACATAAAAAAACCTAGTTTATCAAAATACTAGGATTTTTATTAATAAGTATATCTAACTCTTCTTTAGATAAATACTTTAATATTTCATTTTTAGCTTTATCCCATGATGCATAATCATGTTTTTTATGATGAATATCAGTAGCAAGAAAAGCAATCTTCTTTTCCTTTAATAGCCTTTTAATCATAACTTTAGCGCCATCACCATATCTACCAATAATACTATCTAAATTACTTTGAAATAACACTCCAATCTTCTCAAGATCATATATTCGGTTAAAATCTTCTTGAAAAGAATAATATCTTTCAGGATGAGCAAGAATAATCTTACAACCCTTAGATATTAAGTCTTTAAATATTTCTTCATATAAAGGATATTCTCCATCCATAGGAAGCTCTACTAATAAATAATGAGTTCCATTTAAAGAATAAACTTCTCCTCTTTTAAGTAAATCAATTATATCATCATCCATATATATCTCATTACCTAAATGTAATTTTAAATTTACTCCATTTTGATCAAGAATCCTTTGTAAATGTAGCATCCTCCTATAATTATCACGAGCAGGATTATTATACTTAGTATCTCTAATATAATGAGGAGTTAATATTACATGTCTATATCCATATTCATATAAATCTTTTAATATATCTATACTTTCTTCAACACTTTTACTTCCATCATCAACACCAAATATTAAATGGTTATGGATGTCAATCACTATTTACCAGCCTTAGGAGCCTTATTACCATTATCATCATATCCATAATAGTAATAATAACTTCCATAATGTCCCTTCTTAGCAGAAACATTATTTGCAACAGCACCAGCAATATTAGCTCCAACATTCTCTAAATCTCTCTTAGTATTTAATACTTCAGTTTTTGGAGTATGATTAACTGATGTTACAAGTAATACTTTATCAACCATTGATGATAGAATTAATGAATCAGAAAGTCCAATTATTGGAGCTCCATCAAGAATAATAATATCAAAATGTTGTTTTAATAATGTAAGTAAATGTTGATTTTTCTTAGAGTTTAATAACTCACTTGGATTAGGAGGATATACACCTCTTGGTAATACAAATAAGTTTTCAATCTTAGATTGTGTAATATATTTTGGATATTCACTAATATCATTAATTAATAAATTTGATAAACCTTTCTTACCAGGTATTCTAAACATCTTATGTTGACGACCTTTTCTTAAGTCACAGTCAATTAATAATGTTCTCTTACCAGCTTGAGCAAAAGATATTGCTAAGTTAGCACTTATAAAACTCTTACCTTCACTTGGTAAACTACTAGTAACAAGTAATGTTCTAAGTTCACTATCTACACTTGCAAATTGAAGATTAGTTCTAAGTGTTCTAATAGATTCACTGGCAGATGCATTTGGTTTCTTATCAACTATTAAATCTACTCCATTATTATCTTTAAATACTTTAGCAATAACAGGAAGTCCTAAATCATTTTCCATAGACTCTGTATCCCTCAATGTATCATCAAAATAGAATACTACAAAAATAATACCACTCATAAATACAAAACCAATAATAATTGCTAAAACACCATCTCTAATAACATTATCATTAGATGGATTATTAGGAGTTAAAGCCACATCTATAATACTAACATTATTAATATTGTATATTTCCTTAACTTCCTTATCAAATATACCAGCTATCTCATTTGCTATCTTAGCTGCTAGAGTAGCTGATTCATCAGTAACAATTACTTTAATAATTTCAGTATCCTCTACCGCTTCGACAGCAATCTCTTTATATAACTTCTCATAACTATAATCTAACTTTAATTTACTAATAACTTGTTCAAGCACAAGTCTACTCTTAATAATTTGTCTATAAGTTGAAACCAACTTTTGATTAAGAGTAATATCATTTTGATTAATAGTATCTTTATCGCTAGAAGTTTCATTCTTAACAAGTAATATAGTAGTAGATGTTGAATACAAAGGTGTTTTAAATGCTATATTGTATACCAAAGCAACAATTAAACACACTAAACATACTATAATTACAGATAAAGAATACTTCTTATAATATTGCCAAAAATCTTTTAAATCTATTTCTTCCATAAAACAACTCCTTTAACCCACTCAATTATACTAATTACTAGTACAATTTTCAAGATTATTTTCTCTTATTTTTAATTAAACTAAACATAAATCCAATAATAATAAGAATAACACTAACTTCAAGCATATAAATACTTATATATCTAAATATACTTCTAAGTACACTAGAGAAATTACTACTTACTATTAATACATTATTTGTATCAATTCTTTCAAACACAAACCACTTAACAAGAAGTAATATTAAACCACTACTCATAATACTAGAACCAATACTTACAAATCTTAAACATAATAATATAACAGCACTAATACCTAAAACAATAGTATCAATAACTATACATTTATTTAACAAGTTATTTACTTTAACAATCTTAGGTATATAACCATCAAACATATTATACAAACTTACTTCTTTGCTATAAATACTAACTACATCACTTGCAAATAAATCAAGTTCACTAGTACTATCAACTTGAAGATTCTGCTTACTTAAAAAGCTTTTAATGTTATTTTCTAACACATCCTTCATCTTGCTAGTATCAGCAGAATATACTTTTCCATTATACATATTATCTACATAATTCTTTACATCAGATTTAACGTCATCAAATGTAACCACTCCGTCAAGCACAGAACTATCTAAACCAGAAGATACCATATAATCTTCAATATTTTCACTTATACTTTTATAAACATTTTCATAATAATTATTCTCATCAATAACTCTATAAACAAATGACTTATCAAATACACTAAACTTAACTATTAACAAAAGTGCTAAAACAAACAAACTAACAGAAACAATAAATCCAAACAAATAACTAAGTATTACTTTAATCTTATTCACTCATAACACCTACCTTACGAGCATAGACTACATATCTCTTAGTCTTTCTTCCAACTACACTTCTATTAATTGGATAACATGTATACATAATTAATATCTCTTTTTCATGTTGAATATTAAATGCAGACAAATCAGTTTCCTTAACAACCTTAGAATCATATACTTCATACTCAAAACTAGCATAAGTAGTTTTAACTACAACTTTATCACCATTTTTAACCTCGTCTAACTTATTAAAGAACCCAGGAGTATTATGTGCTGCAAAAATAACTGTTCCATTCTCACCAGGAAAATAAGAACCAGCATAATGCCCTACACCACGTCTTAATATCTTTAAATTATCACCGTGATAAACACTCAATTTTAAGTCAATTGACTTAATCTCCAAAGTTGCATACTTAGAACCATACTTTGGATAAACAAGGAGTCTTTTTGCATCTATATTGTAAGTTGAATTATTAACTTCACCAGAGATAGAAGACCCATCCCCATCATCAATACTCATACTACCATTCTTTACAGCCGTTACATTTATTAAATTAATGTATTTAGAAATATAACCTTCAACTACATAATAATAAATAAGGACAAAAATAGCCGTAAAGAAAAAAGCAATTGCTACGTTAGTAGCAACTGTTTTTATTCTTGACTTAAATCTCACTAGTTTTCTTTAACTTGTTTAACAACTAAACAAGCTCCAGCAGCTACAATAACAAATGATACAGCTGTAACGATTGCAGTTGTAGTCATGCTACTACCAGTTTGCTTTACTAAATGATCAACTTCATAGAAAGTATCACCACTTGGTGTTAAAACAACAACACTTCCATTAGTAACAGTTGCTTTAACTGATGTATGATCAGATATTTCTACAACTAGAGCTTTTAATTTGTTCTTAGCACTTGCTGATAATTTACTAAAATCTGTTTGTCCTTCACTTTTAATAATTGAGATAGCAGTATTAATTCTTTCATTGATGTAATCAGCATCAGCTTCACTTACATCATATTGATTTAAATATCTTTCAATAGCTGCTTTAGTTGAACCATCAACACTCCACTCAGTACCATTAATAGTAATAGTTTGAGTTAAAGCCTCCTTTAATTTTTCTTCACTTAAAGCATCTACTTTTAATAAACCAACGAATAATAATGCTGCAAGTAATAAATAACTTAATTTCTTCATAGTATGCCTCCTCACTAAACATTATACAATAACATCCCCATAAAAACAAGAAAATTTACTACTTATTAACACTTTTTTAATAATTTTTTCTCATTTTTATACTCTTTTTATAAATTCTAACTTATGAGCATCTTTTTCAGTATGAAAATGTTCACTTTTATCTTTTTAACAACTTTTTTTCTTGACTATTTAATGAACTATTTGTTCTAGTAATATTAACATCTAATTCATCAATATTATTTTTAACTTCTATTTTATATTCAATTATTTCACTTAACTTTTTTAATGACTTTAATAGATCTGTATTCAATACTAAACATTCATATGCAACAAAACTATTTTCATTATTACTATTACCAACTAAATTTTTATAATCTTCTTTATATTTACTCAATATATTAATAATTTCACCCTTTGCTTCTATTCTATCCTCATTATCTAATAAATCTGCTCTATCATTTAAATTTGATATAATTATTTCTAATTCAGAATAAAAACTATTCTCTTTTTTTTCTTTCTTTTCTTCTTTACTTTTAATTAACTCTTCTTTCTTATTAAGTTCATTAAGCTCTTCTATAGAAGAATCTATTTTCTCATT
>JAEEGL015760986.1_pt1 | contig 39289 bp, 30 predicted proteins | sample 9134231 | NCBI WGS metagenome assembly JAEEGL01 (sample SAMN16246548, study PRJNA631951) | gut metagenome | biome: gut microbiome; feature: rumen; material: fiber-attached | host: Bos | place: Iran: Karaj | collected 2018-10 | reverse complement strand
CATATCTTTGACAATTTCCATTCCGTTTCCGAAAGAATTCCTCGACTCCGATATCGATTTGGATCTGATGCTGTCGACATGGAACAATTTGAATGATTCTGATCTGATTAAGCACCAGAATCTAAAAATAGCATATGATTTGTTCAAAGAGATTTCTCTGATGTATACAGATTACAACAGATACAAGAGACTGGTGTTTTCTCTAATTACATGTCCTTTCGATGTGAAAAGCTACAGTTTGCTGTATTTGTGGCGTGAATATGCATTTGCCGTATTGGATAATCGGGAATTCTATTTGCCCATCCACTATCACCTGAATACATTGAGCGAATTGGAGCACTATTACAAAGAAATTGAACTGTATAATCATATGGTGCAAATAGCAGGCAAAAATCCTGATACAGAAACACTTATGGAAGAAGTCAGCTCGTTGATAGACCAGAAAATACTGGAAAACAAAAACAGATTAAAAGAGAGAAAAAACAAAAAATCAAAAAACAAAAAAACCTGAACGGCGGACAACCGCCGTTTTTGTATTAATGTTACAACATTTTTGTGGCATACACCGAGTTTGAGTTATATAATATTGTTGAAGAAAAACAAAGCATTACAGTGAAAGGCTAGACTCATGGAAAAATCAAAATGGATTACCTGCGGAACTGAAACTTCTGTCCCGAAAATCAAAAGATCATTTGAATCCAGTAACACGGAAAAGGCTGTTATTGAAATAACAGGTCTTGGATATTTTGAACTCTTTCTTAATGGTAAAAAGGTAAGTGAAGATAAATTTACCCCCGCTTTTACGAATTATTGTAAAAGAGATACTATGAGCTTTAAATTTCCACTTGATCATGACATGGAATACAAGACATTCTATCTCAAGTATGACATTACACAGTACTTAAAAGACGGACATAACTTGATGGAAATATATCTTGGGCCCGGATTCTTTGTTCAGTCACTTGGAAAAGGTGAAGGCAATGTCAGTTTCAGCAAAATCACAATGGCAAGATATGAGATAGAACTCACAAGCAACAGTGGTACTAGCTACATTTATTCTGACGGAACCGAAACATATACAAATTCAAAAATTCGCTTCAGTAACCTATATAAAGGCGAAGTAATTGATTCAAGATATCACGATGATGAACCTAAAAACGTAAGTATTGTTGAGTCATTTGAAACAAATATGGTTTTGCAGACGTGTCCTACAGATAAAATAATATACAGGATTACTCCGGATTTAGTTAGGCAAAACGGCTCGATAAAAATCTACGATTGTCATGAAAATATTACGGGAGTTGCCAGGGTTCTAGCAGGCGGTCCAGAAGGCACAAAAGTGTCACTGAAATTCAGTGAAGTTATAAACAAAGACAAAACACTGGATTACAACTCAACAGGTGCCAACTGGAACATGTCCGATGGCTCAAAGCAATGGCAGTGTGATGAATTCATTTGCAATGGCCATTATGAGTGGTTCGAGCCCAAATTTGTATGGCACGGATTCAGGTACATAGAAGTTGTAGGCGACATAACAGCAATTGAAGTTGAAGTAATCAGAACGGACATTTCGGTAGCATCCAGATTCAAAACAGATAATAATACATTGAATTGGTTATATGATGCATATTTAAGAGCACAAATGGGCAATTATCACGGATGTATTCCTTCAGATTGTCCTCACAGAGAAAGACTTGGATATACCGGTGACGGACAGGGAACATTTGTTTCGGCATTGATGTGTTTGGAAACTCAATCATTGTACTTGAAATGGATGGATGACATATTCGAATCACAGGACAAAAAGTCCGGTCATATACCACATACATCACCTTTGATGGGCGGCGGCGGAGGTCCCGGAGCATTCGGCTGTGCAGCAATTATTGTTCCGTACGAGTACTATAAATTCTTCGGAGATAAGAGCGTTCTAGACAAGTACTATCCAAAGATGAAACATTGGATCGAATACCTTGAAACAAGGCGTGAAAACGGTTTGATTGTAAGAGAAGAATCGGCTCCTGAAAACATTGTAAAATGGTGCTTTTTGGGTGACTGGGATGCAGTTGGGAATATGGCTATTCCAGCAGTTTTCGTTAACACTTGCTATTTTATTGATTCTTTGAAGAGCATGATGAAAATATGCAAGCTGACAGGCAATTTTGAAGATGAAAAATACTATTCTGCTCTGAAAGAAGAAGCAGAAAAGGCTATAAGAAAAGAGTATTACAATGACAAAACAGGCAGTTGGGCTGATGACGCACAAGGTGCTAATGCATTTGCTGTCTGGTGCGGCTTAGATAATGACGGAAGGGCTCTGTCAAACCTCATTTCAGATTATTCTAACAGAGAAATACTCGACACTGGATTCTTTGCTACCGAAAGACTTGTAGGCCAATTTATTGACGCAGGAAAAACAGATGAAATAGTGTCTCTTCTTGAAAGAACATTTAAAAAAATGATTGAAAGCGGAGCCACTACTTTGTGGGAAAGATTTGACGGAGTATATTCACAGAATCATCACGCATACGGAGCTTTCATCAAACATTTCTTTGATGCCTTGGCCGGTATAAAACAGGTAGAAGGAAGCGTCGGATATAAACAAGTTGTCATTTCTCCTAAGCTATCTTCTAAAGTTCAAAGAATTGATTGTTCGATGAATATCGGAGGCGGAAAATCGATTTCGGTCAAAGCTGATGACAAACAAATTGTATGCATAATTCCGGAAGGAGTCTGTGCAACATTGGTATATAAAGGCAAAAATCAGCAACTTGCAAAAGGAATTAATGAAATTTTTGTCTAATATGTACTTAAAATAAGAAAAAAGTGTTATTGAAGGTGTACTTTTACTTTAGTAAAATAATATATAGATATCTTTAAGATATGGGGTATTATTATGACAAAGAGAATAATTTCATTGGTTATATCAGTAATGATGGTATTTGCTGTTTTGTTGTTTGCGGTTTCCTGTAATCCAGACAAGAAGACTGAAACCACAGCTACAGATAAGAAAACTGATGTGGTAACAACAGAAGAACAAACAGAAACTGAAACAGTTACTGAAACAGAAGAACAGACCACGGAAATAGCAGAACTCACAGGTTATGAAAAAATGCCGGATCACGAAGATGTAGATTTCGGCGGCATGACATTCTTGATTGCATCATATGCATACGATGATCAAGATTGGGCAAATGCATCAGAGTTCTGGGTAGAAAGCATTACAAATGATGCCATTAACGATGCAGTATATGACAGAAATGATGTCATGAGTAAGCTTTACAACTGCAAAATTGAAGTTGATGATGGCGGATGGAACAACGGATTTAACGCATCTGTAGCATCCGGAGACGGAAGATACATCGCAGGTTCAACAGCTTGTTACGGAATTAACGGAGTAGCAAAGAGCGGCAATTACTATAATCTGCTCAAGTTGGACGTTGATTGGTCTCAGTCTTGGTGGGATCAAAACTATATCAACGACTCAAGTACAGATGGCAAGTTGTTTGGTGTAGTTGGAGATTTCTCAATCCACACAATGAGCGCTACATGGATTATGTTCTACAACAAGGATGTTTATGAATCCAAGTTTTCTGACATAGACATTTATGAAATGGTAAGAAATCGTCAATGGACAATTGATGCTATGGCAGATTTTATAGACAAAATCAAAAATGACGCAAACGGTGACTCAGAATACACATTCACCGAAGGCGCTGACGCTGATACCATCGGAATGATGACAACAGCTCACAATGACAGAGGACTGTATTTTGCATCAGGGCTTAGATATGTTACTAAGACCGAACAGACAACTGACGGATCATTTGTCACTGCATTGACAAATCAGCCAAATGCTGTTGATGTAATAGACAAACTCATCCAGGTTTGCAACATGCCGGGATACATTTCAGGTGGATACACTAATGTACAAAAGGCTGTTCAGAACGGAACAACTCTGTTTGCTGGGGAAGTTATGGACGTTTTGAGAAGAATGGCCGGAGCTGATAGCCTTAGAGTCGGTGTTCTTCCACAACCATTGTTTGATGAAACACAAACAGATTACCATTGTTATGTAAACAACCAGGCATCCATTTTGGTAATACCCACTTCGTTCTCAGATATGTCAATATTGTCTGACTTCTTAACATTGTTTGCATACCATTCAAGCAAACTGGTTCGTACTGCATTCGTAAACACATATAAGTACACATATGCAAGTGATGAAGATTCAGCTGAAATGGTTGACATCATACTTAATAGCCGTGTATATGATGTAGGCTACATTAATTCATTCTCAACTGATATGGATGGATATATCAGTTCAATGATTTCAAATAGAAAAAATCAATATGTTAATGCGGCAAATAAATTTTCAACAGCTGCTACTGCAAAGATTGATGAATACAGAAGTGCGCTGATGGCTGTTGACGATAATTATTAATATCAAATAAAAAATCAGAAAGGGAGAGTTAAAATGTCAAAGCGATTTTCAATTTTGCTCGCTTTGTTGATGCTAATATCCGTTGTTATGTTTGCGGCATCATGTGGCGAAAAGCCTTCGACCACAACTACTGCAAGCAGTGATAAAGAAACAACTACACATGAAGATGTCACAAGTGCGGATAATACAACAACTCAGCAGGCAACAGAAGAAACAACCGAAGAAGAGTCAACTGAAACAGAACTCACAGGGCGTGAGAAAATGTCGGGCTTCGAAGATGTAGATTTCGGTGGAAAAACATTCCTCATTGCTACAGATCCTCGTGATGATCCAGACTGGGCAAACGCAGCAGATTTCTGGGTAGAAAGCCTAACAAACGATGCTATCAATGATGCAGTATATGATAGAAATGATATCATTCAGAAATTGTATAACTGCAAAATTGAGATTGACAATGGAGGATGGGCTAATGGCTTTAACGCATCCATTGCATCAGGAGATGGAAGATATATTCTAGGCACTTGCACAAGTACAGCTACCAACAGCCAGGCAAAGAGCGGCAATTTCTACAATTTGCTCAAGTTGGACGTAGATTGGTCTCAGCCTTGGTGGGATCAAAACTATATAGCTGACACAAGTACGGATGGCAGATTGTACTCAATTATAGGCGATTTCGCTGTTCACTCCATGAGTGCAACATGGATAATGTTCTTTAACAAAGCTGTTTATGAATCTAAGTTCTCAGATGTAGATATTTATCAAATGGTCAAAGACAGAAAATGGACCATGGATGCAATGATGGATTTCATTGAAAAAGTTAAATATGATGCAAATGGTGACTCAGAATATACGTTTTCTGAAGAATCTGATGCAGATATAGTCGGAATTATGACAACTGCTCATAACGACAGAGGATTGTATTTTGCAGCAGGACTCAGATATGTAACAAAAACAGATAGTACGACAGATGGTTCATATATATCTGCATTGACTAACCAGCCAAGCGCAGTTGATGTAATGGACAAACTTATCGCAGTATGTAATACACCTGGATACATTTCAGGCGGATATACTAACGTACAGAAGGCAGTTCAAAACGGAACAACATTGTTTGCAGGTGAAGTTATGGACGTTTTGAGAAGAATGTCCGGAGCTGAAAGCCTCAGAGTAGGTGTTTTGCCACAGCCATTGTTTGATGAGAATCAGGAAAGATATTATTGCTATGTCAACGATCAGATGTACATAATGCTTGCGCCTGTGGCATATTCAGACATGTCTGTTTTGTCAGACTTCCTCACATTATTTGCATATCATTCATCAATGATAGTAAGACCTGCATTTGTTAATACTGTTAAGTACACATATTCAAGTGATGAAGAATCAGCTGAGATGATTGATATCATTCTCGACAGCCGTGTTTATGATCCTGGTTATATTACAAAAATCAGCACAGACATGGACGGATATGTAAGCACTATCATTTCAAACAAGAAAAACAACTACACACAAGCAGCTACTAAATTTGCTAAGTCATCTACAACAAATATTGAAAACTTCAGAAATGACATTTTGGCTATAGATGACAACTATTGATAAGCAGTAACACTGGGGGAACACATGTCACGGAAAATAATTTCGCTTTTGATTTCTCTGTTAATGGTTGTTTTAGTTATTCTTTTTGCAGTTTCTTGTTCTCAGAAAAGTGATACAGAAACAACAAATAAGGAAAGCGTTCAAACGACGGCAAAACAGACTGAACAAACAACAGAAGGTCAAACAACTGAAAGTCAAACTACAGAAGAAATCACTACACAAGAACAGACAACTGAATCAACTGAACCAACCGGAAGAGAAAAAATGCCCGGTCATGAAGATGTGGATTTTGGTGGACTTAACTTCTTGATTGCATCAAACAACCAGGGTCAAGGAGATCCAGACTGGGATGATGCCAGTGAGTGGTGGGTTGAATCCATAACAAATAATGCCGTAAACGATGCTGTATGGGACAGAAACGACGTCATGAGCAAACTTTACAACTGCACAATCTCGGTTGATAATGGCGGTTGGGAAAATGGTTTCAGCGCATCTGTTGCATCAGGAGATGGAAAATATATAGCAGCAACAACTCTTGTAAACAGAAGTAAGCTGGCTAACAGCAGATATTATAATTTGCTCAAACTGGGATTTGATTTTGATGAGCCATGGTGGAATCACGATTTCATTAACAATTTCAGTACTGACGGCAAATTGTTTACAATGAATGGTTATTGGGGCTGGCACTCAATGAACTCAACTTGGATAATATACTTCAACAAAGATGTTTATGAATCCAAGTTTGCTGGTACAGATATATATCAGCTTGTAAGAGAAAAAAAGTGGACCTGGGATGTAATGCTTAACATGATGGAGACAATTAAAAACGATGTTAACGGCGACTCTGCTTACACATTCAGCGATGGAAGCGATGCAGATATTGTCGGAATGGTTACATCAGAACAATGTGTCCAAGGATGGTATTACGCAGCTGGTCTGACAACTACATCAAAGAGCAGTTCAGATTACAGAACAAGTAATTATGTAAATACAATAACCAATGACAGAAACTCAGATGTCGTAGATAGAATAATTGAGTTATGTAATAGTGAGTCATATATTCAAACAGGCTACACCAATGTACCGGTTGCTCTTAAGAATAAAACAACTTTATTCGGAGGAGAAGTTCTTGACGTACTTAGAAGAATGTCAGATGCTGAAGATTTGAGAGTAGGCGTATTACCGCTTCCGATGATCGATGAGAGTCAGGGAAGATATTATTGTTATGCACAACCACGTGGTATATCCATGCTTGTTATTCCTACATCTTACAGCAACGTTGAAGTTATTTCACAATTCTTCACATTGTTTGCTTATCATTCAATGAAACTTGTATATCCGGCATATTTGAACACATATAAGTACACATACACAAGTGACGAAGAATCAGCAGAAATTGTTGGTTTAATCCTCGACTCTGTTGTATATGACTTTTCAAATATAGCTGAATTGCAGGGATGTAGAGACTTTATAGGTTACATTGCAACAATCGTTTCAAATAAACAGAACAAAATCACTGCTGCTGCAAAGAGATATACAACCACACTAGAAACTTCACTCAATGAGTACAGAAAAACTGTACAAGATGTTGATGACAATTATTGATGTGAATTAAAAACAGCATCCCAGACTCAATGCCTGGGATTGTTTTTTATGCAAAATGAATTGAGCCCGGATGTTCCGGGCTCAAACTATTAATTAATAGTTGTCATCTATCTTTGAAATAAGCTCTCTGTATTCATCTATTTTTTGTTCTGCCTGTTGAGAATATCTTGTGGCTGCAGTTACATATTGACCAGGTTTATTCTGCTGAATCATAGTTGAAACATATCCGTTGAATGAATCAGCAAAATTGGCAAGATACCCTGGATCATAGCAGATAGAATTTAGGATAATGTCTACCATTTCCCCAGACTCTTCATCGTGAGCATACACATATTTGTAAGTGTTCAGATATGCAGGGTACACAAGCATATATGAGTGGTACGCAAATAATGTTAAAAACTCCGATGCCGTTGATATATCTGCATAAGAAGTCGGAATACTCAAAAAAGTTGCATGATTGTCAGGTAAATGATGATAACCATCCTGATTTTCAGTTGCCATTGGCATAGGAAGAACACCAAGTCTCAAGCCTTCTGCATCTTTTACATCTATCAGCTGACCTAGAACATTAGAAACAAACAGTGTTGTTCCGTTAGCCATAGCCTTATCGCAATTTGAATAACCGGATTCAAGATAACCATCATTTGAAATCAGGTTAATAGCTGCCTGTATTGTTTCCTGTCCATTAGGATCAACAAGTGATGCCACAAAATGGCCGTTGTAATCATTTGAACTCTTAGTTATATACCTGCATCCGCCTGCAAAATACAAGCTTCTGTAATTGTGGGCAGTTGACATATAACCTAGAATATCCGCATCTGCTCCTTCTGAGAAAGTATATGTTGAGTCTCCATTTGCATCGTATTTAATTTTGTCTATAAAATCGATCATTCTGTCAAATGTCCACTGTTTATCTCTGACTATCTGATAAATGTCTATTCCTTCAAATTTGGAATCGTAAACATTTTTGTTGTAGTAACAAATCCACACAGCTCTTTTAGCAATCAGTGAAAATGCACCACACATGGAGAACAGTTTTCCGTCACAACTTAAATCTCTGAAGAAATCCTGATCCCACCAATCCTGAGTGAAATCAACATTCAATTTCAAAACGTTGTAATACTTGTCGCTTGCAATTGCCAATGCCTTGTAACAGTGAGTGGTACCAATATATCTTCCGCTTCCTGCTGCTACATCTGCGTCATATGCAGTACCGCCTGATGAATCAACTTCAATATTGCAATTGTACAACTTGTGCATTACGTCATTTCTTTCCCATACTGCATCATTTATTGAGTCATTTGTGATTCCTTCAACCCAAATTGTTTTGTCATCGTGCCAGTTTTCTGCAGGATCCGATACTGTTGCATTGATAAGGAATGTCAATCCTCCGAAATCAATATCTTCGTATCCTGGCATTTTTTCTCTTCCTGTGAGTTCCACTTCTTCAGTGGTTTGCTCTTCGGTAGTAACCTGTTTTTCGGTTTCTGTCTGCTGGCTGCTTGTAGTTGTCTCGGTCGTTTGGGTTGTTTCTTTAGCTGTTGTCTCTGTTTTTTCAGATGAACTGCAGGAAACCACAAACAAAACAACCGATATAAACAATAGAGTTGACAAAATCAGTGATAATAATCTTTTTGTCATGTGAAATACCTCCGTTACAGAATAGTTAATCCAAAGCAAGTATCAATTCCAAAACCCTTTTTGCACATGATGCAATTTGATTTCTGTTTATGTTGCAATAGTCAAGAAGCATTAACACACTTTCTTGTTCACCGCATGGCATCTTTATGTCATTGCCGGCAATTATTTCACGGTAATGAGTACATTTTGTTGTCCAGTCGGTGGTCAAGGCACCTTTATAGCCCCATTCACCTCTCAAGATTCCTTTAATGAGACCGGCGTTTTCAGATGTGTGCCATCCGTTGAGCAGGTTGTATGAAGTCATCATTATCAGAGGACTGGATTCCTTAACACAGATTTCAAATCCTTTAAGATAAATCTCTCTCAAAGCTCTTTCTGAAACTATTGAATCAGAGCCTCGTCTGTTTCCTTCTTTGTTATTTAAAGCAAAATGTTTTGGAGTTGCAGCAACACCTCTTGATTGAACTCCTCTTACCATGGCAGCAGCCATCTTTCCTGAAATCAATGGGTCTTCTGAATAGTACTCAAAGTTTCTTCCGCAAAGAGGAGACCTATGAGTGTTCAAAGCTGGAGCAAGCCAAATCTGAACGTTGTTTTCTATCATTTCAAGCGCCACTGTTTTTCCTATTTTTTCAACCAAGTCAGTGTTCCATGTGCACGCCAATAGAGTAGCTATCGGGAATGCTGTTGTTTTTACACCGCAGTCTTCCATAACGCGCACGCCCTGAGGACCATCTGCTGTTTGAACTTTTGGAACCCCGTATTCTCTTACATCGCCCATGCCTCCAGTCGGACTGATACCGAATCTTACATGACCGCTGACCAATTCAACGAGTTCACTATCGTTCAACTGAGACAAGAATTCATCAATACTAATTGTACCTTTATAGACATCTATGAGGTATTTCTTGTCTTTAGGAGTCTTTGGAGGAATGTATGGACAATCGTAAGGATCATCAATTGTTTCGTGGTATTCATCCACATTTTCCGCTTTTACATATTGTCCATTGCTGAGTAGTCTTTCTCTGAGTCTCATCGGAGCACAGTGGGAACTCAGTTGTTCAACCACAACATCTTTTTTCAGAACATATTCATATTCTGACTTAACAACATTTCTTACGCTGTCGCCTATAAAGAATGAATATGTACCTTTTTCAAGTACGTATGCACTCTTGCTGATTACACCAAGATCATCAAAACTTGCCATATCCTTAACATTGAATGTCAAAGTGATTGTTTCGGTTTCTTTAGGTGCGAGCTTTTTAGTTTTTGCAAAAGCAACCAGTTCTATTGCTGCTTTTGTCAATTTGTTTTCGGGGGCTGAATAATAGAGTTGAACGACTTGTTTTCCTGAATACTTACCTGTGTTTTTTACACTTACAGTACAACTTATTTTGTCTTTTTTCAGTTTTGTCTCAACTTCTTTTATTTCAAAAGTGGTGTAGGAAAGACCATATCCGAATGGATAGACTACTTTTTCCTTCATTCCCGGAATTGTTTCAAAATATCTATAGCCTACAAATATGTCTTCGCTGTATTGAACATAATACACAGACTCATCAAATCCTTTTGTTGAAGGATAGTCATCTATGGATTTAGCAAATGTGTCTACAAGTTTTCCTGAAGGAGTGTCTTCGCCTGTTAACAACTCTGCAACAGCCAGGCCTCCTCTTGAGCCGCACTGCCATACAACCATGGCTGACTCAATTCTGTCATCATCTGCAAACCAACCCGTTTCAATTGGTGCACCTATATTAAGCAGTACCACAATATGTTTAAAATTGTCTTTGACTGCTTTAACCATTTTCTTTTCTTCATTGCTGAGCTCTATATATGGGTCGCCCTTGCTCTTTCTGTCGCCGCCTTCTCCGGAATATCTGTTAATTGTTATAACAGCTGTATCTGTTTCAGAAGATGCCTTCTTTAATAAGTCAGTTGGAACTTTGGGCTCACTGAGCATTCCGCACTGGATACCATTTGCATGCTGCTGTTCAACATACTGTTTATAGTAATCTGACAAATAGTCAAGAACAGTTATTTTTTTGGATTTTTGTTTTAATCCTTCATAAATGCTGATTGGTTTTACAGAAACTACTTCTCCGGAACCGCCTCCGCCTTGAACATAGTCTATTTGAGCTTTTCCGAATATAGCCAGCTTTGTTTCTTTTTTGAATGGGAGCAACGAATTGTTATTCTTTAAAAGGACCATTCCTTCTTTTGCGGCTTCTTTAGATACATTCAGATTATCTTCGCACGCTGTGATTTTTGTTCCATTAGGACCTATTGGAAGGCATGGCTGATATCTTGCTCTTGCCCATTTTGTCATATACATTTACCTCAACTTTGTTGTAGTATGATTTAATTATATCTGCCGATATTTTTTATGTCAATGAAGTAAGGAATATATTAATACTTATAATTGAACGAGTACGCAAAATAATATATAATTGGAGTGTAAGAACAAATTGATTGTGGGGGTCATATATGCTTAATAGCGAACTTATTGTAAAAACTTATCCGTTGGCAAAAAAGAAAAATATTGTGTTCTGGAAAGATTATAGGGTAACAGTCTTGACAGATAGACTATTCAGAATTGAAAAGAGCAGAAAACATCAATACAGAGATGAAGCAACTCTGTCAATTTGGTACAGAGATCTGCCCAAAGTTAAGTATGAGTTTAAAAGCAATGATGAAGAAGCGTCAATAAAAACAGAGTATGTAACACTTGTTTTGAAGAGCAAAAGAAGAGACTGCTATGTCATAATAGGCGGAAAAAATGTAAGAATTACAAATGAAGGAAACTTGGGCGGAACTTACAGAACGCTTGACAGATGTAACGGAAACATGTTTGAAGACAAGTATGGCAAATGGCACAAAGTCAATCTGGGCAATGGTGTGTGCTCAACAACAGGCGTAGCTGTTCTTGATGACTCAAAAACAATTTGTTTAAATGAAAATGGCGAACCATTTGATAAAAAAGCTGATGGAATTGATGAATATGTATTCGCTTACGGGGATGAATACAGAGAAGCTGTGAAAGCACTGTATGAAATCACGGGTGAAGTACCTATGATTCCAAGGTTTGCACTTGGAAACTGGTGGAGCAGATACCACGATTATACGGACAGAGAATATTTGAATCTTATCCAGGAATTTGAAAATTCAAAAGTTCCTTTCACTGTTGCAACAGTAGATATGGACTGGCACTACTCAACAACCGTTGATGAAGAATTCAAGATTACAGAGCAAGGTCTTGCTGATTCATTTCACGGAGGAAAATCCGGTTGGACAGGATATACATGGAACAAGCATCTTTTCCCGGATTACAAGAAATTCCTCAAGATTTTAAATGACAAGAATTACAAAGTCACTTTGAATCTGCACCCGCACTCCGGGGTTAGATTCTTTGAAAAACAATACAAAGAATTCAGCAAGAGATGCGGAATAGATCCCAAGACAAAACAAGTTGTTGAATGTGATGTTACAGACACAAACTTTATAAATGCATATTTTGATGTGCTGCTGAATCCATATGAAGAAGACGGAGTCAGATTCTGGTGGATGGACTGGCAGCAGGGAACAAAAACAAAAATAGATGGTCTTGACCCACTGTGGGCGTTCAATCACTATTTATACCTCAATAACGGAAAAGACGGCAAAGAGCCCATTATTTTATCCAGATACGCAGGTGTCGGTTCTCATAGATACCAAGTAGGCTTTTCAGGCGATACACATATTACTTGGGATACATTGAAGTATTTGCCGTATTTCACAGCCACATCAAGCAATATAGGATACACCTGGTGGAGTCATGACATTGGCGGACACATGGGTGGATACAAGAACGATGAATTGTATGTCAGATCAATTCAGTTCGGAGTTTTCAGCCCGATTAACAGGCTTCACAGCACATGTGAAAATGTAATAACAAAAGAGCCAAGATACTACAAAAACGGCATTGGACAGATTACTGAAAAGTGGTTGAGATTCAGGCACTCATTAATCCCGTATCTATATTCTGCAAATGCAAGAAACCACTGGCATGGAGAAGGTATAATCGAACCTTTATACTACGAGTGGAAAGAGGAAGAAGCATACAGATATAAACAGGAATATTTGTTCAACAAAGACTTATTGGTATCCGTTGTTACTAACAAGATCAATAAAGAAGGTCTTGCAAAAGTAGACATGTACATTCCAAAAGGTACTTGGACAGATATATTTACGGGAGAACAGTATGTTTCAGATGGTAAAGAGTACAAGCTTCAAAGAACTCTTGACACAATGCCCGTTTTAGCAAAAGAAGGAACAGTTTTAACACTCTCGCGTGATGAAGGCAATGTTTCAGATAATCCCAAAACACTTGAGCTTTGGGTATATAACGGAAACAAATCAAGTGAGATGTATGAAAGAGGAAAAAATGCAAGTGGATATACTCAATTTGTTTCTGAATATAAGGAAAAAGATAACGGAGAATATACTGAAAAGTTAAGCATTAGTTATTGGGGCGACAAAAACGTAGTTCCAAAAAACAGAAAAGTAATTGTTAGATTCAAAAACATAAGAGAGGGAAAAATAACCCTTAAAGTGAATTCTGTAAAGAAAGAATTTGAAGAATTGTATGGCGATTTCTTATCCATGAGCTTTGCTTTTGAAACAGGAGCAAAATACGAAATCGAAGTTAAAGCCAAAAAAGAGACTCAGTTCGAGCAATTCAAGCATACCTTGTTGGAACAATTCTCAATTCTCAGCTATAACAACAGAGAGAAAAACAGAATATATGAAAGCATCCGTCAATGTGAAGACTTGGATAGTGCAATTAAGAAGCTCGATGAGTCTGCTATTCCGGATAGTGTAAAGGAAAGAATCAAAGAAAATATCTCACAATAATTAAGGGGTTTAACTATGCTGACAGATATTGAAATAGCTCAAAGAGCAAAGCTAAAACCAATAAGTGAAATTGCCAAAATAGCCGGCATTGATGAAAAATATCTTGAGATGTACGGAAAGAACAAGGCAAAGGTGGATTTATCCATCTTCCAAGAGCCAGGTAAAAAAGAAGGCAAACTAGTTCTTGTTACCGCTATCACTCCTACTCCTGCCGGAGAAGGAAAGACCACAACTACAATAGGTCTAGCCGATGCTCTGAGGAAAATAGGGAAAAAATCAATTGTGGCTTTGAGAGAGCCTTCTCTCGGACCCGTTTTCGGTGTAAAAGGCGGAGCGACCGGCGGAGGATACTCCCAAGTAGTACCGATGGAGGAGATTAACCTGCATTTTACAGGAGATATTCATGCGATAAGCGCAGCCAACAATTTGCTTGCCGCAATGATAGACAATCACATTTATCAAGGCAATAAGCTCGGAATAGACCCCGAAAGAATCACATGGAAACGTGCTCTTGATATGAACGACCGTCAATTGAGATATATTCGTGATGGTCTTGGCGGGGAAAAGAACGGAAGAGAGAGAAATGACGGATTTGAAATAACTGTAGCTTCTGAAGTCATGGCAATATTCTGCCTGTCATCTTCAATTGAAGATTTAAAGAAAAGACTGTCTAGAATCATAATCGGTTATTCTTATGAAGGAAAACCTGTTACAGCACATGATCTGAAGGCAGAAGGCGCAATGACAGCACTACTAGTTGAAGCATTAAAGCCTAATCTTGTTCAGACTTTGGAAGGAACACCTGCTTTTGTTCACGGCGGACCTTTTGCAAACATTGCACACGGATGTAACTCAGTTTTAGCAACAAAACTTGCATTGAAACTTGGTGAATATGCAATTACAGAAGCCGGATTCGGAGCAGATCTGGGTGCTGAAAAATTCTGCGATATAAAGTGCAGAATGACAGGATTCAAACCATCCGCTTGCGTTATTGTGGCAACTGTCAGGGCACTTAAGATGCACGGCGGAAAAGATAAGACGCAACTTACTGAAGAAGACCTTGTGGCACTGGAAAAAGGTTTGCCCAATTTGTTAAAACATGTTTCTAACATGAAAACAATATATAATCTTCCGGTCGTTGTTGCCATTAATAAATTCCCTACAGATACTGAAAAAGAGATTGAATTAGTTGAAACAAAATGTAAAGAACTCAATGTTAATGTTGTGTTGTCCGATGTATGGGCAAAAGGCGGTGTAGGCGGAGAAGAGCTGGCAAGAGAAGTTGTTAAGCTCTGCGAAGAAAAATCCGACTTTAAGTTCTCGTATGATTTAAATGACACAATAAAGGGAAAAATAGAAAAAATAGCAACCAGTATTTATGGAGCAGATGGTGTTGATTACTCTGAACAAGCTGAAGAGAGCATTAAAACACTCACTTCTCTTGGCCTAGACAATTGTCCCGTTTGCATTGCCAAAACGCAAAACAGCCTTTCAGATAACGCCCAGCTAAAGGGGGCACCGAAAGGCTTCAGGGTAACTGTAAGGAATGTAAAGATTTCAGCAGGAGCTGGATTTATAGTGGTATATGCGGGCAACATATTAACAATGCCTGGTCTGCCTCCTGTTCCCGCAGCTGAAAAAATAGATGTTGACTCACTTGGGATCATCTCCGGTTTGTTCTGATTTTGGATTAATGTGATCCATTACTTTGAGAAGAGGTTTAGACAACAAAACAGTTGCCAGAATTTTCAAAGCATCAAATGGAAGGAAAATCACCATTCCGCTCATAAGTATCTGCCAAACAGACATGGCTTTTTGCATGTAAACATTTAGTATTACAGCCATGTAAGGAAGGCCGATTGCGTATGTTGTCAACAATCCGACAACGCATGAGACGAGTATTCTTTTGATACTTTTGTTTTTATCTGTTATCAGCCCTATAACAAAAGAAGTGGCTATAAAACCTATTGTAAAACCAAATGATGGTTTAAGCACATAAGCAAATCCCCCGCCTCCGGTAAATATGGGAAGGCCTATTAACCCAAGTAGTACATATATTGCCTGGGACAAGGGTCCATACTTGGGTCCAAGTATAATTCCTGACAAAAACACAAACAATAATTGTAAAGTAAACGAAGTAATGGGTGTGGGGATTTGTATAAAAGCTCCTATTGCGGTTAATGCAGCAAACAGAGCACATAATATAAGCATTTTTATTCTATATCTGGCCATATTGTTAACCTCTTTTTAAGCAAGGTTAACAATATCACAAAAAGAGAGGATTGTAAACAATCAAAATGACAAAAAACGAAGTATTACAATTATTAAGTAATAATAACGAATATGTTTCGGGTGAGTATATAAGTAAACAATTGGGTGTTTCAAGAGTTTCGGTAAACAAGGCAGTTTCAGCATTAAAAAGAGAAGGTTATGTAATTGATTCAGTTACTAACAAGGGATACATGCTGCTCTCTAAACCCGACAGAATATCCGAAATGGAAATAAAGCCTCTGTTAAAAACAAAAACTATCGGAAAAGATGTGCTGTATTTTGACACAATAGATTCGACAAACAATTATATTAAAAACAATTATGACAGATTAAGTGACGGAACGGTTGTCATATCCGACAGTCAGACAAAAGGAAGGGGCAGGCTCGGACGCAGCTTTGTTTCAGATAAGGGTGTCGGTATATATTTATCCGTGTTGATAAAACCAGAAATAATAGACCATATATCTTCTCTCACCGCAATGACTGCTGTTTGTTTGTGCAATGCTATAGAAGAAGTAACCGGTGTAAGACCCAGCATCAAGTGGACTAATGACATAATAATGAATAATAAAAAAGTATGCGGAATACTTACTGAAATGGGCGTTGAAGGCGAGACTGGAAAAATACAATATGTCGTTATAGGAATAGGAATCAATGTTAATCAGAATGAAGAAGATTTTCCAAAAGAATTAAAAGATATAGCCGGTTCAATAAAAATGGGATGCGGAAAAAACACAAACAGAGCGTCATTGTGCGCTTGCCTGTTAAAAGAACTTGATACAATGTATTCTGACTTATATAGCAATCAGCGCTTGTATCTAGATAAATACAAAAACGATTGTTTAAACATAGGCAAAAGAATACTTGTAATGAAAACAAAAGAAGGCATAGAAGCCCAAGCCTTAGGTATTAATGAAGATTTCTCTCTTCTTGTTAAATACAGCGACGGAATAACTGAATCAATAAAGAGCGGAGAAGTATCTATAAGAGGTTTGATGGGATATTCGTAAAAACTGTTTTGTGTTCAGATAAGATAACAAAAGGTGCTGATTTTTCGTTTACACGATTTCAGCACCATAGTTTTTTATATTAAGATTGATTATTCGATTAGGGCAGCTCCTATTGCTGTAGCAAATTGAGAATTTTCCGGAATGATGAAATTTGTATCAAACAATTTGCCAAGCTCAGGGAAAATAACTTTAGCAAGTTTGAAATTTGAAAGGTTGCCTGTCAGAACAACGTTCTTTGTGTTTTTCATTCTTGAAGCAAAGACAGCAAGCATAGCAGCAGTTTCAAATATCATGTTGATTATTGCAAGCGCAACATCGGAATCTGTCGCAACATCGGATAGTTTTCCGAAGTTAGATGCAGTCAAATTCTGAGGAAGTGAATTGTCTTTAACGTGCTTATAAATGTCTTTGACTTTCAAATCAACATTGTCAAGATTTCCTTCTTCAGCCAGTTCCAATATGTGTTCAACATTGTCCATGTTGAGCATTTTTTTTGAAAGGCCGACCATAGTGCCTCCTCCGACACCTGTTCCACCTAAATATTCATTTGTAATCTTATCTCCGACTTTTTTTGAATACACATTGGCAGTACCTGTACCCATGCTGACAACTATAGCTTCATCAAGTCCGGATAAGTACAAACCGCCTCTTCCAAAACATTCAAATTCTGAAACGCTTTCGCATTTAAGACCATAAATCGGTTTATCAACGTATGATGCGCCGACACCTGTGATTACCACCTTGTCAACATCGTTTAGTTCTAGGGAGTTTTCATTTGTGAACTTACCAAATGCACCATAGATTGATGTTATGGGATCGTTTGCGCTGACAAGAATCGGATTAAGTAAAGTGTTGTTTTTAGCCGCAACTATTTTTGTTGTGCTTCCACCCACATCAATTCCTATTATCGTTTTCATGGACACCTCAATTTACACTTGCATCCAGCAATATTTTTTCACACAAATCATCATAGTTGATTCCTGCTGTTTTGGCGGCCAAGGGAACCAGACTTGTGTTTGTCATGCCCGGAAGAGCGTTTCCTTCCAAACAATAAAACTCATTTGTCTCTTCATCCAAAATGAAGTCAAATCTAGAGTATGTGGTAAGTCTCATCGCAAAGAAAGCGCGTACTGCCAAGCTCTTAAGTCTTATCGTTTGTTCTTCAGTCAATACTGCAGGGCATATCTCTTCTGTTGCTCCTGCCTGATATTTTCTTTCATAATCATAGAAGGCGGTTTTCGGAATGATTTCAATTATTGGTAAAGCTTCTCCAAAGAGAACAGCCACGGTGAATTCACGTCCTATAAGTTTGTCTTCTATAATTACTTTGTTGTCAAATTTGAAAGCTTTTTCTATATTCTTTCTGAGTTCTTTTTCATTGTTAGCAAATGAAACACCGACACTAGAACCACATGAACAAGGCTTGATAACGCACGGGTACTTAATGCCGAGCGGAATTGTCATTTCATCGAGAACAACATATTTAGCTGTAGGTATGTTGTGCTGTTCCAGGACTGCCTTTGTCAACGACTTGTCCATTGAAACATGACAAGGCTCAAATTTTGAACCTGTATATTTCATTCCCAAAGAGGTAAAGAGTGCCTGAAGACGTCCGTCTTCGCCCATGCCGCCGTGAAGTGCGTTGTATATGACATCTGCGTGTGAGCAGAGTTCAATTACACCACGTCCTATAAGCCTTTCGCCTTCGCCGTATTTTTCTTTGAGTTTTTCAAGGTTAGGTATTCTTGTCGACACTTCTTTTACAAGTTCTTTGGTTTCAAGAGTAAATGCTTTCTCATAATCTCCTGTGAATGGCATGTAAACATCTACTAGTGCCGTCGGATAACCCTGTCTTCTCAATGCAGCGGCAACAAGGGAACCGGTAACAAGAGATACATCTCTTTCAGGGCTGTAACCGCCTGAAAGAACTACAACTTTTTTATCTTTAACCATAATGAATTATTCCATTTCAAGCAGTCTTCTTGTGGCTGCGAGTTTAGCACATACTGAGAGAACATCGCACGCTTTTTCCAAATCTTCTAAGCTTGCATATGAAGGACATATTCTCAGGTTTTTGCTGTCAGGGTCCTTTTTGTATGGGAATGTAGCGCCTGCACCTGTAATCTTTAATCCGGCTGCTTTGCAGAGATTAAATGTTGTCTTAGCTGTGTTTGGGAATATATCTAGAGAAATGAAATATCCTCCGTTTGGCTCAGTCCATGTTGCTATTCCAGCTTCATCAAAGGCCTCATGGAACTTCTGCTCTACAAGTTCAAATTTTGGCTTTAATATTTCAGCATGTTTTTTCATGTGATCTTTTACATTTTCAGGGCTCTTCAAATAGAGTACATGTCTCATTTGGTTGATTTTATCTGAGTTAATGCTCTGTACAGACAGGTGCTTAACAGCATAGTCTATGTTGTTTTTGCTTGTTGCCATTACTGCTATTCCGGAACCCGGGAATGTGATCTTGGATGTTGAGAAGAACTCATATACCATATCTTCATTCTTTGTGCCGAATGTGTAATCAAAAATATTTGCAACCTTTGTTTCTTTTCCGAAATCGTGGTAAAGGTATGCGTTGTCCCAGAACAATCTGAAGTCTTTAGCTGCAGGATTGAGTTCAGCTATTCTTCTTATTGTCTTTTCATCATATGTTTCGCCAGTTGGGTTAGAATACTTCGGAACGCAGAACATACCCTTGATTGTAGGGTCGTTGTTGACCAATTCTTCTACCTGATCCATATCCGGGCCGTGGCCTGTGAGTCTTATCGGAATCATAGGAGTTCTGAACTCTTCACATATTGCAAAGTGTCTGTCATAACCGGGAGAAGGGCACAAAATCTTAGCGTCTCCCTGTTTAATCCAGGACATTCTGTGTTCGCCTACTCCGAAAAGCATACATCTTGCAAAAGCATCATACTGCATTGTAAGACTTGAGTTGCCGCCGACAAGAATGTTTTCAGCGGGAACGCCCAAAAGTTGTCCGAACAATTCTTTAGCTTCCTCAATTCCTTGGAGCAAACCATAGTTTCTGACATCAAAACCTGTTTTTGAAATGCATTGAGAGCTGCTGGTAAGTGTTCTGAAAAGATCATCTGAAACATCCAATTGCTCTTTACAAGGCTTTCCTCTGGACAAATCAAGAGAAATTCCGCTTTCAACTATTTTGTCATATTCTTTCTGGAGTTCTGCATTGACTTGTGTCAACTCAGACTTGGTCATTTCAACATATTTTTTTGCCATAATTTGCCTCTTTAAATATCTGCGTTACCTGTTGTTCTCGGGAATAGTTCAACGTCTCTAATGTTTGAGATGCCTGTTACATACATAATCAATCTCTCAAATCCCAAACCGAATCCTGCGTGGTGTGTGCTTCCGTATTTTCTGAGTTCGGTATACCACCAGTAGTCTTCCGGGTTTAATCCGAATCTTGCGTAAGCTTCTTCAAGCTTATCAAGTCTTTCTTCACGCTGTGATCCACCGATGAGTTCTCCGATTCCAGGAACCAGCATGTCGGCTGCAGCCACGGTCTTTCCATCGTCGTTCAAGCGCATATAGAATGCCTTGATTTCCTTAGGATAGTTGTAAACGAAAACAGGTTTTTTGAACACTTGTTCACAGAGGTATCTTTCGTGCTCTGTCTGCATGTCACAACCCCAGAATGGTTTGTACTCAAATTCGACTCCGCTCTTTAAGAGAAGGTCGATGGCATCAGTATATGAGACTCTTGCAAAATCGTTTGAAACAACGTTTGTGAGTCTTTCGATTAAACCGTTATCTACAAATTTGTTGAAGAACTCGAGTTCCTGTTTGCAGTTGTTTAAAACATAACCGATGACATATTTTGTCATTGCTTCGGCAAGCTGCATATCATCTTCAAGATCGGCAAATGCTATTTCAGGTTCAATCATCCAGAATTCAGCTGCATGTCTTTGTGTATAAGATTTTTCAGCGCGGAAAGTAGGTCCGAATGTGTAAATCTTGGAATAGACCTGAGCCATTGTCTCGCCCTGAAGCTGGCCTGAAACTGTTAAAAATGCATCTTTTCCGAAGAAATCCTGAGAAAAATCTATTTTTCCGTCTTCTGTTCTTGGCGGGTTGTCAAGATCAAGAGATGTTACTCTGAACATTTCTCCAGCGCCTTCACAGTCTGAAACAGTGATAAGCGGAGTTTGTGCATAAACAAATCCTCTTTCCTGGAAGAATTTGTGAATGGCATATGCCGAAACAGATCTAACTCTGAAAGCTGCGTTGTAAATGTTAGCGCGCGCTCTGAGGTGAGGAATCGTTCTCAAAAATTCTGCTGTATGACGTTTTTTCTGAATGGGGAAGTCAGGAGTTGATGTTCCTTCAACTTCGATTTCAGAAGCATGTATTTCAAAAGGCTGCGGAGCATCAGGAGTCAATATGAGCTTTCCTGTAACATTTAATGCTGCTCCAACATTCTGTTTTGAAATATCTGTGTAGTTGCTGAGTTTATCTGCTTCAAAAACAACTTGAATGTTGCCAAAACAACTTCCGTCGTTCAAAACGATAAAACCAAATGCGTTGCTAGCACGAACGGATCGTACCCATCCGCACACCTTTATATCTTTACCATCAAATGATGTCATGTCAGTGTAAATATCTTTTACCCATGTTCTTTCCATAATTAGTATTTCTCTTTCTAAATATTTGTCACCAAATCATTATAAATCAAATAATTATATAATACAACACCAAATAGTTGTAAAGCGATTGACTTTGTCATAGACTTGTGATAATATAAATGTGTGCCAAATGGGACACAAAATGGAGAATTTATGACGAAAGAAAAGATAATCGAAATGCTATCTTGCGCAGATATTTTCAAAAATGCAAGCAAGAACACGATTGAAAAATTGTCAAAAGAAAAAATATGCAGTTTTTCTAAAGGAGAAATAATATCCTCTTGCAAAGATGCTATGAAGCAGATTGGTGTCATTTTGTCAGGAACGGTTTTAGCTGAAGAAAAAAACAGCGGCAGCAAGGTGCCTTTGAACACTTTAAAAGAAGGCAATGTTTTCGGTGTCACTACACTTTTTTCCAGTGACGCAGAACACGTGAGCTGTTTAGTGTCAAAAACGAAATCTGAAATAATGTTCATACCTGAAGAAACAATAAAAAGGTATATCCTTGAAGACACAGGTTTGAACATGGCATATATCGCTTTTTTGACTGACAGAATTCGATTCTTGAACAAAAAGATATCAACTTTTGCAACACCGACAACAGAGCATTCGTTGGCAAGGTTTTTGTTATGCCAGAACGCTGATGAAATAAAAGTAGTGGCTGCAAAATTGTCTAAACAATTGAACATAGGAAGATCATCTCTTTACAGAGCCATAAGTGAACTTCAAAGAATTAAAGCCATAGATTATCAGAATGGGACAATCAAGATACTATCAAGAGAAAAACTTATTCTGAAATAGCAGGGGGGAAAACAAAATGAAAAGAAGAATTATTGCATTGGTAATGGCTGTTTTATTCTTGTCAATCTCTGTGTTGACAGGGTGCAATGCAAATAAAACAGAAAAAGCACAATTAAAAGTATTGGCTTTGAAAGGACCGACAGGAATCGGTTTATCTAAGCTTTGGGACAACTCAGATAATAATCTCACAGAAAACAAATATGAGGTTACTCTCACAACAGATACAAGCGATGTTTCAGCTGCTGCAATTGCAGGAACTTATGACATAATTGCCATGCCTGTAAACCTTGCTTCAGTTGTGTTTAACAAAGGAGCAGATTATAGTTTTCTAGCTGTAAACACTTTGGGAGTACTATATGTTGTTGAAAACGGAAACAACATTAATTCTCTTAATGATTTAAAAGGCAAAACTGTTTATACAACAGGTCAGGGAGCAACTCCTGAATACATCATCAATTATGTCTTAAAACAAAATGATATTGATCCACAAACAGATCTTACCCTTGAATTTGTTGCAGATACTTCGGAAATCTCTTCAAAACTTGCAGCTGGTACAATAGATGTTGCAATTATTCCTGAACCTTTTGTAACAAGTACAAAATTTGCTTCTCAGACTAACAATTACAGAGTAGCTCTCAATCTGACTGAGGAATGGAACAAAGTTAGTGAAACTTCACTTGTTCAAGGCGTAATAGTTGTAAGCAACAAGCTGCTCAAGGAAAATAAGGATGCAGTAAAGAAGTTCTTAAAAGATTACACTGATTCAGTGAATTATATTAACAATAACAAAGAAGATGCAGCTAAAATAGTTGCCAAATACGGCATTGTTCCAAATGAAAAAGTTGCTTTGAACGCAATTCCAAACTGCAATATAGTTTGTGTTTACGGAAAACAGGGTGTTGATTATATGAAAGCAATGCTTGGTGTACTATTTGAGGCTAATCCCAAAGCTGTAGGCGGAAAGCTTCCTACAGATGAATTCTACGCAATTGTAAATGACTAAAAAACGTAAAATACTAAGGGCAATTATAGCTCTCGTCTTTTGGATTGCAATTTGGGAAATAATAAGTCTTATAGTGGGGAAGGCAGTCATTCTGCCTTCTCCTGTAGATGTTGCTGTAAGACTTGGTGAATTGCTGATAACCGGAGATTTTTACTTGACGTGTCTGAATTCTATTGCAAGGATTTTCTCCGGACTCGTTTTAGGTGTATTACTGGGTGTTTTATTAGCCACTCTCAGCAAATTGTCGTCAATTGCAGATGCCATAATATCTCCGGCAATTTCCGTAATAAAGTCAACACCGATTGCTTCGATAATTATTCTTTTGCTATTCATTTTTGTCAAAGGAATAATACCAATACTGGCGTCTGTACTCATAGTTGTTCCTATCATCTATGAAAACATAAAGAACGGGTTTGACAATGTTCCGCAAAATCTTGTTGAAACTGCGAATATTTACAACATATCAAAAGGAAAAAGAATAAAAATGCTTTTGATTCCTTCCATCATGCCGTACTTTGTGGCGGGAAGTAAATCTGCTCTTGGCATTGCATGGAAAGCGGGAGTTGCAGCTGAAGTAATTTGTGTTCCTGCTGTTTCTATAGGTACTATGCTTTATGAGGCAAAAATATATCTTGAATCAAAGGATTTGTTTGCCTGGACAATTGTTGTGATCATTCTGAGTTTCATAATTGAAAAACTCCTGATTTCTTTGATTTCCAAAGTGGGAGGTAAAATAACAAATGGCTAGTATTTTGCTTGAAAATGTATCTAAATCCTATGATGGAAAAATAATACTGAATGACATTAATTACAAAATTGATTCCGGATTTGTCGCTTTAATGGGCGAGTCGGGAACAGGTAAGACGACTCTTCTGAGACTGATCTCGGGACTTGAAAAAGCTGACTCCGGAAGCATAAAGGTCGAAGGCAAAATTGCATATGTTTTTGCAGAAACAAATTTGTTTAACAGCGTAAGCGTTCTGGATAATGTGACTTGCGTGATGAATGGCGATAAAAAGAATAATGAAGCAGTTGCCAAAACCATTCTGGACAAACTAGGACTTGAAAATGAATATAAGACAAAGCCCAAAAACCTTTCTACCGGAATGGCTCAAAGAGTGTCAATTGCAAGAGCTATGGCATCAGATAGAGAGATATATTTGCTTGATGAACCATTTAGAGGACTGGACGATAAAACCAAATCTGATACAATGGAATATCTTAAAGAATATCTTTCAGACAAATTGGTTATAATGGTTACACACGATATTAAGGAAGCCGAGTATTTTACGGATAAGATATTATCGATCTTTAACTTGAATTTGACACAGAACAACTCATGACCCAAGTCACATGTGTCTTAGCCCAATAATTTTGAATAATAAACGAGAGTGGCATATTTACCAAGAGGTATTAGTTGCCACTTTTTCATTTTTTAAAGTTCATTTCGTTGATATAATTTATACTTTGTAGTATACTAATTAAGCAATTATTAAATAAATCGAGGTCAGTCATGGACAAAAAACAAATTGAATTAATCAAAAAAGAAGCCAATTTGATTAGAAAAGACATAATTGAAGAAGTATTCAGCGCTTCTTCGGGTCACCCCGGTGGAGCTTTATCCATCGCAGATATTTTAGCGTATCTGTATTTTCATGAGATGAGAGTTGATCCTAAGAACCCGCAATGTGAAGACAGAGACAGATTTGTTCTTTCAAAAGGTCATACATGTCCCGCTTTATACGCAACACTTGCTGAGAGAGGATTCTTTGACAAAGCGCTGTTAAAGACATTCAGACAGGCAGACAGCATTCTCCAGGGACATCCGGATATGAAACATATACCGGGAGTAGATATGTCAGCTGGTTCTCTTGGTCTTGGTATTTCAACCGCTTGCGGAATGGCTTTGTCTGCAAAGATTCAGAATAAAGACTACAGAGTATACAGCATCATCGGTGATGGTGAAAGCGAAGAGGGACAAGTTTGGGAAGCTGCTATGTTTGCTGCTCACTACAAACTTGACAATCTCACGGTGTTTTTGGATTACAATGGCCTTCAGATCGATGGTCCTATTGAAGAAATTGTGGATCCTGCTCCTTTCGACAAGAAATTTGAAGCATTCAAGTGGAATGTCATCGTAATCGACGGACATGACATTGAACAGATAGATAAAGCTGTTCAGCAAGCTAAGAGCTGCAAAGGCAAACCTACAGTAATCATTGCCAAAACAATAAAGGGCAAAGGTGTTTCATTCATGGAGAACAAAGTGGGTTGGCATGGAAAAGCACCTAATGAAGATGAATACAAACAGGCAATTGCAGATCTCTCTGCACTGGATAACTGAGGAGGATAAAAGCTATGGCAGATAAAATTGCAACCAGACAGGCTTACGGCGAAGCGCTTGCAGCCCTCGGTGAAAAATATACTAATTTTGTTGTTTTGGATGCTGATTTGGCAGAAGCTACAAAAACAATTTTGTTCAAAAAGAAATTCCCGGAAAGACATTTTGATTGCGGTATTGCTGAAGGAAACATGATGTCAGTTGCAGCAGGTATTGCTTCAACAGGTGTAATTCCATTTGCTTCAACATTCGCTATTTTTGCTTCCGGAAGAGCATATGATCAGGTTAGAAACTCCATTGCTTATCCACATCTTAATGTAAAAATCGGAGCAACACACGCTTCCATTTCAGTAGGCGAAGATGGTGCTACACACCAGAGTAACGAAGACTTTGCATTAATGAGAGCAATTCCGGGTATGACAGTTATTTGTCCGGCTGACGGAACAGAGACATATGCATGTGTAGAAGCAGCTTTAAAGATAGACGGACCAGTTTACATGAGATTCGGTAGATATGCCGTTCCATATATTTACGACCCTGCAACATATAAGTTCGAAGTTGGCAAGGGAATAGTTCTCTCAGAAGGAAAAGATGTAAGCATATTCGCAAACGGACTTATGGTTCACATGGCAATTCAGGCAAAAGAAGTTCTCAAAAACGAAGGAATAGATGCTGAAGTAATCAACATTCATACAATCAAACCTTTGGATGAAGAACTTGTAGTTGCCAGTGCCAAGAAGACAGGAGCAGTTGTTACTGCGGAAGAACACTCAATAATCGGAGGACTTGGCGGAGCGGTTTGTGAAACACTTTCCGGTAAATGTCCTGTGCCTGTATTGAGAGTGGGAGTTGAAGACAAGTTCGGAAAATCCGGAAAAGTACCGACTCTTCTCCAAGAATACGGATTAACAGTAGAGAACATTGTTGCAAAAGCAAAAGCTGCTGTCGCAATGAAAAAGTAATAGCAAACAAAAATTTAACAGGAGGGAATTGTTGTGAAAATTCTTCTTGCCACTATGGGTATGGATATAGGCGGGGCAGAAACACATATTCTCTCCTTATCTTTATCCTTAAAAGCCATAGGATATCAAGTTGAGATAGCATCTGCTGATGGAGTATTTGTAAAAAAACTGGAACAGTCCGGAATAATTCATCACAAGCTTCCTCTCAACAAGAGAAGCCCTTTTGCTTTCATCAAATCATACTTTGGTTTAAAGAAAATTATAAAATCAGGCAATTATGATATCGTTCACGCACATGCCAGAATTCCGGCTTTCTTATGCGGTAAATTGCAGAGAAAATACGGGTTCAGATTTGTGACAACATGTCACTTTAATTTCAAGCTGGGGATTACAAAAAAATACACCGATTGGGGAGAACATGTATTTTCAATAAGCCAGGATATTGACGACTATCTGAAAAATGAATACAGGATTCCCTCCAAGATGATTTCACGCGCAGTAAACGGAATTGACACGGTTGCTTTTTCGCCAACAAAAGATTTAGAGAAAGCAAAGAGCGAAATCGGAGCAGAGGGAAAGAAGGTCATCCTACACACAGGCAGGCTTGACAAGCTTCCATCAAAAGTAGCAGAAACTCTGTTGGATTTATCTAAAGAGTTGTTTGAAAAGAATAAGGATATCCTGATTATTATTGTCGGTGACGGAAGCAGAAGAACAGAACTTACTGAAAAAGCGCATTTGATTAATAATGAGTGCGGAATAGAAATAGTCAGGATAGTAGGTCCAACAGATAATGTGTATAAATACATTTCAGCTTCCGACATTTTCGTTGCTCCATCCAGATCTGCTATGGAAGCAATGTCTTGTGCCGTTCCGACCATAATCGCGGGCCATCAGGGATATATAGGTTGCTATGATGACAGCAAAAAACAAGTATGTTTAGATACAAACCTTTGCGGAAGAGGCAAAGACATATTTGAAAAAGATAAATTGTTAACTGATTTGCACCTGCTTTTAAACATGGACAAATCATCGTTATATGATATTGGCCAGTCAAGCAGAAAGTTTATATTAGACAATTATTCTGTTGAAAAGATGACAAAGCAGTACACAGATGTTTATGACATTATCTGCAGAGTCAAGACAAAAGCCGTGCCTGACACTGTCATATGCGGATATTACGGAAAAGGTAATGTCGGAGACGAATTATTGCTTAGATCTATAGTGACCGGGTTGAGAAATTTCAAACCTTCAATCAGCATAGGTGTAATCTCAGGAAACCCCAAAAAGACATCAAGACAGTACATAGTAACAAGTGTCAGCAGATTCGACATATTTAAAATCAACAAGTTAATCAAGCAGAGCGGACAGCTTATTCTCGGTGGCGGAAATATCCTACAGGATAAGACAAGTTTCAGGTCGTTGTACTATTACTACTCGATAGTCAGAAAAGCAAAGAAAAACGGCGCAAGAGTGGTAATGCTGTCAAATGGTTTGGGACCTATTTTAAGGGAAAAGAGCAAAAAGTATATAAGAAAAGTTCTGGAATTGTCAGATTATGTTTCTTTGAGGGATGACAATTCAGTAAGAATTGCAAGTGAATTGTGCAGTAAGAAAATTATCCCTACCTTTGACAGCGCAGTTAACTGTTATATTCCAAAACTGAAAGACACAGAAGAAAAGTATTTTGTTATTGCGCCGAAGAAAACAAATGACTTAAATGAAGAAAAGACGGAAAAACTTATTAATGAATTGAAGAGCAAATACTCAGCAAAAATCTTTGTTGTTCCTTTTCACGAAAAAGAAGACGAAGGCATTTGTCAAAAACTTTGCTATAATTGCGGGGCTGAACTGTTCAATTCAAATGATGCTGAAGATATATCTGAATTGTTTTCACATTCTATTGCCGTTATCAGCAGCAGATTGCATGCGTTAGTCATTTCCGGAAACAGCGGAACACCATTTATCTCAATTTCAGATGATGAAAAATTAAAATACTACAAATTTGCTCTGGAAGAAGAAAAGATAACGGGCAAGACTGTTTCATATTCATATGACTTCGACGTTACAAGCATAATAGACACAATTGATTACATGGATGAAAACAGAGTCGTTATAAGAGATTATCTATTAAGTGTGACAAAGGATGCTTCAGAATCCAATGAAGAAGAGATAAGAAATATATTACATTCAATGAGAAAGAACGGTATGGGCGCATGAGGGTATTGGTTGCAATGAGCGGCGGAGTTGATTCCAGTGTCGCTGCTAAGCTTTTAGTATCTGGTGGAAATGAATGCATAGGCTGCACTATGCGTTTATTTGACAATGAAGATGCCGGAATATCTCAAGAGAGCACGTGTTGCTCTTTGAAAGATGTGAACGATGCAAGAGATGTTTCATATAAACTCGGTATGCCTTATTACGTCTTCAATTTCAAGGAAGGCTTTAAGGAAAAGGTCATGGACAAATTTGTCCAAAGCTATTTGAACGGTATGACGCCAAACCCCTGCATCGACTGTAATAAATACATGAAATTCGATAAATTGTTCGAAAGAGCAATTGAACTATCTTGTGATCATGTTGCCACAGGCCATTATGCGAGGGTTGAAAAAATCGGAAATAAGTTTGTGTTAAAAAAGGCACTCGATGACACAAAAGATCAAAGCTATGTCCTATATTCATTGACTCAGGAACAATTAGCTCATGTGTTGTTTCCGCTTGGCAATCTTAAGAAGACCGAAACAAGAATAATAGCTGAAGAAAATGGGTTTATTAATGCAAATAAACCCGACAGCCAGGATATATGTTTTGTGCCGAATGGTGATTACGCTTCAATCATAGAACTATTGACCGGAGTAAAATCTAAACCGGGCAACTTTGTTGATACAAACGGAAAGGTGTTGGGTCAACACAAGGGAATAATAAACTATACAATAGGCCAGCATAAAGGACTTGGATTATCTCTTCCATTTTCAATGTATGTAAAGAAAATAGATCCGGACAGAAACGAAGTGGTATTGTGTGCAGAAAACGAATTGTATGATTATGACGTAAATGTTGGAGAATTCAACTGGATTTCGGGAGAAGTACCGGACAAGCCGATAAGATGCAAGGCAAAAATTAGATATAGACAACAAGAAAAAGAAGCTACAGTAACTTCAACTGGGAAATCAAAAGTTCATATTCACTTTGATGAACCACAAAGAGCAATTACACCAGGTCAGTCAGCAGTGTTGTACGATGGAGACATTGTGCTTGGCGGCGGAACAATTATGTAGGGGAGAAAGATATGAAAATACAACTAGTAAATCAAGACAACGAATTAAGTAGCATTCTTTATGAAATAGGCAAAGAAATTAATGTTAAAACCGTTAAATCAAACCCTGATGTTTTGCTTTGCGCAAAACAGACTGATGAAGAAGGATTTTCTTTGAAAAGACAGGGAAAAAATGCTTGTATCTCATATAACTCAAAAGTTGACTTTTCCAGAGCAGTTTTACATCTTGCTTCAGGAAAAACAAATGTAAAACAAAAATCAGCTTTCAAAGAGTTCGGATACATGCTCGACGTGTCAAGAAATGGTGTTGGTAACGTTGAAACAGTTAAGAAGCTGATAAGAGTATATTCTTTGATGGGATATAACCTGTTTGGCCTTTACATGGAAGACACCCTGTGCATTGATGATGAACCTCATTTCGGATACATGAGAGGAGCATACACAAAAGAAGAACTGCGTGAAATCAATGATTACGGTAAAAAACTGGGAGTTGAAGTAAGACCTTATCTTGAACTGTTAGCCCATTTGAATCAATTGGTGAATTACGTAGATTACAAACCATTTTTTGATTGTACGGATATACTTCTTGTTGGTGATGATAGAACGTATGCTCTCATTGAAAAAATAATCAAGAGATGTACTGAGTGTTTTGATACAAAAGTATTCCATATAGGATTGGACGAAGCATATCTTGTCGGAAGAGGCAAGTATCTAGACATTAACGGGTACGAAGACAAAACAACTGTCATGAGCAAACATATATACAAAATCAAAGAAATATGTGACAAATATGATTTGAAACTCCAGATGTGGGGAGATATGTATTTCAAAAAAGCATACGGATATGTGGATGCAAAAGGAGCTCAGACGGAATACGATATACCCAGTGGCATAGAACTTGTGTATTGGGCATATGAGATTCAGGACAAAGAGAGATATGACAAAAACTTTATAGCATTCAAAAATACATTTGGCGACAGAATAACATTTGCAGGTGGTGCTAAAAAGTGGTCTGGTTTTGTTCCGTGCAACAGATTCAGCATGAAAGTCGGAAAAGCATCAATTGATTCTTCAAAAGAGAACAACATCAGCAGTTATCTTGTAACAGGATGGGGCGACGACGGAGCCGAGTGTTCACCTTTTTCAACTCTTCCATGTATGTTTGCTGACAGCCAATACAATTATGTTGGTTCGCTCAGGGACAAAGACCTGTTTGAAACTTTGACAGGTATTAAATTTGATGATTTTATCAGTATAGATGATCCTGATTTCAGGGGAGATGATACAAAGAATTCAAATGCCACAAAATATTTGTTGTATTGTGATCCGATGTATGGCGTATTTGACAGTATTATTCCTGAAGGTTTTGCAAAGTTTTATGCTAAAACAGCAAGCAAAATGAAAGAAGAAAAAACTAAAGCTGGTAAATATGCATATGTCTTTGATACCCTGTACAATCTCTGCGACTTGTTATCAAATAAGGCGGATTTCAGTATAAGACTACACAAAGCATATTACGCTAAAGATAAAAAGAAATTGACTGAATTATGCGAAGAAGTATCCACAATTCTTAAGAAGATAAGCAAATTTGAAAAGTCTGTTCAGAAACAGTGGATGACTGATTACAAACCATTCGGATTCGAAGTTCAGAATGTCCGATTGGGAGGATTGCAGAACAGGTTTAAATACGTTCAGGAAAAACTCAAAGCATATCTGAGTGGTAAGATTTCAACTATAGAAGAGTTAGATGCTAAACAGGAAAAACAAGGCCTTTTGTGGAGATCTGATTCTGATATAGATAAAGCTACTTTAAACAACTGGGGCGTAATTGTTTCAAATTGCGTCGTGCTGTAATACGTTGATTGAAAAATAAAATACATAGATATATAATAATAGAACAAAACTAGGAAAAAGGTGATCAAGGTGAGCAAAGAAAGGATAAAAATCATGAAGGATTTTATGAACGAGGATTTTCTGCTTGAAAATGATGTTGCAAAAGTTTTATATGAAAACTATGCATCTGTTATGCCAATCATAGATTATCATTGTCATATTGAAGCAAGTGAAATCGCTGAAAACAAAAAATGGGAAAACATCACTCAGCTTTGGCTTGGAGCAGACCACTATAAATGGCGTGCCATGCGTTCCTGCGGAATTAGTGAAAGACTCGTAACAGGAAATGCATCAGATTATGAAAAGTTCGAAGCTTTCTGCTCTATAGTTCCTTATTTGGTTGGAAATCCTATTTACCACTGGTCTCATCTTGAACTTAAAAGATACTTTGACTATGACGGAGTAATCGGTCCTGATACATGTGACGAGATTTGGAATCTGACAAAAGAAAAACTGGAAACTCCTGAGTTTTCCGCTCAAGCAATTGTAAAAAAATCCAATGTTGCACTTATTTGTACAACAAACGATCCCACGGACTCTCTTGTTGAACATATAGCAATCAAAGAAGATAAGAATTTTGATGTTCCGGTTATTCCTGCATTCAGACCAGACAAATGTCTTAAGGTTGATCAAGCTGGATTTAAAGCATATATTGATAAAATGTCCGAAATGGCCGGAGTTGAAGTCAAAGATTATGCAACGATGCTCGATATTCTCGCTAAGAGAATTGAATATTTTGATGTTTTGGGCTGTAAGACATCAGACCATGGAATGGATGATACTGTATTGTTTGATGACAGCGTTTCAAAAGCGCAGGCTGATTCGGTTGCTGAAATCGTGTTTAAGCGTGCAATTGCAGGTGAATCAATTGACAGAGAAACTGCAAGAATCTACAGAAGTTCACTCATCAGATTCTTGGCAAAGCATTACAGTGACAGAGATTGGGTAATGCAAGTACACTTCGGTGCATTGAGAAATGTAAGTGATGTTATGTTGTCAAATATCGGAGTTGATTCCGGTTATGACATGATTCATGGCGGTTCAGGCAGAATAGCATCAGCAGCTGCAATGCTCAATGCGTTGGAAAGAGATGACATATTGCCTAAGACAATTCTTTATTCATTAAACCCAGCTGAAAACACAGCAGTATCTTCACTTGTCGGATGCTTCCAGCATACAAGTGAAGAGAGCGAAGGCTTAATAAACATGCCCAAGATGCAACAGGGCTGTGCATGGTGGTTCAATGATCATGTAAGGGGAATCAAAGAGATTCTCGCAACAATCAGTGAAGGCTCTGCACTTGGTAAGTTTATTGGTATGACTACAGACTCAAGAAGTTTTCTGTCATATACAAGACATGAGTATTTCAGAAGAATTCTGTGCTCATATATCGGAAATTTGGTCGAAAATGGCAATTATCCGATGGATATTGATACTCTTGCACAAATGGTGTGCGATATTTGTTATAACAACTCGAAAGATTATTTTGGATTCAAAATAGTATAAGGATAGTATTATGAGCGAACAAAACAACAAACCTGATGAGAATTGTACCCATGATTGTTCGACATGCGGTGCATCATGCTCTTCAAGGAAAATTACATTTTCAAAATTAAATAAAAACAGTGTAGTAAGAAAGACAATAGCAGTAATGAGCGGCAAGGGCGGAGTTGGAAAGACAATGGTTTCCAGTATGCTCGCTACAAGTTTGAGAAGACAGGGATTGTCTGTGGGCATAATGGATGCTGATATAACAGGTCCTTCTGTTCCACAATGTTTCGGACTTGAAGACCCATGCTACGCTTCACCTGAAAACTTTATTCTTCCTGCTACAACTACTACAGGAATAAAAGCTGTCAGCATTAATTTATTGCTCACTGACAAAACTGCACCTGTAGTATGGAGAGGCGCTATTGTTTCTGACATGATAAGACAATTCTGGACTGAAGTTGACTGGGGAAATGTTGACACAATGGTTATTGACTGTCCTCCGGGAACAGGTGATGTACCTCTTACGGTTCTACAATCTATACCCGTTGATGGCATAGTAATAGTAACCAGCCCTCAGGATCTGGTTCAACTGATTGTCGGAAAAGCAGTCAAGATGGCTCAGATGATGAATATTCCTATATTAGGCATAGTTGAAAACATGAGTTATGTTGAGTGTCCGGATTGCGGAAAGAAAATTGAAGTATTCGGAAAGAGCAAAGTTGAAGAGACGGCTAAAAAATTCGATATACCCGTTTTGGCAAAACTTCCTATAAAACAAGAATTGGCAAGTCAGGCAGACTTAGGTATAGTAGAGATGCATGACTGCGATAAAGAATTGAAAGAACTGGTTGATGCAGTTATGTCACAACCTGTATTAGAACGCGATGACAGATAACAGAACAAAGGTGGTATTTGTTTGCACAACAAATACCATGCGTTCGGTTATGGCACAGTTCGTTCTTGATAGGTTTGGTTATTCAAAGTACGTAGCTTCTTCCGCGGGTTTGTTTGCTTCTGGAATTCCAATGAGCAATAATCTGGCGGAAGTTCTTTCTCAAAAGGGTTATCCTAAAAAGGACATTCAATCGTTCAGATCGACACAAATTGATGAAGAAATACTGAATAGTTGCGATGTGGTGTATTGTGCAACTGAAAGTCACAAGAGTATTTTGGAAAACAAATACCCTCAGTTTTCAGACAAATACAGGACTTTCTCATCTGATTTGCCGGATGTTTTCACAACGGATCAAATAGACTCATTGCTATATACAATCAAAAGTGAATTGTTCAATTTGTTTTCTTTAAAAGATGATTCTATCGATTACAAAATAATGGATAAAGAATCTATGCTTTTGGCATGGGAACTTGAAAAAGAAACATTCGCACATCCTTTTGACATCCCAAACGAGAGCGGAGAATTGTGCAGATTAATATCTGTATATTCATATAACGTGTTTTGCGGTTATCTCAATTACAGACATGTTCTTGATGAAGCTGAGGTTATGACTATAGCAGTTAGACCTGAATACAGAAGACATGGCCTTGGGCAAGAATTGATGAATAAAATGATTTCAGACTGCAGAAATGATGGAATAAAAACCATATTCCTGGAAGCCAGAAAGAACAATGTGGCCGCACGAGCTATGTATGAAAAAATAGGTTTTTCAGTGATTGGATTGAGAAAGGATTATTACGATACTCCTGTAGATGATGCAGTGGTGTACAAACTTGATTTGGTGGAGTGAAAAATGAGGATACTTGGAATTGAGAGCTCATGTGATGAAACAGCCGTTGCAGTATTGGAATGCAGCGGCGAGCGTGACTTTAAAATATTATCCAATGAAGTAGCTTCTCAGATACAGGTACATGCCAGATACGGAGGAGTAGTTCCTGAAATTGCCAGCAGAGCACACTGTGAAACAATTACAAATCTGGTAAAAACAGCGCTCAATAATGCAAGTGTTAACCCTAAAGAATTGGATGCGGTTGCAGTTACAGCCTTCCCCGGATTAATTGGTGCATTATTAGTTGGAGTGAATTTTGCAAAAGGGTTTGCTTATCAAAACAACTTGCCCTTATATGCTGTAGACCATATCAAAGGTCACATAGCATCAAATTATCTGACAAATGATTTAAGACCCCCGTTTATAGCTTTTGTTGCTTCAGGCGGACACACTTCAATCATCCTTGTTGAAGATTATAGAAAACACACAGTCATTGGCGGAACAAGAGATGACGCGATGGGGGAAGCCTTTGATAAAATAGCAAGGGTTATGGGAATGCCTTATCCAGGCGGAGCGGCAATGGACAAACTCAGTTATGAGGGTAAAAATCCCGTTAAGTTTCCATCAGCTGCAATCAAAGACGATACATTGGATTTCTCATTTTCAGGTATAAAGACAGCTGCTTTGAACTATATTAACTCATCAAATCAAAAGGGTGAAGAATTCAATAAAGCAGACATCGCAGCTGGATTTACAAAAGCAGCTGTAGAATCTGTTATTGTAAAACTCGGCGAAGCATTTAAGAGATATCCGAATATAAAAACAATTGCTTTGGCAGGTGGTGTGGCAGCCAATTCTCATTTGAGAAATGCACTTGTTGAATTCAGTAAAAAACATAAATTAAAACTGTTTATGCCCGAGTTAAAGTACTGCGGAGATAATGGTGCTATGATAGCAGCAGCCGGTTACTTTGAATACTTGTCGGGAGAAAAAGCAGAATTGAATTTAAATGCGGAAGCATCCAGATTTGAGGAATAATTGGGTGGAAAAAGTTTTCCACTAAATGTGAGTGAGTTTTCCACAAAAACAGCCCAAAAGCCACTAAAAACGCCTGTTTTAGGCCAAAAACGTTGAAAAAGTTGTTGAAAATGTGGAAATAACATTTGTATAAAATATCAAAAAACATGTGGAAAAGGTTTGGAAAACTATTAAGCAAAGGAGGAAGATAACTTGAAATATGAGTTTGTGCTGGGCAATAATGCGATATTTTTGCCAGCAAATGTTAAGGATTATTTAGTTAAAGCAACTGGTGAAGATGCAAGAGTTTTGATAGCTTTATCTGCTTATGGTCCTTCCGACGAATTTGAAATTGCAAACAAGATAGGAATGTCTTCTTCTGCTGTAAAAGAGTCTCTGAGTTTTTGGAGAGGCACAGGTATTATCCGAGCACAAAGCGAAGAACCTGAAAAAGAACAAGAAAGCAGAATAAGTGCCCCCGAACCCGAATCATACTCATATACGGGCGAAGAGATAGAAAAAATCAGAAAAGACAATGAAGAACTCAACCGAATTATTGACCAGGCTCAAGTTATACTCGAAAAAACATTTTCAATTTCTGAATGTAATGTCATTGTTTATTTGTATGATCATTTGAGATTGGAAAGCGAATACATATGGATGCTTTGTGTTTATTGTAAGAACAAAGGACACACAAATTTGAGGTATGTTGAAAAAACCGCTATTGGGCTTTGTGACAGAGGTATAGACAGCACTGATACTTTAGATGCATTCCTTAAAGAGGAAAGTAAGATTAATGATGTTGAGTATTGTGTCAGAAAATTATTTGGATTCGGCGAAAGGGCACTGACTCCAACAGAAATTAAGTATATAAAAACATGGAGCAGTGATTATTCTGCATCCAGGATTATAATAGAAAAAGCATACTACGAAATGATGGAAAAAATCCCGACGCCAAGTATGAAATATATGAATTCCATACTGACTAACTGGCACAGGGAATCAATTGATACTCCTGAAAAGGTTGAAGAGAGCAAAAAACAATTCAAATCAAAAAAGAAACAAAAGAAAGAAAATGAAAACTCAAGTTTTGATATAGACGAGTTTTTCGAACTCGCTTCAAAGCGTGGGAAACAAAGTGAAAAGAAAGGGGAATGATTATGGCTTATAACGAAAAGTACGAAGAAGTATTGAAGAGATATCAAAGCAAAAATCTTGAAGCCAAAAATGCTGCTGAAGCCAGGGCCCAGGAATTGAGAAACAAATTCCCCGAGATTGCTGAAATGGATGCCATATTATCTAAAACAGCAATAAGAATTATTTCTGCTTCTTCATCTGGAGATAATGTTCAGCAAAAAGTAAACTCAATTCTTGAAGAAGTTGCTGCCATAAACGAAGCAAGAACAGCTTTTCTTATAGAAAAAGGATATCCAGGTGATTATAGTGATGTGAAATATGAGTGTCCTATTTGCAAAGACACAGGATATGTTGATGGCAAAATGTGCTCATGTCTGAAAAAGGAACTTGCAGTTGCAGGTTACCAGTCTTCAGGGATATACAAACTGATACAGAAAGAGAATTTTGATAACTTTGATTTCAGTTACTACACTGGCGATGACAGAAATAACATAGAAAATATCTATGCAGCATCTAAAGATTTTGCTGAGACATTTACTAAAAATGAAATGAAAAATCTTCTGTTCATAGGAGGCACTGGTCTTGGTAAAACACACCTGTCAACATCTATAGCAAAAGTAGTAATAGATAAAGGATTTGATGTGGTGTACGAAACTGCTCAGAAAGTGTTCAAAGATTACGAAGATGAGAGATTCGGAAGAGCACAGAAAAATACAGAAGGAGAATATCCTTCTGCAAAATATGAAGATTGTGATTTGCTCATAATCGATGATCTGGGTGCTGAAATGCAGAGCCAGTTCAATTCATCGGCATTGTATGGCATTATCAATACCAGGATCAATTCTGAGAAAAGTACAATTATAAGCACCAATTTAACTCAAGGAGAGATGCTGGACAGATATTCAGATAGAATTACTTCCAGGTTGCTTGGCAACTATTCGGTGTGTCTATTTAAAGGAAAAGATATAAGAATGCAGAAGCTAAAGAATCAATGACAAAGTATATGCCCCAGCTTTGGGGCATAATTTTTACGCTTGAATATATTTCGGTATACCGATATAATAATATAAGAGGTGATTAACTTGATAATCGAAACAATTTTAAAAAGACAAGGAATAACAAAATACCAATTGGCTCAAAAATCCGGTATTCCATATACAACTCTCAGCGATATTTGCAGTGGAAAATCCAAAATAGAAAAGAGCAATGCAGAAACGATTTACAAAATATCCAAAGCTCTAGGTGTTTCTATGGAATTGTTAACAGAAAGTGGAATCAGGGATTCTGAAAAAGAAAAAGCATATGAAACCGGGCTTCCCAAATATCTTCAACATGATTTGGATGCTTACAAAGACGGTTTGAAAAATGGTTCAAAAGTAATGGATTGTCTATGGGGAGAACTGTATGGAAGTATCAATATAGCTGAAATAGATGATAATGCCATAACTCATGAACATGCAGATTATCTAAGAAAGAAATATTTGTGGTGAGAAAGGAGTAGTAGATGAGTGATTTAATTGATTTCACAAAGTGTACACGT
>JAEEGL014758452.1_pt1 | contig 39291 bp, 29 predicted proteins | sample 9134231 | NCBI WGS metagenome assembly JAEEGL01 (sample SAMN16246548, study PRJNA631951) | gut metagenome | biome: gut microbiome; feature: rumen; material: fiber-attached | host: Bos | place: Iran: Karaj | collected 2018-10 | reverse complement strand
TTGAACGCATACGCCAGAATGGAGCAAACAAAAACGCAAAATGGTGGGGTTTAAATCCCGCCATTTTTCATTTTCAGGTATTTATAAGTGATAGAAAATACCATTTTCAGAATATATGGCTGATGTTGATTTGACAAAAATAGAGGGTGCCCTAAATGATATAAAATCTAATGTTTCGAATATTCAAAACGACGTTGAGACTTCGAAACCGAATTTTGACGCCGGGATGCAGAAACTTGTCAGCAAGATTGATGCACTCGATACATTAAGGGCGTGGGCTACGACATCTACCGGCAGGACTTCTTCTGGCCGGTTCCCTACCGGCGTATCTGCAAAAATTTCAGAAATCGCTGCATTCCAAAAAAATATATCCACGAACACTGATAACATCGCTACCAGTGCAGGTGAGATAAATTCAAAAATAGCAGATGCCGTTCAAATCCTCAGACATATTGAAGGACACATAGCGGGTTCTTCATCAACAACTGCAACTCCTTCGGCTGCAACGGGTGTCACTGCAACAACAACAGACATTCATTCCACTGTAAAAGATATTCTCACTGAGATTAAGGGTATTCGCCTTGATCTTGCTTCGAAGATTTTCAATACAGGTAGCGATGAGATTGACGACAAACTGAAAGAAATTGCTGAACTTGAAGCGGACGCCAAACTTCATAGGGCAAAAATGAATGAATACTATCGCACCGGAAAAGTTGATGGCAAGGAACTGAAAGGCAGGGAAAGACGTCAGTTTGAGAGGGAAGAGAGACGCAGACAGAAGGAAGAACAGAAACGAAGGGATAGGATAAGCGGAAAGAGGGGCGGAGGTGCAACTGCGATAAAGGCAATGGACTTCGTGAAGGGTCTCATAACCGAGAAGCCTTCCGCAAGTAAACTTGCCGACAAGGGGATTTCAACGGTGTCTCAGGCAAGCCCGGTAATCGGCGGTATTCTTTCTTTGATTAAGTCGGTTATCGAACTCGGTTCGAAACAGGATAGGGCTACGTCAGAATTCGCAAGGGCGATAGGTGGCGGACGCTTCGGAAAGGTGAGTGCCGGAGATAGCGTACGCAACATGGTTCGCGGAATGCCTGCGACAATGGGCTATACCGCAGACGCTGCGTACAGTGCAATGACGGAAGTTGCGGAAGCAAGGGGAAGGACGACTGACAGAATGTCAGGCGGTGCCCTTAAGTCCGCAATTGACTTGAAGCGATTCGGAATAGGTGCCGATGCTATAAACAACTTCGACACGTTCGGAAAATCGCTTGAGGAAACCGACAGGTATTTCGCAAAACTATACGGTGAAGTTTCAAAGAAGGGACTTTCATTCAAGAATGTGTCGAAAGCGGTTAATGATAACCTGAAAGCCGCACAATCCCATACTTTTGTAAACGGACTACGTGGACTGCAAAGGATGGCTGAAACCTCAACGCAGTTGAAATACAATATGCAGCAAGTGTTCCAACTTGCGGACAAGGTTTCAGAAATTGAGGGTGCGATAAGCACGTCGGCTAATTTGTCAGTTCTCGGCGGACAGTTCGCACAGTTCAGCAACCCTATGCAATTGTTGTACGAGGGACTGAACGATACGGGTGCACTTAATGAAAGGCTCATTAAGATGTTTGGAAACCGTGCATCTTGGAACAAGGAAACCCAACAGATGGATATGACGGCTCTCGACAGGGAGTTTGTCAAGCAGGCAGCAAAAGCCGCAGGGCTGGATCCGAATGAAATGATTTCAATGTCCCTGAACGAAGGCAAAATGCGTCACATCGGAAGGCAGATACACGGAGTTGACAAAGATACTGCGGAATATATCAAGAATATCGCTGAGATTGGTAAGAACGGACAGGCGTATGTAACGCTCAACGGAAAAGAAAAAGCGGTATCCGAACTCAGTATGGCTGACAAGGAGTCGCTTGAAAAGGAAAGCAGGGCGAAAGACGCAAGAGAAAACGCTAAGTTGGGCGATATCTACAGCGAGACTATGAGCATCGGTGAAACGTTGGACAACTTGCTTTCATATCTGCAGGAGCAACTTGGTAGATGGGTGTTTGGTTTGTTCAACAGGTTCGCCGCTAAGGAGAACAACCGAATGACGACTGCCCAAGGTCAAGGCTCAAAGGAACTCCAAAGCAAACGTGCACAATACTACAACGAGCACGCAAGCGAACACAGGAGAACCAATTGGGAATTTTGGAGATGGGGGCAGGAAGGCGGAACAAGAAACACCTTTGCCGAGAACGTTGCCAAAATGTCAGAGGCGGAAATTAACCGACGTCTCGATGAAGACAGGAAAAAGCGTGAAGGAACTCCTCAATCACCTGGTGGGTTCAATCCTCAGTTCCATATTCCGGGAAGTTCAGGAATTATATCAGGCCCGTCTCATTTCGAAGGCGGCGTGAAGGGTAGGAACCGTGGACAGGCTTGGGAAGCGGAAGGTGGTGAATATCTGATTAACAAGAATTCTTCACTGAAATACAAATACGAACTTGCCAAAATTCAAAACGGAACATTCAATCCATACGCTTATGCTAACGAATTGATTAAGAACGATATGAGTAAACATTATGGGGCTATGGAAGTTGCCAACAGGGGTGCTGTTTCCAACCAAATGCTAACTCAGAACCAACCTAACCAAGTAAGCGGGACGATAAAGGTAGACATTCCTCAGACTATCACGATAAACATTGCCGGACAGGGCAAGGTTGGCGACTACGACATAAGCGGAATTATCAGGAACTACGTGGATGCGTTTATGAAGGAAGCCGAAATGAGGAAGAGTTTCAGCGGGTTCAACAAAGAGAAATTCTACAACCAAGCGGGTGTTGTAAGTGCGTTCGGCAGGTGAGCTCCTGGTCTATAAAATATCTTTAGACCAGGATCTTATAAGGGCCGGTATAATATAGAAAACTATTTAACAAAAAATAAAAAAAGCTATATTAAATAAAAAAGAAAAAGAAAGAAAAAGAAAAAATGGGCAATACCGCAAAAGTGGTTGGCGTTCTTCATTATAACGACGCGACGAGGGATGAACTGCTCAAGCGACTGAATTGGAGGAGGGACTATCTCGAGAACTTCACACCCGATACGAAGTTGGAAAGGATAGCCAACGAGATATTCACGCAGGAGTTGGCAATCGCGACGTATGCCAATAACGACAGAGACCTTGCAAGAAAATACATCACCCCAGAGTTAGTGAAGTTCTATGGAAGTTCACCGGGTTTGAATACAAAATTGGCTAAATATACTTTTGGTCAAGACTATACGGGTAGGATTTCTGACATTGATGAAGCAAACGTCAAGTTCGAGCACGAGTATCTTTCTTATCTGCTGAAAGACAACGTAGAAGGCATTGAACTAGTCGCAAACGAGGATATGGCTGCTCCGAGAAGACACATGCTCAACATGCTCATTGACGCCGGCCGGTTGAAAGGGGATTCTATGTATTACCTTTCCCAAGCGAACAGGTACGTAGAGTTCAGGCAGGCGTTGGAAATACTTGGAGACATACAGGGAACCATTACAAACGAAGATGAGTTCAATGATGGTAACAAATATGTTTCCACAAACAATTCTCGTTCTGAAACGCAGTTTGACGAAAGCGATATTGCCGGTTTGGAAGGTATCGGCGTGTCAACCACCAATGACAGTTTCCTGAGTTTCTACAACGTCCCTCAGAAAAAGCCGAAGAGCCTGCTCAGCAAGACGAACGACTTGTTCAACAGGCATAAGATAAACACGCTTGCTGCAAGGTTCCATACTTCAAGCGAGATTGGTACCGAGATAGAGACGACAGATACAGCCAAATCTCAGTTCGGAAATTCACACGGAAGAAATTTGTTGAAGAAAAATCCGTATGACAATTCACTTACGAACGGATATGAGAACCCATATTGCCGTGTTTGGACTTATCACCACCAATACGACAGAATGTCAAGGCTTATAAGGCCGTTCACGGAAGCCGATTCTGACGGAAATGTGGTTGCCACCGATGCCGTGTACGATATGGATCCGTACAAAGCCGAGTACAAATCCGCTTCCAACGGAAGGGATTATTTGAAGGCTAATACGGTGCTCGGAAAAAACGGCAGGGTGACTATCGCACCGAAAGGTGATTGTGGAAAAATAAATACAGAAATCAAGAAGTGCATGTTTTCCATTGAAAACCTTGCTTGGAAAGATGTCCCAAGGAATATGGGCTATATTTCAAAAGAGCAACGTGGTCCTAACGGCGGTAGAATTATGTGGTTCCCGCCTTATGATTTGGATTTCAGCGAGAGCGTGCAGGTGGATTGGAACCAGAACAAGTTTATTGGAAGGGGCGAGCCCGTGTTCACGTACAGCAACACGACGAGGCAGGGGCAGTTGTCGTTTGCACTGCTCATTGACCACCCTTCGATAATAGACAATATTCCGAAATACAATATCAAGCACGGAGATACGACGGAAGACGGTGCGTATGTCGAGGATGAAGATGTTCTCAGGTTCTTCGCCGGCTGTCAAGTACCGAGTTTGAAGAAACAGATTGAGTGTCCTGACGACGGCCCTGATTCAGACCAACAAGGAAACGGCGACGAGCCTTCGGAGAGTATTCCAACGAAGGAAAAGAGCGTACATGTAAAATTTTACGTATATTACCCGAACAATTATTCAGGAAACAGCGTAAAGATAAGCCGTGACCAATGGGCGCAGAGCGGAAGTTCTGACAGGTCGTGGTTTGAATACATACTGTATGGACAGAACACTATCCTTGATCCGGTTGTGAACGGGTGGGGCTATGAAACGTCTCCATACAATATCGGCATATTGGCAGGAAACGGTGCCAGCCAAACAGAGCCTGTTTATGCGGATTGCAAAGATTGGGAAGACGGAAAGGGTGAACTTAAAAAGGACGAATCTGGTTTCGAGATTTTCTACAAGTACAGGGTTGACTTTGACTTGCATCAAAAACTATTCAACAGGCTTCCCGGACAGAAACTTTTCACAAGGTCAGGTTGTTCAGATCCTTCGATAACCAACTACTATGACTCGAAAGATTTCCAACTGAATTCAGCGAAGACAAATCTTCCGAAAGATGCTACGCACACATTTCAGGAAATTGTTCGCATAATGTTCTGTGCAAACCAAGATTTGTTCGCACCGCTCAAAAACATAACGAGCGACAGCAACGCTTATAACGTTGATCCGGAAGATTCATTGGTGAAAGCGTTTAAGGGCAAGAAGATAACGAAAGTCCATATCAAGGCAGGTGCCACGAAGCAAGATAGCGAACATACGGATGTTCTCGCAATGAGAAGGGCACGTGCGGTAAAGGACTTGCTCACGACTTTTGGAAACGTAAGCGAAGACGTGTTCGATGACTACGAGCCCGTTCCAAGTGCGGATTTGAAAGACAAGACGGATATCAATTCATTGGAGGCAAAACTCCAAAGGTTCGCTTCTGTCGATTTGTGGTACGACGACCCTGAGATTGTGAAACTTTCAGAGACGACTCATACGACGGAAGGCACTGTTACGGGAGAAGAGGCTACGGGTTGGCATTTGATTGAAAACAACGAAAATGAGGTACATTACGGGGACGATATAGAAGCGGCGGTGCACATTGAGAGTATGCCGGTTGCTTCATCGAAAGTGAAAGAGCCCGAGATTGCGAGGTACGAAACGGAAGCGGAGTATTTCAAGAACATAGAACTCACAGCACCGTTTGTGTACAAGAGCATTATCGAGAAGTTCAAGTATTTCAACCCTGCATTCCATTCAATGTCACCAGAAGGATTCAATGCAAGGCTTACGTTCCTTCAGCAGTGCACAAGGCAGGGGCATACGATTTCAGCGACTGACTTGTCTTATGCGAAGACGGCAGGTAACCTCGCATTTGGCAGAATGCCTGTTTGCGTGTTGAGGATTGGCGATTTTATCAACACCAAGATTATCATAAACAGCATGAGCATAACCTACGGTGCTAACGGAAATCCTCAGTGGGATTTGAACCCTGAGGGTATAGGCGTGCAGCCTATGTATGCGAAGGTTCAACTCGGCATCGTGATTATCGGCGGGCAGTCTCTCGAAGGGCCAATCAACAGGCTTCAGAATGCGGTATCATTCAACTATTATGCGAATACCGGCGTTTACGACAACCGTTCGGACAGGATTGGTATGGCTACGGAAAAGAGAGTTTTCAGTGGAGACGGAGAATATGTGCGTGAGGAAACGGTTGAGACGAGCGGCGACAAGTTGAAAGTATGGGACGAGTCCGAATATGAATACACGAAGACTGTTTACAACAATATTTGGACACCTTATCCAAACCTTAGGGTGAAGGACGATTACAACAACGATATTGCTTCATATAACGAGTATAAGGCTAAGGGCGGTTCAAGCGGAGTTGAGAAAGATGAGAACGGAAGGTACCGTCTAAAACAGTAACGAAAATGGCATACGACAGATACAAGGCTTTTAGGACGGACGGAAAGGTTTTTATACCTCCGTTCGTCAAAATAGTTCCGAAATCGACAGATTTCTTTGAGGAATACCATCGTGGGGTGACGAGGCTTGATCTTGTTTCCTACGATTACTATGGCGATCCGGGATATGATTGGCTTATCCTCATGGCGAATCCGGAACTCGGAAATCTCGAATTCGAAATACCGGACGGTGCCCTTGTGAGGATACCGTACCCGTTGGCTATGACGCTCGAGAACTACAACGAACAGATTGAAAAATTTTACACATTATACGGCATAGACAGTTAACGCAATGAGTAAATCAGGTGATGCGGTAAAGGTTAAAAACAAGATTTTGTACATAGAGCCGAATGATTTGCCGGCTTTCTTGGGTGCGAAATCAGCAAACGGACAGCCTCTGGATAACATAACTTGGAATCCGGACGACTTGAACATATCCGTTGACTTGCAGGTTGTTATACCTTCCCGCCAATACAATCCGTCTGAGTTGAAAGAGTATGGGGAGTTCACTTTCAACGACGCAAAATATCAGTCAATCCTTTCAGGTGTAAAACTGTCTAAAACAGACAGTTATCTCACTGATGATTGGACGGTTATGAGTTATCAGGAGATAAAGAATAACCGTGCCGGTTCAAAAGAAATGCTCGGCATAAACTCAATCAAGATTTCATTCGACTCCCACATGTACCCACGCGTCACAATGAACTTTACTGACGTGAGGGGCAGTGCCCTTATGCAACCTCAGGAGCAGAGGGTGCTCGATTTGAACTCTTCTTCAAGGGAGGGTACCACCGAAGCAACAAGGAATTTCTTCGCATCGATATTCAAGTTCCCGTATCCGAGGTTTCTTCTCAGCGTCAAGGGAATTTACGGAACCTGCGTGACTTTTGTGCTGTCCGTTGAAGAATTTAAGACACAGTTCAGCTCTGAAACGGGTAATTTCGACGTGGTTATAACGTTCATTGGAAATATGTACGGACTTTACACCGATATTCCGATGAACTACCTGTTGGTTGCCCCGTATATCGGCTCGAAAAGCGGCGGTTTTACTAAAAACGAGTATTGGCTCAAGCAAACGGAGAACGGCGGTGCTTTCCATTACAACGAAAACAACACCGAAGGTGCGCCGATAGACACATTCCTCGAATTTTACAGCAAGTATCACATGTCTTTGGAGAGCGGTGATATCTCAATGGCTTATGGGGAGAACATCAGGGAGATTTCAAAGAACGAGAGGGAGGTTTCATTCCTCACGGGAAGCGAAGGCGTGCTCGAAATGTTCGAATGTATGGCAACATATGGGGAACCTGACGTAAAAACGGCGAATGGGTATGCTCTGGACACGGACGACAGGCTCTCAACCAACGTTATTTTTTACGATGACACGGGCGTTACGTACGTTATATACCCAACTGAGTTCGTAAACAAGTTCAGTGACGCAGTTGCAGCCTATGTAAAGGAATATCCGGACGGATTTTTCTCAAAAGGCACTCATTATAGGAATGTTACACCGATTTATAGCGGAAAAACGCACCAATTTCAGGTAAATCCCGTGAATTTTGATGCGGATATCATTACCGATGGGCTCACTAAGGCTGATTCCAAACTGCTGAAGTCGATTAAGGAAGAGCATAAGGACGAGTTCAAGAGGGCGTTCGTTTACGGTGGCGATTTCAAGAAGGATATTGAGGCATATTGTGCTTCTTTGAGGTCAGAGAACGACGATAAAATGAAAGGTGCGTCAGAAGAGGTGCGTGATCATTTCAAAATGCTGTTTGGATTCTCATTTACGATTGAAAATGTAATGAGAATGCTTTTTGCACACCTCGATACCTTCATTCACTGCTTCTATGCGTCCGTCGGTGCTATAAAAGGCACCAGAACGCTTGGTTCCCTCGGCGGTTTCCCGAAAAATCTAACCGATATCGAGTCATCTTCCGAGTCTATGGCTCACGTTCCTCCATATACAGGATTTTTCAAGGATAAAAACGACGGAACTACCGAGCGTATGTACCCCGGCGACGAAACGAAGTACACCGCATTGACTCAGATTGAAGAAGTCAAGTTCGTTGAGTCAATCCTCAACGGAATTTCCTCAATGTCTGAGTGGCAGGAAGACTATTTAACGCCCGAAGATGAAGAAATGGACTTCGAAGACGTCGATGGCGGTATGGAAGTCAGTTTTTCACCTGCGATGCTGTCAGATATCTTCTATGAAGGCGCCAATCCATACGACAGTCTGTATAACGAGAACCTGTATCCCGCTGATTTGATATATTACCTGATTTGTAGGATATATTTGTACAATATAATGAAGGGAAGGGCTGGTTCAGCCGAAAAATTCGCTGAAATAGAGGCGGATAACTTCATAAACAGCCGTTCTTTCGAACTATTCAAGAACAAATCTGGGTTCAAGTCCTTTATTGAGAATTCAAGCACGAATTTGAGGAACTTTTCTGAAACAGGAATGTATAACCTGTGTCCGGGAAAGGTATGGAACCCGTTCTCGTTCAAAACCGCCCCGATTTTCAAGATAAACAGGGGCGGTACAAAGTTTACCGTAGTGAACAAGAATAATGATGATATTCCGCTCGTTTTCAACGGTTGTAAAGAGCCAAATACTGATGTTACGTCGAAAAAGACGGAAGGGATTATGCTTTCTAAGTACTCAGAAAGCGATGTCCTATCATTCAAGGATGCATACAAGGATACTACGGGAAAAGACACGTTCGTCTTGGACGAAAATTACGGTTTGAAGTTCTTTATCGGCATTACTGAGAATACAGGCAAACTTTTGGCGTCGCCGGTTATCCCGCTGTCTTATAGAAAGTCAACTTCAGGAGGCTATTACTATTACCCCGTGTTCGAAGAGGACACAAAGAAGAAAAAAGCAAGCGTAAGGGTAATACACAGAGATTTTGATTACTTCAAAAAAGCGGAGATTAACAGAAGATCAGAATCCGGCGAGGCTGAAAAGGTTTCGTACGATTCTTTCGACGCTTTGCTGAAAGATGCAGAAGATAGTGCGTTGTGGGTGCCTATCATTCCATACAACCACGGAACAGAGGTGAAGAACCTTCTCGTAAACTATTCCGGCAGGCTTACTAACCCTGTAACGGCTGAATACGGCGGTTCATATTGTAACGCCGCCCTGTCTTTCTTGTCCGGACTATTCTACGGAGAGGATCCTGAGAACGGAAAGAAGTTGTTCAGGAATTTCTTCAATATGAACATAAAAAACAACACTGATTTTGCGGCAAAAGTCATGAAACCGGCGTTGTTGTATGTTTGCGGTGTGGCTTATGCTACGACGCTCGAGTCCAAAATGGATAAGTTAAGCATTGACTTGATAGACAGAATAGATGGCGTAGGAAAAGCTTACGCTGATAGTCCGTGCGGAATTATTGAAGCCAACTATTCCGAAGACAAGAGAAAGAGTATGGCGGCTTATTTCGAGGACTGGGCCAACAACGAGTTCAAGGCAAACATATCCGACCCGATACGTGGATACGGACGTGAGGAAAATTGGGGAATATACACAACATTCCTGTCAAGCGGATGGACGGTTGAATTCCAAAATGAAAAGGGAAAAAAGACGGATATAGAGGTTGCCAAACCGGGAACTTCCGTCCAGAAATACATCATTTCCCTATACAGGCAGTTCGAGATACCGTTCTTCCTGAGTGGGGTAAACAGTGGAAACACGCAGCAGGCAGTTGACTACAAGGCAATATCCAAGTTTTTCAACATAGTTTACGATAACCTTTCCGACACGGAAGAAGAGGAAGGGACGACGTACACTCCCGGTGACATTGAGGTTAACATCGAGTTCAACGAAGATAACAAGAACGCAATTTACTACACACTCAAAAACCTGTATGACAGGTGGCTGTCAATGCAGACGGCCGAGGATTTCAGGTTGTACAGCGTAGCCGAGGAAGCGAGGAACAAGAAGGAGAAGATGACTAACGGCGGAAGGATTGCGAGCGACAGGTCAGAGTTCTCAAACTTCATATATGTCGACAGTTTCTACAACGACATAAGCAAGAAGTTCCTCGTGAACCCCGAAAAGGTGTTCAAACTTCTCGGAGACCATTTCGATGGAACCGTATCTTACAACATACTCGAATTTATCGGAAGAATTTGCCAAGACAATAAACTCTTGTTCAGGTGCCTGCCTGTTTACAGCAACGTCTATTCAAAGGATACGTTCGGAGAGATTTTCACGCCTCACTCCCTGTATGACGGCTCTTCAAGAACAGGGCGAAGGATTGGAAACACGTACATGATTATGTACACGTACGAACCTTCTCACTTCTTGGATATCGAACAGGATAAGTCAGATGGTGTGAACTACGGAAACGACTCGTTCGACATAGCCGACTCGTTCGGAGACCCGACTCAGGAGGCGTGCAACATCATGCGAAAGGACGAGCGTGCCGGCGAGACGAGTTATTCTGTGTGTGCTTTTGGCGTTACTGCAGGCAAACAGAACCAATCATACTTTTCGAAAATAAATGTTGGAATGGATAACCCTCGTGTTACCGATTTCGCCATCATGAATAAATTCCAACTTGCGGATATGTCCAAGAGGGGAGCGACGGCGAACGGCGTGGGTATCGGACAGGATCTTTACTCAGTGTATTCCAACCGTTCGTATGACTGTTCGGTTGAAATGCTTGGCTGTGCCAACATAATGCCAATGATGTATTTCCAATTGAACAATGTTCCTATGTTCAAGGGGACGTATATGATTACGAAGGTAGAGCATGACATACAGAACAATACAATGACGACACGTTTCACGGGAACGAGGATGCCGAAGAGGTACATTCCGATTGTCGACAATGTATTTAATGTAGATGCACTAAAGGCTTCTATCAACAGGATGGCAAGTTCAGATATGAATATGGTTTACACAGTCGGACAGGTGAACATAACGGTAAATCCGTTTGACGAAACGACTAGTTTCATTACGTACAGTAATGCTCAGGCCGCACAGTTCAATGGGCAGAATACGTCGTTCCCTAAGGGTAAGGTGTTCTATCCTGCAGCGGCTGCTGAGCAGATGCATTACATAATGCACTATTCAAAAGCTGACGGCACGACAGGAAATATAGTCCCGTTCGGAAACACATACAATTCAAAGGGGTTGTATTTCGGCGGTTCGAAGCATGTATGTGCAACCGCAGTTCAGACTTTCCTTTTCGCTGGCTTCAACGGCTGTTATAAGACGAACAACGTGGTTGATGCAGTAGCCCTTAGTACACTACGATACAACGCCGGATTTAACGGTTGCAACGGATATAAGATGTATGAGTGCCTGACCAAGTACGGTTTCAGACTTGTTGGGGATAAGGAAACAATTGAAAACGGTACATATAAACCTAGAATTGGAGACGTGTGCTGTATGAATTACGGCGAGTTGGGCCACGTATGTATGTACACGGAAGAAACAGGCAGGTGGATTTCCGATTTTGATCAGAACGACTGGTGGGTGTACAGCAGCAAAAAGAGCAAGAGTTCTCTTGGCAGAGTTGATGCGTTGTTCTATCGTTTCGGAGGTCAGATAAGCACCGAAAAGAAATACTATCCAAAATCTTAGTATATTTACTCGGCAAACTTTTCAAAATTGCCGAGTTTTTTATGTTCCTTGCGAGAATAGTAACCACATCTAAATCGTTGGACGTTCCTTTTTACATAGAGGTTACGCCCAACTTCAATGATGATGGCCTCAGGACGCTCGTGATAGGAAAGAAGCGGGCGGTTGAACTGTTCGGTGCGGAAAACATACACGTACTTGACAGGGATATCAACGAACACGTTTCTTGGACGTATGCAAAGAACGAACGCAGGGCTGAGTACGAGGAAGATTTGCAGAAATTCGTAAGTTCAGTGACAAAGAAACTCGTATCGAGTGTCAAATACTATTTTGTAAATATTTTCACCGAAAAATATTCGTTTCTCAAAAAACTTATAAAATGGGTTAATGGGAAAGCGGATAAATCGGTGTATATCACGGACAATCATATCTACATTTACGGTGGCAAGGACGTAATCGGGCTTTCTACTTCCGATTTCGAGTATGCCTGTATAGACTCAGACAAGGTTGTGAGGAAAATAAAAGATAACCCTCATAACTTCGTGTTCAGTGAAGACGGTTTTATGGATGAAAAACTGCGAAAATCCGTCTTGAACAACAACATAGTGATTCCCTATATCCATTTCATAAGCCGTTAATTTATCGTTTTTTTGGTTTTTGTAAGTATTTATACAATAAACTAGAAAAACGATGTTTGTTTTCAAGAAAAGCAAGTGTTCTTCAAGGCCGAGGCTTCCTCTTCCAAAGGTTGAAGTCAAAGTCAATGAGGAGAAACCCGAAATCGTAAAGAAGGCCGCCCCGAAAAAGCAGAAGGCGGCTCCTGCTCCTGCGGTCGAGGAAGTTAACGAAGAAAAAAATATTGTCACCGATGATGGACGGAAATAACATGAGAAATGCCGAGGAACTTGTCGGCAAACTCAACACACAGAAAGTAAAATACGTCAAGAAAGACAAAGGTCTTATCGAGAGAAGCAAGAAGGAAGAGAATATCATTCTCACCGAAGATAACAGGCAAATACTTTTCGGATAATATGACAAGGGAAGAGCAAATGTTCGAAGACGTTAAGAAGCGTCTTAACATGATATGCGAGTACGACGTCAAGAAAGGGCTCAATGAGTTCGTCGTAATGCCCGGTACCGTTGAGGAAGCGGGTGATGACGAAGATCCTAACGCAGCCCCAGGCGGCGACCCTTCCGCTATGGGTGGTGCACCCGCACCGGCCGGCGACCCTAACGCAATGGGTGGCGACCCGAATGCAATGGGTGGAGACCCTGCGGCTATGGGTGCCGATCCGAATGCAATGGGCGGTGACCCTAACGCAATGGGCGGAGACCCGAATGCGATGGGTGGCGACCCTAACGCTATGGGCGGTGCTGATCCTAACGCAGGCGGAGAAGGCGAAGCACAGACTCCTGAAGGATTCAATCCTATGGATATGGGCGGTGACCCTAACGCAATGGGCGGCGGAGATATGCAGCAGCCGGGCGACGAGGTACTTGACGTAACCGAACTCACCGACAAGCAGGACGATATCGAGGGAGAAATCAAGGAAGTCGGCGGTAAGTTCGACGAAGTTCTCAAGGCTATCGGCTCATTCGAGGAACTTCTGCGTTCAAACGATGAGAAGATTGAAAACCTTAAGGCTGAAATCGAGCGTCGCAATCCTACGCAGATTGAAAAACTCGGACTGCAAAAGGAAAAATCATATCCTTTCAGCGTTTCTCCTGACGAATATTGGAAAGACAAGGAAGCCACTTCCAACTACTCGACAGAGCCTGACAACAACGGCGTAGAACAGGGACAGTACGTAATCACGGCAAAGGACGTAGACGGGGATACGAATTGGAAAGCGATTGCCGATTCACTTGACGACAAGGGTTTCCTCTATAACCAGACGCTTGACAAGCTACTGAAATTTTAATCAACAGAAATGTTGAAAAAACCGACAGAATGAGCCTTTTACGGGCTCATTTTTGTATTTATAGATGTCAATTTGATTAGAAGATTTTTTGTATATTTAGGGTACAAAATTTAATAAACAAGTTTTAATTTTATAAAAGATGAGCAACTACAGAAGGAACATCACCCCCGAGGTGATGGACGAAGAGTCGGAAAGAAGGAGACCAAGTAACTCAAAATTCGACGCCAAGAATTATCTCAATGTGAAACTCGCAGACGGCGAGAACGAGAAGACACTTCGCATTCGTCTTCTCCCCGTAGATAAGAATACGGATTCACCTTTCAAGACAATTTACATGCACCAAATCAAGGTTTCACCCGAGCTGTCAAAGAGCGGTTGGAAGTCCTATGTGTGTCTGAAGCACACCGAGGATATAGACCACGACGCTCTCGGGTATGACTGCCCGTTCTGTGAAATGAACAAGGAAGCCTACGAAAAAAAGGAAGAGGCGAAGAAGAACCATGATGAGATTGAGGAAAAGAGATGGAAGGAAATCTCTCTTCAAAACAGGCATCAGGAAGTGTGTGTAATGCGTTGTATCGAACGCGGTGCCGAAGACGATGGTCCGAAGTTTATCAAGACCAATGTCAGAAGCGATAAGAAGGATTTGAAGAGCCTCATTATCGAACTCTACAAACTCAAGAAGCAGGAGAGTATCGACGAGGCGATGGAAGACAACGACGGCGTTCTTCCGAAGGGATTTGTCCCTGAGAACATTCTTGATCTTGACACAGGGCGAGACCTTATGCTCACGATTTCCCGTGTTTTCGATAAGGAAGGCAAACCCACGAACAAGACAAGTATTTCCGTAGCACCTTACGGAAAGAGCAAGCCGGTATCCAAGTACGATGACGAACTCGACGAATGGCTCAATGATGACAAGGTTTGGAGTGATGTGTTCGTTGCGAAGCCGTACGAATACCTCTCAATCATTCTTGATGGCGAGGTTCCGTTCTACGATAAAACCAATGGAAAATGGGTGTCCAAGGGCCGCGTTCGTGACGAGGAAACCAAGAGGCAGATAGCCGAAGAGAACGAAGCCAACGATAAGTACCGTCGTGCAAAGGAAAAGGCACTTCGTAGGGATCGTGAATACGAAGATGAGGACGAAGAGGAAGAGGAACGTCCGAGGAAGAAGCGTCGTGACGACTACGATGACGATGATTACGAAGAGCGTCCTAAAAAGCGTAGAAGGGACGATGACGATGACTTGCCGTACTGATATGGCTAAACTCTATTTCTATCACGCACCGATGAACTCAGGTAAGAGTATGCTCCTGCTCGCAAAGGCTTACAACTTTGAAGAGCGGAGCATACCCTATCTTATTTTCAAGAGTGCAATAGACACCCGTGACGAGGGTGTTATCCATAGTCGCCCGCTCGGTGACAAACCGTGTCTCATAATCAGGAAAGATGAGTTGTTCAGCGAAAAGTTCGACTGCTACAATACCGACGTGAAATGGATTCTCGTCGATGAGGCACAGTTTCTTACTGCAGCACAGGTGGACGACCTTTCGGATTTGGTGGATTACGCAGGTATCAACGTAATATGCTATGGGCTCAGAACCGATTTCCAAACCCATCTCTTTGAAGGAAGTAAACGCCTTTTCGAGATAGCCGACAGCATCGAAGAAATAAAATCTCAATGCGATTGCGGAAAAAAGAATATATTTAACGCACGTATTGACAAGGACGGGCACGTCGTCACGGAAGGCGAACAGATTGAGGTTGGTGCTGAGGACAGGTACAAATCAATGTGCCGTAGATGCTATAAAGATTCCGTGAAGTAACAATGTCAGACGTACCAAAACCATATATGCCTAAATTTTATGTTGGCGAAAAAACATGGAAAGTCCTTAAAAAGACACTCGACAACATAGCAAAAGAAGAGCAAAAGAAAAAAGACAAGAAATAAATATGGCTAACAAACAACCATTAAAGAAAAAGGAAGTTCCTTCATTCAGCGTGAAGGATTTCAAGAAGAATTTCCTCGGTGAGAAGGTGGCTAAGGTTGCCGATAAGGAACTCGAGTGGGTAGTAATGCCCAAGGCATTCCAAGAGGCAACTAAACTGCCCGGTTTCCCTATGGGAAGGACGAGTGTTGTCAGGGGTTGGACGAACACAGGTAAGTCAACCCTCAAGAACCTCGCAATTGCCGCTGCAATGAGGCAGGGAATACTGCCGGTTATCTTTGAGACGGAAGGCAACTTCGATTTCCAATACGCAAAAGACTGCGGAATGAATATCGAGCCTGTTTATGGAGAGGATCCTGAGACGGGAGAAGAGGGCATCATCGATTGGGAGGGCGACTACGTGTTGTTCACCACGACGAAGATGTGTGAGTTCTGCGGTGATATGGACTATTCCAAGGGCGAGAAGGTGAAAACAAAGCGTGATGTCGCCGTTATCGAAGATATCGGATACATTATCAACACCTTCCTTGACGAACAGCATAATGGAAATATCCATATGCCGATTCTTTTCATTTGGGACTCAATCGGAAGTATCCAATCATGGAAGTCCTATACGTCCAAGAGCGGAAACAATATGTTCGACGCCGGTGCTATCAACGTCACGTTCAAGCCCATTTTTGCCCGCATTGCCGCTTCGAAAGAAGTCGGTGCCCCGTACACGAACGGAATGATTGCCATCAATAAGATTTGGAAGGACAGTCAGAACAGTATGGGTGGTGCTGTGTCGATTGCAAACAGTGGCGGTGAGGCGTTCAAGTACGGTTGCCGTCTCGGTATCCATGTCGGTGGTGTAGCAACTCCCGGCACCAAGAAGTTGAAGGCTACCGTCAAGGGTAACGAAACCGAGTATGGTACTGTCACGAAGATTTCCGTGTATAAGAACCAACTTCCGACACCTTACAACGTGACTTATAGCGGAACAATGTGCTGCGTCCATAACGGAATTATCACCGAAGAAGATGTGGCTGATTACAAGAAGACAGAACTTCCAAAACTGCTCGCAATTAAAGTCGGCGATGGTCAGAAGATAAATGTGAACGATATTTCGTTCTCAGAAGTAGGAAAGGTATCTGACGAAGTTGTACCTGTTGAGTAAATAGCAATGCCTGAAACGGTAAAAACCAAAAAATATGTCCTCGTTTGCGGGGATTGCATAGAAAAAATGGCGGAGATGAAGTCCGATTCAGTTGATCTGACGGTTACATCGCCGCCCTATGACGATCTCCGTACTTACGAAGACGAGTGCGAGTGGAATTTCGAGGTATTCAAGAAAGTCGCTCAGGAACTGTACCGCATAACGAAGCCAGGCGGCGTCGTTGTATGGGTAGTAGGAGACTCAACGATTAAGGGAAGTGAATCCGGTACCTCTTTCCGACAGGCACTGTACTTCAAGGAAATCGGGTTCAATATCCACGATACTATGATTTGGAACAAGGGCAGTTTCGCTTTTCCGTCAAAGAACTGCTATCACCAAGTGTTCGAATATATGTTCGTGTTCTCTAAGGGTAAGCCCAACACAATGAATTTCATTATGGACAGGGAGAACAAGTATATCTGCACGAGGGGTGCGAGCGGGCGTAAGCGTGACGGTACGAGAAACGAGGGAAAGTCCACGGTGTCCAACAAATACGGAAAACGCTTCAATATATGGAACTACTCGATAGGCGGCGGAAACAGTGCATCGGACAAGATTGCTTTCGAGCATCCTGCGATATTTCCCGAAGGGCTCGCCGAGGACCATATCAAGACGTGGACTAACGAAGGCGATATAGTGTTTGACCCGTTTATGGGTAGTTGCACCACCGGCAAAATGGCAGTCCTCAATGGACGAAAATTTATCGGGATAGAGAAAGTCGAAAAATATTTCGACATAAGTAAGCGAAGAATAGAACTGACGAACGCCCAAGAGTAATCTCGGGCGTTTTTTGTTAGAAAAATTTGGAATTGTCAGAAATTTTTCTTATCTTTGCATTAAGAAAAACGCATAGTATGAAATTATCTGAAATCAAGAAAGAACTCGGCGGTAAAACCCTTCTTTGGGTTGAATGTTTTCGTGGGGATAAGGTTGAGGCCGTGGTTCATAGCAGCAGCGACATCGAATACGACAGCAAGTGCATGTACGCCTTTGAAAAGGTTGTTGAATGCAGCAACACCGATTCCGCAGTCGTCAAGGCTATCTGTGACAAGTACGGCGTCGATAAGGTGTTCGCCTATCAGAAGCACAACGTCGGGGTTGATACATTGGACAAGAGCAAGAATACCCTGCTCGGTGGTACCACGTATGACTGTGACTGCTCTTATATGGTTGCCGTCAATAAGAGCGATGCGGACCAGGTGCCCGAGGATGGTGAGGAATTTTTTATTGATTGTATTTGAACCCGCCCTGAGGACGGTTCACCGGCATAATTCCGTAAGTCCATTTTTCATCCATTACTCCGAACGTAATCGGAATAATGTTTTCTATGCCGAGTTGCTTGCATTGATAGCAAACGTCAGACAAAGTAGCGCCGCCTGAAATGTTGTCGTCGAAGATAACGAAGGCGGTGCCTTTTATTTTCTCCAATTCTTGACGTACCAGTTCGGGATCCCTGTTTTGGTTGTAAATGTTCTTCAACGCCATCCTTTCCGGATTTGAGAGATCCTTTATTTGGAACATGGTTTTTTCCCAATACTGCAACGGGAGTTTTCCGTAAATTTTACCCGTGACAGGGCAGATATCCATACGTTTCCCGTGTGTTATGTTCTGCTTTACGATGTTCCAAATGTAATCCGTTCTGTCCTCGATTGAAGGGCCCTTTGAGTATTTCAGAACTTTTGCAATGTCGTCTATCCTCGCCGATGTTTCTCCGTTTACTGACGTCGGATTTGCGTATTTTATTTTGAGTACGGCCGCATAGTTGTCGTAATACTTCTTATAGTTTTCGACGAGGCTTGCAATCATTCTTCCGTGCTCTCTTCCGGCTTTCTCAGCGGTTCTTATGTTGTTCATTTGAGCCAGCAGTTTCTTGACGGCAGCATTCATAGCATCAATGTTTTTTTCTGCAGGAAGAATTGCCTGATATTTTGAAACTGTCTTATCCACGTGCTGTATGATTGGCTGTTGCAGCGTGCCCGTATTTGACAGAAGCCCGTTATAGTATTCTTGGTTGTTGTTGATAAACTCCTGATCGCGTTGTATGTTTCTGAGGTCCTTTACAAGTAAATTCTTGTCTATCACTTGTATAGGCAAGCCGTTTATTGACATTTTCGTAAGTTCTTCGGCCATTTTCTCATTGAAACTGCTTGAAGAAGGGACAGGATATATGGAAATCGCATTGACTTCTGCCCCCATTTTTTTGAGTGCGTAGTTCACCACGAACCCAACCTTCGTAACGAATTGGTTCATAAATTCCCTGAATTCGTTTTGGAGCATTTCTATTTCGTATGTTTTCTGTGCACCGGATTTGTCTTTGATTGAGACTTCCGCTTTCTGATGGTCAAAGTACTTCTTGAAATAGTGCATTACGGCGGTGCCGTTAATTGAGGTTATATTATAAGAAGTCAGCCCGCCTTTCAGTTTAACCTCGTAAGTGTCGGAACCCGCAGTATCCATTTTGTCAGTTTTCAGGTTATCCGAATTCACAAGGCTACCCTTGTTCCAATTTGACCCTTTCTTGTATGTCAGGTTTGCTTTTTTGCCGGAGACACCGTTGATATATACACCCTCTGCCACCACGCAAGATAGCATGGTTTTAAACTGTTCTTCCGTAAGGTATATTTTTTTGCCCTTATTCAACGTTCTTTCAAGTTTTTGTCTTTTTAATAAATAGTTTTTTGGAAATGAACATTATTGTTTTTATCTTTGCGGCGTAAACTTTATAAACCATAATTCAATTTTATGAGCCAAAATTCATTTATTACCTTTTCAGGCAAGGAAATGTACAGACTTCTTGTGAGAAACCCCTACAACCGTGCCGTTTCTCGAGAAGACTTCAAGAACAACGATTATTTCTCGGTATCGTCCGTGAAGAAGGCGGAATCGAGAGTTAAGAAGTTGATCCGCTCAATTCGTGCCGATGGTTGGCAGAATAACGTCGTGTATGCTTTCAAGAACGACAAGGGCTACTACGTCCTTCTCGACGGCAACAACAGACGCAAGGCGCTGGACCTGTGTGTTGAGGAAGGGATTCTTCCTGATTACCCTGAATGGGACGTGATTGATCTTTCGGTGAGAACCAATCCCGAGACGGGCAAGCCGTACACTTTCGACGAGGCCCAGAAGAAAGTCGAGCACTCCAACATTCATGCACAGGAGAAGCATACCGCCACGGACATTATCGAGGCACACGCCGGAAGCGGAAACATTCTCTGCCGGGACATCTGTGACTTGGCTAAGAAGTACAACGCCGCAACCAACCTCGTATCCGATCTCGTGACTTGTATCAGGGGCTCATCTAAGGAGGAAAATGTTGAACGCATTATCGCAATGGAGCGAAACGAGGAAAGGCTCCGTGACGTCGATGCCGTCTTGGAAATGATTTACGTCATGGATTCCAACCGCACCGAAGACAGGAAAATCATGAAAGCCTGCCACAGCGTGTACGCATTCGAGAACGTTTACGAACTCTGCAAGATGTGCGGTGTCGAGAAGGAGTTCTGCGAAATGATGAAGGCAGTGTCTTTGGTTCGTCGCCCTAACCCGTTCATTAACTTTTTCGACGACGATAAAGTCACCACTTACACGAACAAGATCCTCTATCTGATTGACGGGTTCTTCGACGGAAAGAAAATCCACAACATTACGGATAACATGTACAAAATCCGTGAGGCTTTCGAGAAGCACGGGATTTCTTCCGCCATCTCCAAGTTCCATCGCGACAACGCACTCGGCAAGAAGGGTGTAAGGCTTGAAATTCCTAAAAAAGTTGCATAGCACATGAATAACAACACTCATCTACTTTTTGACGATGGTACGAGTACGTTCTCTTGTACCTTCAAGAACTGCACCCGTGGTACGCAGAACGTCGTCTATCGAATTCAGACAGACGACGGGAAGGTGTACATCGGAAACGCCGGATTGGAAGGGCTTCTTGGTCGGCTTAGACAGTATCCTCACGAGGACGCCCTTGTGTGGAAGAAGATTTCCGAATCCGGACACTGCAGCATCTCCGCTCTTGCGTACGAACTCGACACGAAGAAGCGGTTCATTCTCGAAAACAAGTTCATTTTCAACGAGGCGAAGAGACTGCTCCGCGCCAAGGGGTACAACGGTAACTATTCCCCGGCGCAGGTCAATATGCTTATGCGTGAGGTGTCTGACACGCTCATTAACAAGCGTCTTGACAGGTGCTACAGTCTGTCGCAGAGCCTTGCAAACAAGACTGTGTAGGCGTTTTCACGATTTCAGGCAATAAGGACGGTTAACAGCCGTCCTTTTTGTATATTTGTGTATATGCCACAACCTGTCAAGAAAATAATCAAGGAAACCCACCCTGAAATGATACAGGAGCCTCCGTTCAGGACGCTTGTCGTGGACGGTAACAGCCTATTGTGCTCCTGTATGGCGGACGATAAGATTAACTCGGATGGATTGCACTACGGGGGCATTTTTCAATTCCTCCTGCAACTTCGGATGATGATTACGAAGGGCGAGTTCCAATATATCTATGTTTTCTTCGACAACGAGTATTCAGGATACCTTCGTTGGCAAATTTACAATCCTTACAAGGCTAATAGAGACAAGGACTACGGAAGTTACGGCGTTTCCGACTATATGAAGGAGGTTAATGCGAAAGTTCGTGGAATGCTGTCCTATTTCAACAAGAAAAACGGGGTTGCCGAGAAAAACAACAGCAAGAAGAAGTCTGATTGGGACAAATTCATTGATGCTAACTTCGACAGGGAACGTGACACGCTGTGCAGGTATTTCAACGAGATGTATATCCGTTGGAATATCGACGAAACCACGGAAGGTGACGACCAAATCGCCTATTATTGCCTCCATAAGAAGCCAAACGAGAAAATCGTAATAATATCAGCCGATATGGACCTGGCCCAACTGCTTTCAGATGATATTTGCATATACAATCAGAAACAGGGGCTCAAAAAATTCATTACGACAAAGAATTTCAAGGAAAATTTCGGCTATGATTACCGTAACATACTTGTAAAGAAGGTGTTTACGGGCGATGTCAGCGACAACATAGGCAATATCAAGGGGCTTTCGGAAGATGGCTTCTTCAAACTTATGCCTGAGGCTCTTAACAGAGCAATTACTGCGGAAGAAGTGATAGACAGGTGCAAAAAACTCATTCAAGAGCGTATAGATGAGAAGAAAAAGCCGTTGAAAGTCCATGAAAACATAGTCGGAGGTGTATCAAACAAGGAATACAACGGAGATTTTTATGAGATCAACACAAAAATTGTAGATTTGAAGCACCCTCTCCTATCTAAGGAGGCAAAGGAGACTATGGACGCAATGATGTATGCTCCTCAGGACCCGGAAGGACGTTCTTTCAAGAACCTCTATCAGTATATTGTTGACGATGACATTCGAGAACTGGCCGGCGACACGAGATTTGCGTCATTCTTTGCACCGTTCAAGACTTTTGCACAGCGCGAGATCAAACGGTATGAGGAAAGTCAAAAATAGTTGTATATTTGACAAAGACATCTAAAAAGAATTTTGTTTAACGTTTAATCCATTTGAAATGGCAGAAAAAACAATCGAAGCACCTGCAAAGGGACGTTTTGAGTTTGTTCTTAGCGTGAACGACTATATTATCTGTCAGAGGAATTTCGAAATCGAGAACTTTCAGGAGAAATCCCTCTACTCAGTTCACCTGACGGATGCCGTTTGGGATTGTGTCAAGATGATTGACAAGGATCTCAAAGAAAAGACGGACATCTACAACTCAATTACTGCTCCGCAGGTATTTCAAAACGAGCAGGAGATGAACGCCTGGGTTGCAAAACCTACGTTCAAGATCGACGTACCTTCATTCGTGGTACTGAGAGACAGCGAGACGGTTTATGTGTGGACAGGCGAGAAGATGAGGGAATACTCAAAGCCATTCAACACTTCAGACTACGTGGGCGAACCGAGCGACACGCCGTGTGTTCTCAAATTCGCGTTCCTTGACAATGGGGAAGAGATACGTTCTGTTCAGTGGGACGGTAACAAGTACCCGAAGTTCGTAAGAACCAACATCGACATCCTCAACAGGGATAACAAGTATGAGGCGGAAGGCGTATACGCTCCTTACGAAGCGTTTATCGTCAACCAATTCAACAAGGACCGTCGCGATCTGACTCCCGTTATCAAACGCAGGCTCAGTTACGCCTGCAGCGGAGAGACAGTCAGGTATTTCTCCCGTCTGCATTACGGAGAGAAAGACTACGACACGAACCTAAAGGCTTACAACGAACGTCTTTTCATCGGACTCAAGAAAAAGAAGTAGTTTGAACTCCTATCCGCTCGCTGCAAATTCGTTTTTCTGACGGAAATGGAACGAGCGGATTAAATTTAATATGCAATGGCGAAACTTCAGAAGGACAATTTAGGGTACCTCGGAGTTGATTTCCAGTTCAAACTAATCAAAATTTTCATTGAGGAGCCTGATTATTTTGTGGATTTCAGTTCCATAATCAATCAGAACGCATTCACTGAAACATACCTGAAAACGGTTGTCGGGGTAATCAAAGAATATTACCGGCAATACGGAACCGTACCGAAATACAGTATGCTCCTGACGAAACTTAGGGAGAAGGCTGTAACTGAGGACGACCTTCAATACTACGAGGAAACGGTTGAGAAAATCAGGCGTTCTTCTATTGAAGGGCTTGAAGAAATCGGCAACATCGCCGAGAGGTTTTTCAAGCAACAGGAAATGATCAAAGCGGCCAACAAACTCAAAGAGATTGCGGGCAGTGGCGAACTTGACAGGTACGATGAATGCGTAAAGATTTTCGAGAGGATAAATGCAATCAAGAGAAGGGACGTTGACACGTCTTCTCCTTTCGAAAACATAGACGATGACTTGTCGAAAGAAAGCATCGTATCTATTCCTACGGGCATAAAACGCCTCGATGAAGCCCTCGGCGGAGGACTTGACAAGGGTAAAATCGGTATCATTATCGGCTCTATGGGCTTCGGTAAGACGTCGATGACTACCTGTTTTGCTGCAAACGCCGCCGCCTACAAATGCGAACAGAACGATTTTGAAGGATATAAGGTACTCCAAATCGTTTTCGAGGACAGCCACCGAGATATTCACAGGAAATACATGGCGAAAGCCACCCAGGTTGAAACGAGAAACCTTAACAAGGATCCTGAGACAACCGATTGGGTGAGGGAGGCTCTTAACAATTTCCCCGACAGGGAAATGATTAACAATAACGTTAAGATTATCCGCCTCCATTCCGGCGAAAAGTCGGCGAGCGACATCGAACGCATTATCAAGCAGAAAATCAATGAGGGGTTCAAGCCCGACTTGGTTATCGTCGACTATTTCGGTTGCGTTGCACCTGAACCCGGCACGGCGAAGGGCGATATCACTGAAAGGGAGAGCGCGACAATGCGAAAGTTCGAGAACATGGCACCGGATCTCGACATCGCAATGTGGATTCCTGTTCAAGGAAACCGTGACAGTATCACCGCAGAACTTGTCACTAACGACAAGATTGGCGGCTCCATCGCAAAGAACCAAATCGCACAGGTTGTTCTCTCAATCACGAGAAGCGTGGACGATATCAAGGACAACCTTGCCACTATCACGTTGCTGAAGAACAGAAGCGGTCTCGGCGGTCTCACGCTCAACGGCATTATCTTCAACAACGGTACGTGCACCATTACGAGCGACACAGCTGAAGAATTCGATAACCCATTGGTTTACAATGAGTACGCTGCTGATAGGGAGGCGGAGATTCAGGAAGAAATGGTGCGTAGTAGCCGAGGGAAGTATAAAATGAAAGATATAAGAACCGGCAAAAACTGATACTCAGTCGGTTAGATTTGGGGTGAAAATTTTTGCGAAAATTTCCCCCATTTTTTTGATGCTTACAGTACTAGGGACTGTATTTATCATCACTAATATTTGAAATGTATGGATGTAAGAAAAAGTGACGGGCGATTAGAAGAATATACCCCGGAGAAAATCAAGGAAGCCATTATAGAGGCGTACAGTGCGACAAGTGAAGAGTATAACGAATTTCTTTTGGATTCAATAGAGAAAAGTCTCTATATTTACGACGGAATATTAACTTCGGAGATAGACAGACAGGTTTCAGAAGCCCTGATGTCAGTTAACAAGAAGGTTGCCCGTGCTTATATTGAGAAAGCCAGCCAAAACAGGGGAAACAAGAAGGACACTGACTTTATCAATAACTACATATCGGCACAAAACGCGGCGACAGGCTCGAAATACGACGCCAACGCCAATGTTTCAATGAAAAATATCGTCACTCTCGGACAGGAGATAGACAAGGGAGCCAACATCGACCGTAACAGGTATATGATGAAGAGCAAGATCAAGGTTAAATTCTCGAAAAAACTTGCTGAACAGTACATTTACGACCTTGAACACCATATTCTGTATCGTCATGACGAGAGTGGAAAGCCAGGATACCCATATTGTGTTGCAATCACCATGTATCCGTTCCTCACCGACGGACTTAAGGGTATCGGCGGCCCTTCCAAGGCACCTACCGACTTGCGATCCTTCTGCGGAGAGTTCATTAACCTTGTTTACTCGGTTTCTTCGAGTTTCATGGGTGCAGTAGCAACTCCTGAGTTCCTTATGTACATGGATTACTTTATCCGCAAGGACTACGGCGAAGATTATCTTACGAAACTCAATGATGTGGTTGAACTTAGCAGGAAACATAGGACTCTCGAGCAGGTAATCGAGAACAGTTTCCAGCAGGTAGTCCACTCAATGAATATGCCGGCCGGAAACCGTGGTTATCAGACTGTGTTCTGGAACGTAGGCTACTTCGATAAGCCTTATTTCGAGGGTGTGTTCGGTAATTTCGTATTTCCTGACGGAACGAAGCCTGTTTGGGAGACGCTTTCGTGGCTGCAGCAGAAATTCATGCAGTGGTTCAATAAGGAACGTGAGTCTTATGTCATGACATTCCCTGTCGAGACTATGGCACTCCTTACGGACGGAAAAGATGGCTTCATTGACAAGGACTACGCCGATTTCACCGCAAAAATGTGGGCTGAAGGGCACAGTTTCTTCTGCTATCTTTCCGATAGCCCCGATAGCCTTAGTTCGTGCTGCCGTTTGAGGAATTCCCTCAAAGACGGGCAGGAAGACGACGAACACAACCACACTACGCACCAATTCTCAATGGGCACCGCTTCCGTCGCTACCGGCTCGAAGTGCGTTATCACAATCAACCTCAACAGGGCGGTTCAGGACGCAGTTCGCAAATACTATGAGGAAAATTACAGCGTAACGTTGGAGCCCGGAATGCCGTTGTATGAAGGTGACTTCGAGGCGAACAAGGAAGGCATTTACGAGTATATCAGGAAGTACCTCACCGAACTGACTGAGAGAACGCATAAATATCTCTCCGCATTCAACGATATCCTCAAGGATTTCTTCATGAACAACATGCTTACGATATATTCCGCAGGCTTTATTGATTTGAGGAAGCAGTACCTGACAGTTGGCGTAAACGGTTTGACAGACGCCGCAGAGTTCCTTGGATTGGACGTAAGGCCGAACGATGAATACGAAGAGTTCACGAACGTAATTCTCGAAACAATCAATATCTGCAACAAGAAGGACAGGACACGCGATTGCATGTTCAATACAGAGTTTGTTCCGGCAGAGAACCTTGCTGTAAAGCATCACAAGTGGGACAAGGCAGACGGCTATTTCGTTTCTCAGAAGCACAAGCTGTACAGTTCTTATTTCTACAATCCGGAAGACGACTCTCTTTCAGTAATCGACAAGTTCAAACTGCACGGAAAGAATTATGTGAAATATTTGGATGGCGGCTCAGCCCTACACGTAAATCTCAAAGAGCATCTTACGCAGGCTCAATACAGGCAACTCTTGAAGATTGCGGCGGAAAACGGAACCAACTATTTCACGTTCAACGTAAAGAATACGGTGTGCAACAAATGCGGATACATAAGCAAGCACACGTTGGACAAATGCCCGCATTGCGGAAGTACGGATTTGGATTATCTCACGAGGATTATCGGCTACCTCAAGAGAATAAAAGATTTCAGTAAGCCGAGACAGGATGAAGCAGAAGATAGATTTTACGCCGACGAAAAATGCTTAAATACACCGATGCAGAAATAGTTTTTGAAGAAATACCCGATGAGGTAACGCTTGCAATCAACATATCCAACTGTCCGCACCATTGTATAGGGTGCCACAGTCCATATTTAAGGGAGGATATCGGGGAACCGCTTTATGGCGATACATTGGTAAACCTTGTCGAGAAAAACAAAGGAGTTACCTGTATCCTGTTTATGGGAGAAGGGAAGGATGAAGAACATTTGTTTTATCTCGTTGGACTGATACGAAGACTTTGGGGAAAGAATATGAAGATTGGACTTTACACTGGCGCCAACAATGTAAGTCCTTATCTTTGGGAAAACCTTGATTACGTAAAAACGGGCCCGTACATTGACGAGTACGGCCCGTTGAACAAACGGACGACAAACCAACGGTTCTATAAAAGGTTCCCCGGTGAGGGTTGGAAAGAAATAACTAACGTATTTTGGAGAGATTAAGCCTGACTAAAGTCGGGCTTTTTCCGTTTCTTTAGGTATTTATAACAAAACATGTTTTTGATATGAAGATTAAGGAATCGGAACTTAGAGAAATTATCGCCAGCGTCATACAGGAAGCATTGGATCCAAATGCAGTAAGGACGGCTCAAAGTTACATGAACCACAAGGGCGGATATACCACGAACCAACGTTTTGACGGTCTCGGCGGTTCGCTCAGGCAGATGTTCGGAGCCAAAAACGATAGCAACGGTCAGAGAGACTGGGAGAAGTCTGCAAACGAAATGCAGGGTGCTATCCGTTCATATACGAACGAAATCAAGAGGCTCACGAGGGTTTACAACATTATCACCAACCATCAGACCCAGGGTTGGAGCGACGAGCGTAAGGCAAAGGCCGCTCAGACAAGGGCTTTCAACTCACAGTGGAAGAAGGACAACGGCGTTGACGGAAGCACGCCTACCTATCAGAACCGTGCCGTCGGTACGGGTGTAGACTCCACCAAGTATGCACAGCAGAGGCAGAACGCAAGAGCACAGAAGAATGCAGTCGCTGCAAAGGGCAACCAGAGTTGGATGGTGAACGAAGAGGAAATCGGCGAAAGCTTCCTCGGAAACATTTTCGGAAAGAACAGGGTTAACAACGACGTTGAGCAGATTTGCCAGAACTACAAGCAGTATATCGGCAATCAGGAGGCAGCACAGGCAATCGCTTCAAAGATTCAAGAATACAAGGGCATTGTAAATCACCTTAAGGGCATTATCAAGCAGGGCGTCGAAGGTGGACACCTTCAGAACAACGCCGCCGCTCAGAAGGCACAGATGGCAGCTGCAAGAAAGGCTTCACAGAACCAGTACAGGCAGGTTGCCGAATCTATCGAGCGTATCGTTTCTGAAAAACTCAGGCAGTATCTCGGATAATGTTCAACTATCTTCCATACGCAAAATCCCTTGCTAAGTTTATGGCTGACAGGGGTTATACCGTGCGTCCGTTTCCGAAAATAATTTTGGATAACGAGTCGCAGGGTGATGGCGTATTTGTAAAAACGGGCTATTTTGATCCGGATTCCAACGGAATACGCCTGTTTGTCAATGGAAGGCACCCTAAGGACGTCCTCAGGACACTCGCCCACGAACTCATTCATTGGAAACAGCAGAAAACCGGCGCCCTCGCCGATTCAGGCTATTCAGGCGATGAGATAACGGAAGATAAAAACCTCGTTCATCTCGAAGCGGAAGCCTATTTGAAAGGCAATATGGCATTCAGGGCGTGGACTGAGGTTGAAAGAAAACGAGGCGACTTGAAATAGAGGGCAAACCGAAGATAAAGGGCAAGCAGAGATGCTTGCCTTTTTCGTTTTAAACAATAGTTTTAATACGAGAAAAAGTTCACCGGTTGGTATTTATCATTAGGGTATTATCACTTATAAACAATGGCAAACAGGAAACAGTATTACGGCATAAAATTCCCTTTCACATCCAATAACTTGGATGGCTTTTTTCTTGATCTGAACGAGAAGATAGAGGACAAGGTTGTCAGTGAAATACTCCATGTGATACTCACTCCCAAAAGGAGCAGGATACGTAAGCCTGAGTTCGGTACCGATTTGGCAAAATACATTTTCGAGCCGAGCGATGACAGGACTTGGGGTGATGTGAAAGAAGAGGTTATGAAGGCGGTTTCTACGTATGTGGCAAACACTACGCTCACCAACATAGAGATAGTGAGCCCACCGGAGGAAGAACACTCAATATACCTCGATATGCGTTACAAGGTGACAAAAGGAAATAAAGAAGAAACAAACAGAATGGTTGTCAAACTATGAGCAACAACAAAATATCTTATCTAAACAGGACATTCGACGATTACAAGGCGTCCCTAAGAGAATATATCGGACAGTATTATCCGCAGATTGCTGCCGACTTGAACGATGCTTCCATAGGGAGCTGGCTTGTCGATATGGTTGCGTCCGTGGCTGACAACCTGAGTTTCTACATTGACAAGGCATATAACGAGACGAATCTCGAGACTGCCAACCAACGCAGTTCCGTGTATTCAATCGCAAGGAGTAACGGGCTAAGGGTACCTGGCCCGAAGGGTTCAGTCGCGTTGTGTGAGTTCTCTTGCGAACTACCACCGGCCGGCGGACAGGGAATGCCTAACTACCAAGATTACGCTCCCATTATCAAGAAGGGTACGAAGGTGGCTTCGAGGAACCAAGTCTTCGAGGTTATGCACGACATTAACTTTTCCGAACAGTTTGACTATAACGGTTTCCCTAACAGGAAGGTAATCCCCGTAACGGACGTTAACGGCAAGATACATTCATACAAGGTTACCAAGAGTGAGATTGTAGTGGCCGGAGAGAGCAAGATATACAGTCAGGTTATGAATTCCGCAAACGATATTCATCCGTTTATGGAAATCGTTATCCCTGATTCAAATGTCATGAATGTAGAAAGCATTATCTTCAAAGATGGAACGGATTTCCAACAGGATCCATTCGTAAGCGAGTTCATGACGGAAAAGGAAGTAAGCGAGACAATCAGCAGCGTAACGCTGTACAGGTTCTTCGAGGTTGACTCGCTTTCGGATTCCGTAAGGTGGGGAGACAGCGTTGGGCCAGGCGAAGTGGACGCCCAACCTATTACCGAAAAATACACGGACACTGATGGAAATGAAATATACTGCGTAACACGTGGAGAGTGGAAACCTGTTACACAGAAATGCATCACCGAATTCACGGATAAAGGCTATCTTAAAGTTATTTTCGGAAGTGGCTCTCAGATTGGCTCTGACTATGCCGGTGGTACCAACACGTTTGCGGCGTACCAGATTTCCAAGATTGTGAAGAATAATTTCTTGGGAAGACTGCCTAAGTTGGGTACCACAATGTACATACTTTACCGTGTCGGCGGAGGTTCCGCTTCCAATGTTGCCGCCGGTTCAATCAATCAGATTCTGTATCTGAATGCGGTTATCGGTTGCAGTAACAACGCAAGAAACGTAAAGCAGATTGCGGCTGTCAGGAAGAGTATTTCCGTCACCAATCCATATCCTTCCGTTACAGGTAAGGATGCACCTACCGTTGACGAAATCAAGGCTATGATTAAGTACAACAATTCTGCACAGAACAGGTGCGTTACGGTGAAGGACTATGAGAACAGGGTTATGCTAATGCCTCCGAGGTACGGTTCTCCTTTCAGGGTGTCAGCCGTTGAGGAAAATAACAAGGTAATGCTGTATGTGCTCGGCGTGAATGCAGACGGCACTCTTTCCGACGTACTTCCTGAGCGTCTTGTACGCAACGTATCGGACTACCTGTCAAAATACAGGACGATAAATGACTTCGTGGAAATCAAGAACGGAAAGATTATCAACCTGTCGGTTGAGGCGGATTTGTTCATTGACAAAAACTACTCGGCAGGCGACGTCGTTTCAGAAGTTATTGACGTTATAAAATCGTTCTTCGATATCAACAAACATCAACTTGGGGAAATGATTTACCTCAGTATGCTTATGAAGGAAATCAGCAACGTTAGCGGAGTGCTCAACCTTATGGATTTGAGGGTGTTCAACGAATATGGTAACGGATATTCTCAGTCAAAGAGCATTGATCCGGTTGTTTCCGAAGTGAACACCTGCGGAGTTGTTAACGAGTTTGCTGAGAGCGAAGACGGAGACAGGTCACTTATTGATATCGATGCTACGAGTTATACGCTCAACACTGATGCAGACGCAATGTTTGAGATAAAGCGTCCTGATGTCGACATTAGGATACGTTCAATGGTGAGATGAGCGGAATACCGAAAGTAATATACAATATTGTTCGGGGCGTAACGAGACTTTGCCTGCTTTTCATCTTAATGATATGTCAGGCAGTAATATATCTCGTTACGTTTGAACCCGGTACCAAGGACAGGCTAACCGTTAGGAAGGCAAAGCGAATACGCTTGCTATCGAGATTGAAAGTGTGGTTCCTTAACGTGTTGCCTGAACCCGTCAGCAAATTTATCGGAGTCGAGGATTATAAAATTTATTTAAACCAACATTTGAAGAATGGCTTGCAATTGCGCTACTCAGGAGCAAATAAATGAACTTTACAAAAGATACGGACGCGACAGGAAGAAGTCTAATCTGACATTCAAGGAGAAGGCTAAGAACGTTGTCGTTTATACGGGCGTGGTAATAGCGATGATACCGATAGTGCCATGTCTTTTTTTGTATGTGCTCTATAAGGCTGTGTGCGATGACGACAAACGTATCAGTTTGACGAAATTCTTCAGGCTGGATAGGAAAAAGGTTGCTGGATATGTCGGATAACAAATCATATAGGATAAAGGCTAACTTACAGAACGAGGATCATGTTGACATAAACCTGAACCTTAATCAGGACGTCGATGTGTTCGAGTTCCTTAGCCTGAAAATGGGTTCTGAGAATTTTTACAGGCTGCATACGGCGAATTACGGGTGTGTGGCAGGACGCGTGCTCGCCAACAATGCCGTAGGTGTCCCGAATGTGAAGATTTCCATTTTCATTGAGGCGGATGAGGCGACGAAAGCCGATTCCGTCCTATCATACCTGTATCCTTACGGCAGTACGCTCGACAAAAACGACGACGGGGTTAGGTACAACCTTCTTCCTGAGGAAAAATTGTTCGACTGCCATCAGAACGTAGGAACATTCCCGCTTAAAAGGACGGTTCTTGACGATTCAAACGTTTTTGAGGTATTCGACAAATACTACAAGTTCACGACGACTACCAACAGCGCCGGCGACTATATGATATTCGGCGTCCCTGTCGGAAGCCAAACCATACACATGGACGTGGACTTGTCTGATATCGGCGATTTGCTGAGTCAGAAACCAAGGGACTTCATATACAAGGGATATAACGTCAATCAGTTCGAGAATTCGAACATCTTCAAGAAAGATAAAAACCTCAACACGCTTACGCAGTTGTTCTCACAGAATGAGAGCGTGAACGTACACCCGTTCTGGGGCGAGGTTGACGAAATGGGCGAAGTGGACAGCACGGGTGTAAGAATTACGAGGAAAGATATCAATATCAACTACAAGTTCGAACCTACGTGCGTCTTTATGGGCTCTCTCATAACGGACGAGAAAAGTAACGGCTTCACAAAGAGGTGCAACCCTACCGAGAGAATGGGCAAGATGGACAGGCTCACTACGGGAGAGGGCACGATTGAAATGATCAGGAAAACTCCTGACGGTTCCGTTGAAGAATTCTCGATTATGGGCAACCAGCTCATTGACGGGAACGGAACGTGGTGCTATCAGATTCCAATGAACCTCGATTATGTGAGAACTGACGAATACGGCAATATCGTTCCGACAAACGACATTGAACACGGGCTACCTACTCGTGCGAGGGTTCGTTTCAGGTTCTCATTGAACGACTTCGCAAGTGACTATCAGAACAACCACCTCACGAAGATATTGGTTCCTAACAACCCTGAGTCACCAGAGGAAATGGGCGATACCTATGTTTTTGGAACAAATACGCCCGACAACGAGTTCAGGGATTTGATGTGGAACAAAGTGTATTCCGTAAAGGGGTACATACCGAGGATACAGCACCGTATTTTCTGGGACAGGGAGAAAAGGTTCAGTGGAGTTAAGGCAGTCAATGTTAACGTAGGCAACAACCCAATTCCATACAACAATATGAGGATAGACATTACATTCTTGTTTATCCTGCAGTGTGCTATTATGCACATGCTCGTTTGGATTGCGGGCGTTGTCAATACTGTTATTACTGCGTTGTACCGTATGGGCGACGAACTTGGTTCCTGCTATAGGGGTGCAATAAAAGACGCAATTGACCGCTTCAAAGGGTGCGTTACGGTTGGTGACGGTGCTTGCCCTGACCTTGAAGGGTGGTATTTTGCTCCAAAATGTAGCAGTGAAGAGTTTGGAAAATTCAGTTCTCCTCTAAAGGACACGCTTGGTTGGATTGAAGAAAAAGAGGGAATTGAAGGATATAGGAGCGGCGGTCCAGTACCCGTATCAGGAGGCCCACGTGGAGGCGGCAGTTCAAGAAGTTACCAATCAAGACTTGGAAACGGCTCTTCATCTTCGTCAGAAGAGTCGAGAAATCTTTCAGATCAGGAGTCAACGGAAATTAAAAACAAGGATAACCTTGAAACGTCAATATGTCTGACGAATAAAATCGACTACTTCATGCAGTGTATTGAAATAGCGATTGCACAGGAATACGAGGTTATACAGTTTGACTTCTACAACGATTGGATGAACGGTATGTTGTACATACCTCGTTGGTTTGCATCTATCAGGAAAAAGAGGACGTTCCTTTTCGGATTGATAAAGGTGAGGGAGAAGGTTAACGCCTGTATGGAAGGAAACGTTAACCTGACAAGGAAATATGTTCAGCAGTGTGCACTGACTTACAGCAAGTCAAATGGAAAATATTCGAAGATAGCGTCTCCGAAGGGTTGCGACCAAAGGAAGCAGAAGTGCCATAAGAGAAAGGGAAGGGAAGGCGTATCCATTATGGGTAATACAACAAACCCAGGTGGCGGATTTATACATAGCCAACAGACTTTGAGGGGCGATAGTGTTTATTATTTCAGGCCTTGTGATTGGTACAACGGAAGAAAGAAACTGAACTACTTCGCAACCGATATAATCCTTCTCGGCTCACTGTCAAAATACGACATAGACGGAATACCGCAAACGTTCAAGGAACTAACGTCGTCATCATATCAAATGCCGACAAACCTTGCTGCAACCAATATGGGAACGATAGCGTACATGTACGGTAAGTCTTCCGATGGTAACTCGATATGCAGCAACGGGCAAGTTGGGGCAAGCATACAGAACGGTGTAACAAAGTTGGATAACACTTTCTCCAATTACAAGTCTTGGTCAGGTGACAAGGACGATGACGGAGTTGAGTATGAGGTTACCGAGGCGGCAGGAATCGACTGGGGCTACACAGGACCCGGACAAAAAATGATGGTTGGCAACAAGGAAGCCGACTTCGATAACGGGTTCTATCAGCCTGGCGGACATTTCCTTGGAATTGCTTGCTTCAACTCAGAGTCAAACGTGAAGTCTTGCGTCAATCTTTCAAGGGTTTGTGAGGTTGGCGCTATGCTGTCTCAGAGACAGCCTATCGTCAAGAGAAACGGCAACAGGCTCATAGATGACGAGAATTTCCTTATACCTACCGGTTTCATATCCAAAGACGAGATTTCCGATAGTGGGTTCCGTTCTGAGTTCGCTACGCTGAACCATAACTCATTGATTGCTGAGCCAAACAAATATACGGGAAGGTATGAGTATAAGTTTATCTCGATGCTTCCTAAGAATTTCGACGGTTCGTTTGAATCGCTCATTTCCAACGGGACGCCGTATAACAATACAAACGGAAGCCCTGAGCCTTATGGGAGTAACTACCCCGTTGCAACTGCGTTCACGAGGACAATAGAGGACACGAGTGTAGACTACTATGATTTCAGGCTCGGTGTGAATAACGATGACTTTTTCAGGAATGGAAGAAAAGTTGAGGATAAGTACATGGTTGAGGGCGGCGGAAAGGTTTCGCTTCCTATGTACAACAACTCATATTACTTCTATTTTGGATTGAAGGACGGCTCTACCGCTCTTGACAGGCTATATAAGGAGTTCTATTCAGAATGCCCGAGCCTGCACGAAGGAGAGGCGGTGGTGAAGGTTACCGTTCAGAACATAGAGGCTTGTGGAGAAGACAACAGTGGCTCTGCAAGGGTGTTTGTTGGTGGTATAGATACAGAAGCGTTCATATTCGAGTACATCCTTAAGAAAGGTGAAACCGTAATAGACTCAGGTACGTATCCGGCCGGCGCTTCTTATATCGACTTCGGCGGGCTTTCAGAAGGTTCATACAGTGTGACGCTAAGTAGCCCTGAATTCGAGGATATTAGGCGTACGTTCACCGTTAGCAGGTCAGCACCACCGTTCATTTCTCAGATAACCGTCGATGTCAAGGATTTCGAGAAGACGAAATATAACGAAGATTTGACGGATACGGACGGCCGCGGCAGTGTCACCGTCACATGGCCCGACAGTTCTGAGTTGGAAGACGGGCTCTCAATAAGTGACGTTACTATATCCAACGCTTCCGGTACACATTTCTCTTCCGTAACTAACGGGGTAGAGTTTTTCCTGTGGACAGATGAAGAATATACGCTGACGGTGGAATATGAATGCGGCAGCAACAGCAGGACATTCAATATGTACACGTTCACGCCAGATATGCCACAGGAGTTTGACTTGTCAATCGGCAATTCGAACATAGTGACTTATAATCGTTCGATAAAGGGCAAATATCCTAACGAAACTTGGTGGGAAGGTTTGCTCGCAAATGGAAACCGCACTGAAAAATTCTATGCAGAAAGGGCAGTTGCGTTCAGAAATTCCTTGTTCAACTACGAAACGGGTTCCATAGTAGTAAGGCCTATATATGGCAACACTCCGTATGTATACGAGGTAGATGGAGCAGGAGAGAAGTTGGGCGGCGACATGGTTTATGGAAAACAACTGTTCCTGTCAAACGGAGAAAAGGAAGGGTACGATTTGTCGTATGAAAACTTTATGGTTCCTACGATGAATGTTCCGTCTGACATAGACGTCGCCTATACCATGACTGATGAGAACGGAAATCCTAAGGCGAAGTATAACTATGTTGCAAGATATTCCGACAACGACGGAGACGTGGACGCGAAAATCATACCGGGAGAAAATGAGTACATAACGCTTCCTTCGATATACAAGCCGTTCTTCTTCAGGTGTGCTATCTTCAAAGATATGCTCACTCCGAACGATGGTTCCGTGTTCTCGCTCTCAATCGTCAACGGAAACCTGTTCGAAGATGAGAACGGAGACAAGAAGTTCTCTGAGATTAAGGTGTGTTCTCAAACACTTACTCCGAACGTCTATGACCAAGGACAGTGGTGGAAAAATACCGGCGGAAGCATATACGATTTCAAAGTTGATCCATATAGGGGGAGTTTGTTGAGAAAAGATGTGGTCAACTATAATATTTCGATAAAGGAAACTGAGCCGGATATGGATTCAACCGTGCTTAACAGCAAGGTTTATTCTGATACGGTAAGGTTCCTTGGTGACGGCGGTGTTCCTGACGCTTCCGTTAGATATTTCTTGCTGTACAGGTCAACGATAAACGGCAACAGACAGCCAACCGCAAGTGTGAACAACGATTATGTGGAAGAGCTGAGGCAGAAACTCGTAAGTGCAATGACTTTTGACGATACCGCTCACCTCGTGGAAGGTCAGGATTCCAATAACATTTATTGGAAGGGTTCTTGCACGAATGCCTTTACGATAGCGTTGTCGGACGGAGGATACCTTATTTTCAATCCGAAGAACGAGTTGTCTCAGGCAAGGGTGTTTGCCGGTGACGTAAACGTCGTGAAGGAAGAATTCAGGGCGAGCGACTGCTTCGTGCTCGGTGTTTGCGACCCTTGGACGAAACTGAATGACGAACAGTTCTCAGCGGCACAGAATGCAAGTTCAGATCCGGATATAAGGTACAAACTCGTTCCTAAGGATGCTGATATGCTTGCAATATTCAGACTGTACACGGCGAGCGACTTCGTGAAACTGATTGAAAACCCTAATCTGTATCCTGACATAAGCGATTCAGAAAACGATTTCCAAGATAGTTTTGTCGTGAACACGAACAGGGTATTTGAAATGATTGCGACTGATTTTGACGCTGGTGGAAACGTAATAACCGAGGTGATAGAGGCTGAAAGAGAGTTGGCTTCGTTCCAAATCAAGTCTGAACAACAGATAATCAGCGTTCCTGCGTTCAATATCAAGGCGGTTCCTCCTACGAACTACCCGCTATGGGTAAGGGCTCAAATTTATATTGTAAACACGAGCAATGGGGATCCTGATACAAACAAGCATGTGCTGAATGTGCTGGACGTTGGACAGGGAAGCACCAGCGACAGGATTGACAACACCTACATGGCGTACAGCATGTTCCTTACGCTTGCCGAAGATTTGTATGCAAGGGATATGGGAACGGGCCAATACAAGGTTATGGCAAAATACAAGATAACCATTGAAAGGTTCCCGTCAGAAGACGTTACGGGTGTATTCGAAATACTCAACAACCAACTTCAAGTAATATACAGAGCATAACGATGGAAAGTACGAAGATACTGTTAGGCGAAAAAAGGCATAAACTCGGCGTCAATGAGGACAACTTCATTGACGTTGAGTTGCAGTCATACGAGAAGGTAGTCCCAAATACCGAGGACACGCTCAATATTGATGCTTACAACCAATATTTCAAGGAGAAAGACGAATCTAACAAGTATCGTCTTGCTTTTACCATCACTCCTTTCTGTTCAAACGTACTTTTCAACGTTCTGACGGAGCCCGTCTATAAAGAGGGCTCGAATGATTGCGTTGCCGTAACGGAGCAAAAAACTTCCATAGAAGGCTTTGAGAGGTATAAGGCGATAAGCAACTATACAAGGGCTCACTTGGTTAGGGATACAGGCTTTTCACACCCCAAAACAAACAGATACGGATACCCGATAGTATATCACTGCGGGTACGACATATTCTCAAACCATTTCCTAAGGAAGAAAGAGTTCAATGTGGTAAACAGTGCAAGGACAATCGATGCTGATTTCAACACACTGAGCGATTACCTTAGGGATAACACCGGCGAGATAACGAAAGAGAGAATTCTTCAGATAAAGAACGGCGTTGTCGATACTAGTGAAAAACAGGTTCACCTTTATCAATACGATACAGTTATGTCGTATAGCGACGCTATACTCGAAAACCTTATCGAGACGAACGGTTGGTTCGGGTTCCTCAACCCAACGACACTTCCAATTAACAATTTAACGGGAGGGGATGGGGAAAAATATTCTGTAAACAAGTGCATGAACAACAACAAGGCTTGGGAACAGATTGATATGTACCCAGACAGGAGCCTGTTCTCGTTCGTTCCAAAGATAAACAAGTTCAAGGGCAGGACTGAAAAGAACTGGGATTATTGTGTGACATATCCGTTCAGTTCAAGTACCGAAAACGACCTTGTTCAGAACCAGGATACGGGAGTAAACGGGCTCAAGTGCAAAATGATTACCGAGATTAACTACACTTATCTCGAGAACGAGGGTGCAATGGTTACCTTCAAATCGTTTTTTAGGCACAATCTAACTCCCGGTGGATACGTAATACTTTCGTTCGTAGAAAGTGGCTCAAAAGAGCGAAAAACAGCCAATCCTGTCAAAGTTGAAGGCGTCGGATACAACGGTGCTGACCCGGAGCACTATTTCTCAGTCAGACTGTCAGCGATAATAAACGAAGTCGGTAGGTTTGGCAACAGTTCGGTGGATACCAAACTTGTCAGCCTTATGTCGCCGAGTGATTTTGAAGAAATCAGGTTCAGGAAGTTTGTTAACGGCGGCGAAGCAAGGTACTATCTCAGGATATTCAAGAAATTTGAAGGCAAGACGAGTTCTTTGAACAAGC
>JAEEGL017189396.1_pt1 | contig 39294 bp, 38 predicted proteins | sample 9134231 | NCBI WGS metagenome assembly JAEEGL01 (sample SAMN16246548, study PRJNA631951) | gut metagenome | biome: gut microbiome; feature: rumen; material: fiber-attached | host: Bos | place: Iran: Karaj | collected 2018-10 | reverse complement strand
TGAAGAGAAGAGTATTTCAAAGGTTTCTATTTCTAATGATGGAACAAATGGAACATTCGTTGAGAAGTTCATGCTTATGATTAATGAGTCTAATCCTGAAGGACTTCTTGTAGATAAGCAAGCAAATACTTTCTGGGTTTGCTGTGATGATGACATTACAGATCCTGCTGCAATGGTAAACAACTACAAGAACTTGTTCAAGATTGCTATGGACAATTCACAATATGTTCCTGATGATGTAGACCCTGGTACTCCTATTACTGACCATGTTGTTCTTAATGAAATCGCTTACCGTCAGATTGAGCTTTACAATCCTACTTCAGGTTCTGTAAATATTGGAGGTTTGTGGTTGGTTAAGACTCCTCAAGACCCTGGTTACAATGAAGGACTTGCCCCAGAAGGTGATGGCCGTTCAGATGCATGGCAGATTCCTGCTGGAACATCAATTCCTTCTCATGGATTCTTAACAATTGCATGTAAGAGTACTGATGGCACAGGACCTGCATTTGGTATTTCTCTTAAGGCTGGAAATGACTTTGACATATATTTAATGAGAAATATAGGTGCTCTTGCTACTGCAATTGGTGCACAAACTATTGACCAATCACTTGTAATTGACCATATTGATAATTATACAAATCCTGTTGTAGATGATACACAATCAATGTCAATAGGTCGTGTAAAAGATGGTTATACTACTATTTGCAAGTTTGCTCATCATAGTATAGGTGAATCTAATAACAATTCAATTCCTATTCCAATTGAGAGTGATGAAACTCCATCTATGGGAACTATCAAGACTCCTCTTTATTGGGTACCAATTGATTGCGAATACATTTATTATCCTATCTTCTATGATAACGATACTATCCTTTCACTTAACAATACTGGTTATATCCGTTATGAACCTAATGTAGAGTCAACAGATAAGATTGGTACTGGTTATGCATATAACGGTACAGAGTCAGTTCTCTGGTTGAACTTCAAGGATGCGTTTGCAACAAGAATCGCTTCTACTTACGCTACAATGCGTGCAAGTGGTGGTCTTGATTATGCTACTGCAATGCATTACTTCAATGAGACTCAATCTGACCTTTGGCCAGAAGTTCTCTACAATCTTGATGCTAAGTTCAAGTATGTAGACCCTGCTACTGTTGGTTACATTGACTTCTCACAGAGAGACAATAATGGTAAAGCTGGTGTTACTGTTCAAGAAGGTGGTTACTTGTATGAGTGCCAAGGTTCAAGATCAGAGCACAGAAAGTGGTGGTTGAATAACAGATTCCTTTATATGGACTCTCGTTACAACACTGGTAGTACTTATCATGATGCTTATGCTACAATGCGTCTTTATACTCCTGCAGCCTACAATCCTATTGTAGAGCCTAATGCAGAGTTCACATTGACTCCTTACACTGATATGTATCTCCGTGTAAGATTCGGTTCAGTTGATGCTTATGTACGTGCTGAGAAGAATAAGCCTTACAAGGTAACTCCTCCACCAATGAGATTCAACAATACTGAAACTATTATCTACGGTGCTCCATATCTTCTTTCATTCGGTCCTCTTGCTGACAAGTACGCTGACTCTGTAGCAATTGGTAATGCAACTAAGATTACTGACTTGAACCTTGGTTACGATTCACCTTACTACAATGACAACTTGACCAACTTGACAGTATCTGCTACTAATACTTCATTGAAGAACATTGATGTTAGAGGTTGTAAGAATCTTAGCATCCTTAACGGTCTCCAGCAGATTAATTCTATCGAGTCTGTAAAGGCTACTGATACTGCTATCACTAACATTGACTTCTCAACAACTGGTGCTAACCTTAGAAGTGTAGCATATCCTGCATCAATCGCAACAGTCAAACTTGTCAATATGAACTACATCAGCAATGCTGGAATGAGCTTCGTCAATTACAAGAATCTCAGAACTCTTTGGATTGAGAACTGTCCTAAGATCAATACTTGGGATATCGTTCAGAAGATTCTCGGTACAACTGGCAACGTTTTGACTGACGTCAGATTGACTGGTATCAATTGGAATATCCAAACTCAATCAGAGTTCAATACTTGGAAGCAGCTTCTTGCTAAGACTGGTTTGAGAGTTGAAGGAGGAAATGCATATTATGATTTGCCAATTCCATTCTTGAGCGGTTCTGTAACTCTTGGTCCAAATATCGTTGTTTCAAACGGTTACAAGGACGGTATTGAAGAGTTGTTCAGACAGAATGGTGCTAACTTGACTGTATTTGTAACTAATACTACTGGTCTCAGCGGAATTGAGATTAAGGGTGATGAGATTATTGCTCCTAACAAGTGGTATACTTACAAGATTCAGTATTTGCCAGATGACTACGTTCTTCCTGCAGATAAGGGAGTTAGATGGACTATTCCTACTGGAAACGGAATCGAGTCAAGAAATATGACAGCTGATTCTGTAGAAATCAGATACAACGGTTCTACTGCTGGTACTACTTACTACAGACTTGAAGCAGTTTCAACAAAGAACGGAATGCTCACTGCAACATTGTCAATCCGTCCTACTGCAACTCTTGAGTCTATCAAGATATTTGATTCTACTGGTCACGAGATTGATTACGAGAACGGTGTTGAACTTTATGAAGGAGAACAAGCAATCTTTACAGTAAGACTTACTCCTGAAGATACTGCTGACTCTGACATCAACATCACTGTAACCAATCCACAATACCTTGTTCCTTTCGGAGGAGGTCTTCCTTACGAGTACTCAACCAATAACAGAACACTTACTATTATCGGTGCTGAGGTATCAAAGAGAGAAGCAGTCGCTATCAGAGTAGCTTCTGTAAACCTTCCTTCAATCAACAAGACTATTCCTATTCACGTCAACAATATTGTATCACGTGTAATCTACTTGCAAGATGATACTAAGTCTTTGCACACCAGAATTCCTGGTTACGCAATTGTCAATGTTGATGGTGATTCTAATGACTACACTGTATACTCACAGGCTAACAATCCAGGAGTCATTGTACTTCCTACTAACAAGTATGACCCTGAGCATGGATGCTTCGGATTCAAGAAGCTCACAGTAAGAGTTGAAGCAACTGATAAGGATGTCAAGTACTACAACCAACCTGCAGCTATTGTTATGGATGAACTTCCTGAGACTGTACAGAGTGATGATACTTACACTGTAAGCTTCTATGAGCCAGTAACTGCTAAGATTACTGTTACTAACTCTGGAAATGTTGTTACTGACAGAAAACTTATGATTGAGTCATTCCAGAATAACTCTATCCGTTCACTTATCAATCCTCCTTACAATAAGATAATCATTGAAGGTGGTGAAGGTGCAGACCCTGCTACAGTCAACAACCCTGCTACAATCAAGCTTCTTGCTAATACTTCTCACGAAATCACTATCACTGAGTTGGATAGCGCAGGAAACAAAGTAGTAACAGGCGGTCGTTATAGCCAATTCACTGGTATGATTACTACTGGAGTTGGAACAGAAGCATTCAACTATACAATTCCTATTTCTCGTGATTACTTGGGTGATTACCTTAGCTATGACGCTACTGAACTTAGAATGACTGTCAAGACTGGTTCATCTGCACAGTACACAACTCTTAGATTGTACTACTCTTGCAGCGGTTCTGTAACAATCGACTGGGGTGATGGAACAACATCAGTTCCTTCTGTAATCAACGGTGATGAGTCTCAAATCTACCATACATATAATTCTATCAATAAGGAATATGATATCAAGGTTGTAAGAGATACTAACTACATCAACTGGTTGTTTACAAGTTCAAGAAATGATACAAATCCTTCACAAGTCTGCTTCGGAGCAGGTAACTCAGGAGAGCAATTCAGAAGTGAGCCTAATGCTGACAATGTAGGATTGGTTGCTTACCAATCAATCGGTAATGCAAACATCACTACTCCTATGAAGTTCGCAATGAGAGGACGTGACTTCAAGCAGTATTCAAAGCTTATCACTGTCGGTAATGTTTACAAAGCATGTGTTAATATGACTAATGCAGATAGCTTGTTCTCATTCACTACACTTGAGCAGATTCCTGCAAGCTTGAGATTGTTTGACAACTGTCCTAACATCACTTCATTCAGAAGTACTTTCGAGAGCACCAACTTGACTAATCTTCCTGCTAACTTCTTCATCGCATGTAAGAGAGCAGTTGATTACACAGCAACATTCCGTAACTGTACTATCCTTTCAAATATCTCTTCTGCAGAGAATGTTCCATTCTTTGACTTGGATGAAGATGTCGAGATGGTATCATTGAAGGAAATGTTCAGCGGTTGTACTGCACTTATCTCTGAAGTTCCTGCATTCTGGAAGACCTTCTACGGTTGTAGCTTCTGCGATATCTACGTAGTTTCTACAAACAGACAGAACACATTCCTTGGATGTACTAACACTTCTAATTACGAGAACATTCCACCTAGCTGGGGCGGTATTGACGATGCTACTAATGATGAATACCGTGATACTTCACATGTAATTCCTCTTAGATATGTACGTTTGCACAGCACTGGTAACTCTGGCGGAGGTCTTGCTTACTTCGAACTCGAAGACGTCTATCCTGACCCTTCATGGAGATTCATATTCAAGTTCATTGATTTGTCAAGCACTGCTTGGTGGGAGTACTCTCCAATGTTCGGTTCAGGATATGCTCCAGATCCAACAGATGTTAACAGCATCGAGAATGGTGGATTCTTCTATGACTTCTACTATATCGGTAATGTTACTGAAGACGGTTTGATTAGACGTGATAGTGCTGGTTTGTGGGGTGGTAATATTCCTTATCACAACGGAACTTACAGAGCAAGCATGTTAGAAGCAATACTTCCTGGTGGATATGGTGCTGGTGGAACTAAGGTTGGTGGAGTTGTTATGAAACTCGATACAACTGCTAGAGAAGGTTGGTTGCAGGTTGAGCAAGACCTTGCAGAACCTTGGTATAACAGAAAGAACATCGCAACTTCATGGCCTGAGAACGTTGAACAAAGATGTAACTTACCTCTTAGAATCATGTACGCTTACGGTATCTCTTGTGGAGACCCTACCGTCAGAGACCTTGCAGTAGCAGATCCTTACGATATTTCTACTTCACAAATGTACATGGCACAGAAGCACATGTTCTTGAACATGGAAGTTTACAAGAAAGCTCCTGCTGGAAATGTTCTTATCCACAACTTTATACCAGTTTACATGTACAAGGATGGTTATCCAACAGTAGCAATACAAGATACTGTAACTGAGAAGACTTATCCTGCTACAATGGGAACCAACGCATTTAGCGCTGTAACATTCTACAAAAAATAAATTTAATTGATATGATGACAAAGAAACAATACAACATGGCAGTTAAGTTGCTTGCAACAAACGGAGTTGTAAACTTGAAAGAACTTAGCCTTGAAATACGAAATAGAATCGATTCCATTTATGAATTAGATTTATTTGTAGAAGGAAAGAAGACAGTTCTCTTCATTGGAGAAAAATCTGAATGCTTGGCAACTGCTGAAGAATATTTGAACATGAGATTTTCTGTTGAACAATAATTAAGTTTATTTCACTGCGTGAGAGGAGGTTACTCAATGTAACCTCCTTTCTTTTTAGAGATATAATTTAAAATAGAATTGTATCATAATGATTATTCCTGAACGATTGATAGTTACAATGACTAGTTGGCATAAGAGAATTGGAAATGTCAAAACAGTCCTTGAAACTATTCTAAACCAAACAGTTTTACCTGATAAAATCATTTTGAATTTGTGTACAGAAGACTTTCCTCAAATGGAGAAAAGCCTTCCTGATGAATTGAATGAGTTCTTGGATGCACATTCAGATATTATTGAGACGTATTGGTACATTGAAAATTATAAAGCTTGGAAAAAACATTTGCATGCATTAGAAGTTGCAGGTGATGATGACTTGATTCTTTGCATTGATGATGACCATCTTTATACTCCGAATTTCATTGAGTACATGTATGTCTCATATTGTTATTATAACAAGGAATTTCCTGTAACTTATTACACTTCAAAATTGTTCCATAATCTTTGGTCATTCTTTGGACCAGGAACCTTGTATAAGAAATCTCATTGGGGAAAGAACTATAAGAAGTACTTGACTCAAGATGTGCTGCATAAGACTTATGAAGATATTATCATCACTATGATGTTCGCTATGAACAATGTGATGTTGCTTCCTATGATGTTTGACCTTCCCGATGAAGAGGAAATCATATTTGACAACACAAATACATTTTCACATAATATTGATGACCGTGTTCTGACCACAATGCAGAATACTTTGATTGCATTGGAAGATTCTTTTGATAGATTTTATTTTGAGCCAGGTCATGACCACAAGTATACTCCTCATTTTTGGCAGATATTCATAGATATGGTCAAGCATAACAAAGAGCTTTACTACAATGTTTATCCTCAAGTAAAATATGCAATTGATGCTTTTGAAAATAATTTCCTAAGTGGAACAGTTCTTGACGTCAATAAAGAGGAAGCCCAGATAAACAAGCACCGCTATACAAAAGAGGACCTGGTAGGCAGTGGAAACAGAGTTATAATAACAATATCAAGTTGGACAAAGCGCATCTCTAATGTCACTCCTGTCCTCGAAACAATTGCTGAAAATACAATCCTTCCAGATGTAATCTATATCAATCTAGCAAAGAGTGATTTTGATGCTTACGGTGAGAAAGCAGATATTTTTAAGAATCCGAATATTCCAAAGAACTTGAAAGATTTCATGTCTCGCCCAGGATTGCCTCCGATAATTATCAACTGGTATGACAATGCTGGATTGAAGTCATGGAAGAAACACGTCAAAGTAATTGAATACAGTCTTAAGAATAATAGACTCGATGATGTAGTTCTTTGTCTTGATGATGATGTTCTTTATAAGCCTACTTATATTGAGACTATGCTGAAGAGTTACAATTACTACGGAAGGAAATATCCTATTACTTGTTTCAGCACTTGTTTCTGTCAGGGTGGATATCCTTTCTGTGGTTATGGAATGCTTTATCCAATCAGAGGATTCAAAGACTTTGACAAATATATGACTTCTGAAATGTATTTCAAATTCCCAGAAGACAATCATTTGTTGAATGTTCTTAACATCAATCGCAGCCCAATTTTACCTGTAATCGGAAAGGATTTCTTGTTTATTGATACAAACTACAATGAAGGTGAGTCTAATTTTGGAAATCTTGTATTTACTGATGAGTGGTGGGCAAGTTATCATGATATCATGGCAGAGTCTGCAAAAATCATAGAAAATACTTGTCATGACAGAGAAGAACTTTACAGCGCTTGGAATCCGATTTATTATAATTTTACAATATCTAATTTATACAAGATATTAAAAGATGAAGAGGGTAGAAAGGATGAACCAATTTTCAAAGAAGTATATAAAGCAATACAGACTCACCTTGACAAAAACCCGGGAATGGGTGAAGATTTGTATAAACTTTATGAGAAAATAGACAATATAATATTGTAATAGAGATTAGCCAGGGTTATATTTTAGTGTTCTAAATTGATACTCACAAAGATACAGAAAATTGCTCATCCGAGATAAATAATTTACTACGATTTTACGTAGGTTAGTACTGATTAAAATAAAAAATTATGTAATATATGCTAGAAAAAGTAATCAAAAGAGACGGTAAACAAGAAGTTTACAATCGTGAAAAAGCACACAAGGCTGTCGGCCAAGCATTCAGTTCCTGTAAGCAAGAATGCACTCCAAAATTTTTGGAGCTTCTCGATGAAGACCTTGCAAAATTTGAAGATTCTGCAGAAGGTACTGCGTCAATTGAAGATATCCAAGACGTCATTGAGAAGTTTTTGATTAAGAAAAATAAATTTGAAGTTGCAAAAGCTTTCATTCTTTACAGAGACAAGAGAACAAGGGTCCGCGAACAGAAGTCAAAGATAATGAAGGGAATCAAGGAGAAACTTGAGGCAAAGAATGTTCAGAACCAGAATGCTAACTTAGATGAGAAATCATTCGGTGGCCGTGTAGGCGAAGCGACAAGAGTCATTACAAAAGATTTCGCTTTGTGGAATTGCATGTCAGAAATGGCAAGAAACAATCATTTGAACAATGAAATTTATATTCACGATTTGGACTCTTATGCAACAGGAATGCATAACTGTTTAACTATTCCTTTTGATGATTTACTAGATAAGGGTTTCAATACCCGCCAGACAGATGTACGTCCTGCAAGTTCAGTCAATACTGCTATGCAGCTCGTTGCTGTCATTTTTCAACTTCAATCGCTCCAACAGTTTGGTGGAGTTTCAGCTAGCCATCTTGATTGGACAATGGTTCCTTATGTTAGAATGAGTTTCTACAAGCACTTTAGAGATGGAGCAAAATATATTGATGAGAAAGATATTGATACTAAGACAAGAGAAGAGTTGAAAAATCTTTCAATCAATGACCAATTCTATGCAACATGCACTGCTAAGGTTTACAATTATGCAATGGATATGCTTAAGAAAGAAGTCCATCAAGCAGTTGAAGGAATGTATCATAATTTGAACACTCTTCAGTCACGTTCAGGTAATCAGCTTCCTTTCACAAGCATCAATTACGGTACTTGTACTTCTGATGAAGGAAGATTGGTGACTAAGGCCCTTCTCGAAGTTTCAATTGAAGGTCTTGGCAAATTTGGTAGAACTTCAATTTTCCCTTGTGGAATTTTCCAGTGTATGAAGGGAGTCAACCGTGAACCTGGTTCACCTAACTATGACTTGTTCCGTCTTGCTTTGAAGTCAACTGCACAGAGAATTTATCCTAATTACTGTAACTGTGACACTACAATGAATGCTGGTTGGGACAGAAATAATCCTTTAACTTATTATGCTACAATGGGTTGTAGAACTGTCAATGGATTTGATATTAATGGTCTCGGACAGCAGAAGGACGGTAGAGGAAACATTTGTCCAGTTACAATCATTCTTCCTACAATTGCAATGGAAGCCAAAGAAAAGTGTATTGCAGAAACCAACAATATGTACACTGATGAAATGTTGAAGAGATATTTCATTGAGATGATGAAAACAAAGTTGGAAGAAGCAAAGGATATGTTGATTGAGCGTTTCAACTGGATTTGCAAACAACCTATGGAGTCAGCAAAGTTTATGTATGAAAACAATACAATGGCAGGTTATGTTCCTGAAGAAGGAATTGTATCAGCTCTCAAGCATGGAACTTTGACTATCGGTCTTCTCGGTATGAATGAGACTGCTCACGCTTTGTTCGGCTGTGACCATTTTGTTGGTATTGGAAAGGAACTTACTGATGATATAGTCAAATTGTATGGTGATACTTGCAAGAAGTACAAGGAAGAATACAAACTTAACTTCGGTGTTTATTTCACTCCTGCAGAGAATCTTTGCTACACTGCATTGAAGAACTTCAGAAAGAAATACGGAATCATTGAAGGAGTTTCTGACAGAGATTATTTCACCAACTCTATTCACGTTCCTGTTTGGAAGGAGATGGACCCTTTTGAGAAGATTGACATTGAGTCACAGTGGGCAAACAAGGGAAATGCAGGAACGATTACTTATGTTGAGCTTCCTTCTACTGTAAAGAACAACATTGATGCACTTGAGACTCTTGTTAACTATGCAATGGACAAGGATATTCCTTATTTTGCTGTCAACCTTCCTCTTGATTGTTGTGAAGATTGTGGTTATCAAGATGAAATGGGAGAAAAATGCCCTAAGTGTGGAAGTGAGAACATTACAAGACTTCGCCGTGTAACCGGTTATCTTACTGGTAATTACACTACTGCTTTCAACAAAGGTAAGATTGCAGAGACAAAGGATAGAGTAAAGCACATTAAGAATTAATTATGAGATATTTGAGTATAACGTCACCAGATGTGAACAATGGAGAAGGTTTTAGGGTGACTCTTTGGGTAGCAGGTTGTTCACATCATTGTAAAGGTTGTCATAATCCTGAAACGTGGAGTTACAAGCAGGGGAAGCCTCTTAGAGAAATTAAGAAGGACCTTTTTGCTAAACTTGATAAATCTTATATCAAAGGAATTACGCTGTCCGGAGGGGACCCTTTAGACCAGAATAACGGAAGTTTGATTGAACTTATAATTCTTGTCAGTCAAATAAAGAAAAGATTCCCAGATAAAGATATTTGGGTTTACAGTGGGGATGTATATGAAAATTTGATTAAACATCCATTGAAGAGAGCATTGCTTAAGAAATGTGATGTATTAGTTGATGGTCCATATCGTTACGCACAAAGAGATACCAGTCTTCCGTTTAGAGGAAGTGCAAATCAAAGAATAATAAATCTCAAAGAGTGTGAAATCTAAGACAATAGAAATAATATACTTAGCCACAGGTTCATACAAAAAATTTATACCAGGATTTTTTGGTTCATTAGAATTCTTTTTTCCTGGTTATTCTAAAATCATCACTGTAATTAGTGATGATTTAAGTTGTTGCAAAGATGTGGAAGTTGATGACAGCGTGATAGAGTTCAATATCCGTAAGGTCATTCAACTTCCATATCCATTTCCATCATATTTCAAATACAACTATGTTAGAGAATATTGTTCTCGCAAAGCAGATTATGTTTTCTATTTTGATGCTGATACTGTTTTTGTAAATAATGAATTCTTTGTCTGTGAAGATGTTCTTAAAATGGCAGATGAAAATATTTTATTGTCTTTTCACCCATTTTATGCATATGATGAAGAAGATTACTATGCTCCTGGATTGTCATCAAGCAATACTGAAAGAAATCCAGAATATTCTACTTATATTGAATATGACACTTATGATTACATAATCGGAAGTTTCTTTGCAGGAAGTACTGAAAATATTTTGAAGCTCTGTGACAAGATTATAAATATGATGGCTGAAGACCTGAAGAAAGAAGGAAGACGATGGTACATTCCAAGATATATGGATGAAGCATACTTGAACAGTATATCTTTGCATGACAATGAATTGTCTTTCAAACGGATGCAATTTGTAGTATTGAAAACATTTGAAGATTATTTTGCATGTACTATTTGCAAGCAGAAAGAGTTTTCTCAGGTTAAAGAAGAAAGAATAATTGATAGTTTATGAACAAATCAGTAATCATCACCGGAGTCGCTGGTCTGCTTGGCTCTAATTTAGCAGACTATATTTTAAGAAGATTTCCAGAGTACACTGTAGTTGGTATTGACAATCTATTTGGTGGTTTGCAAGAGAACATTGATGGATTGAAAGAGAATCACAAGAATTTCATATTCATCAAATCTGATGTTGAAGATGTCAAGTTGATGGAGATTTTTGAGAAGTATCGTCCAACTTATGTTTTTCATCTTGCTGCATATGCTGCAGAGGGATTGTCACCATTTATTAGAAGATTCAATTGGAGTAACAACTCTATTTCAACAGCGAACATAATTAATTGTTGTATTGAGTATGATGTTAAACGTCTTGTTTATACATCATCAATGAGTGTATATGGAGATGGAATCAAAGGTGAAGTTTTTACAGAAGACTTAATTCCTCACCCACTTGACCCTTATGCAATATCAAAATATGCTTGCGAGCTTGATATTCAATCAGCAGGATTGCAACATGGTCTTGACTGGTGTATAATCAGGCCTCACAATGTTTACGGAATCGGACAGAATATTTTTGACAGATATAGAAATGTTTTAGGTATTTGGATGTATCAACATCTTAATGGTGAACCGCTTACAGTGTATGGTTCTGGTGAACAGACAAGAGCATTCAGCTATATTGATGATACAACTCCTTGTTTGTGGGCAGCTGCAACATACAAAGAAGCAAGCAAACAGATTATAAATGTTGGAGGTACAAAGGCTTGCACAATCAACGAAGCTAAAGAAATGATGCTTGAAGTATTTGGCTGGGATGCTGAAGTTGTTTACAAGGAAGCGAGATATGAAGTTAAGCATGCAGTTCCTTCATATCAAAAATCAATTGACTTGCTTGATTATGCAGACAATCACAGTCTTGAATTAGGATTAAGAAAGATGTGGAATTGGGCAAAGACTCTTAAGATGAGAGACAGGTTTAAGTGGCCTGAATATGAAATTAATAAAGGACTTTATTCTTATTGGAAATGAAATTAGTATATTGGTTTTATGCTCCAAAAATGGAGTTTCCTCTTGTTTATGACTATCATTTTGCTTGTTTAAAACAGTATATCAATCTTTTTGATGATATTGTTATTTTACTTGCGGTTGATGATATTTATGATGTTAAACATATAAACGATATGGAACGTCTGTTCCTAGATTTTAATATCTCTAAAAATATCTCATTTAAGATATACAAAAACAACCCAGAACTTAGAGAAGCAGAAGGATTCAAGAAAGAAGTTGTTGATAAGTTGTATGATACTGACCAACTGGTGTTTTTCGCACATAGCAAAGGATTCACAAACATTATGTCTCCTTCTTTGAAGTATTGGATTGCTGCAATGTATTATTTCAATTTGTCTGATATATACAGTGTGAAACATTATTTACGTAATGATTTATCAATGTTTTACGGCCATGTAGCAATGAGAGGTCCTGGTGTTTCAAACAAATACAATTGGCATTATCCTGGTTCATTTTATTGGTTGAATCCTTCATCAATTGCAGCTGAAGCGAAGCATATTCCAAATATTACAAATCGTTTTTATGCAGAGATGTTTCCTGGAATGATAACTGATATGTGGACAGGACAGTTCAAGAAAGCAGCTTGGCCAGGAAAATATTTTTTAGATGGAGATTATAATTTTTACACCAATTCGAGATATTATTTAAGTTTATGTTTTTCAGAAGAGGATATGAAAAAGTTAGATGAATTTGTTTCAAGATTAGATGTTGAGATAAACTTAAAAAGTAATTAAAGATAAAATATTAAAGTAGTTTTAGTTTTAATAATATGGCAAAAAAATCATCAATAGCGACAGTTGACAAAGATATGTCAGTGTTTGAATTAATTAGTTCTGTTGATAACTCTGCAGAGATTCTTTCCGAGAGTAAGACAGCAGTCATCAAAGAATACATAAATTCTGGAAGTTATATTCTCAATGCTTGTATGACTGGTTCCTTGTTCAAAGGAGTTCCTTCTGGTAGAGTAACTACTCTTGCAGGTGCTCCAGGTGCAGGTAAATCTTATCTTGCTGTTTCTGTTTGTCGCGAAGCACAGAAGATGGGTTATACTCCAGTTTATATGGATTCTGAAGGAGCAATTGACAAAGATTTCATTGAGAGACTTGGTTGTGATGCAACAAAGTTTGTTATCAAACAAGTTACTACTATTTCAGAGGTAAGTACATTTATGGCAAACCTCCTGAAGAAGGTAAATGACCAACCTGAGGACTCTAGGCCGAAATTGATATTTGTCCTTGACTCACTTGGAAACCTCACCTCCACAAAAGAATTGACAGATACTCTTGAAGCTAATCAAAAGAGAGATATGACAAAACAACAAGAGATTAAGGCTTTGTTCAGAACAAATGCTACTGCTCTTGCAAGAGCACAAGCTCCAATGATTGTTTGTTCTCACATTTATCAGACTCAAGATTTGTTCTCAAAAAGTGTAGTATCTGGCGGTTCTGGTATTCAATATAACTCTTCAGTGACTTTGATGCTTTCAACTGCTAAACTTGATGATAAGGAATCTGATAAGATTGCAGAGAAGAAAGTTGGTGATTTTACAAAGACAGGTGTTATTGTCACAGCAAAACCTGAGAAGTCAAGATTCACTATTCCTCAGAAAGTTAAATTCACTATTCCGTTCTTCAAAGCACCTAATCCTTATGTTGGTCTTGAAGCATATCTTACTTGGGAAAATTCAGGTATCATGGAAGGAATTCTTTTGACTGAAAAGGATTACAATAAATTGTCTGATAAAGATAAGGAGACGGTCAAGATATTTGAATACAACGGAGAGAAGAAATATGCTTATCCTAAGATTGGTGCAACACAGAAGAGTAGGAAGATTGTAGTTGAACATCTTGGTGAAGAACTTCCAATCACTGAATTGTGGTCAGCAAAAGTATTGACAGATGAAGTGCTTCATAGACTTGATGATGAGATTATCCGTCCTTCATTTGAACTTCCTTCTCAGGATGCTGAATCCGACCTCGATGAATTCCTTGAAAACGATTCTACTGAATAATGTTAGTCAGTATTTGCATAGCAACATATAATGGAGAACAGAGTATAAGGTCAGCTTTAGACTCTGTTCTTTCACAGACTTATCAGGATTTTGAAGTAATTGTTGTAGATGACCATTCTACAGACAGTACTGCAAGAATTGTGTACAATGAGTATTGTGCTCGCGATAGAAGATTTAAGCTGTTTGTCAATCAAACAACTAACAAATATTGGGATGCACATAATCTCTCATATGAATATGCAAAGGGTGAAATTTTATTTAGGATTGACCAAGATACAGTATTGCTTGAAGATTACTTACAACATCATATAGATTTTTTGAATGCACATCCAGAATATGATGCATATTCAACTTATATGAGACGCTGTGTAGTTGAAAATGAAATGACAAGAGAATACACAGCAGAAGAAGATGCATTTTTCTTGGAAGGACAACGAGATGAAGAATTTGAATGGTTCAATATTAATAATGCTCATTCTTACTGCGGAAACACTGTTCTTTGGTCAAATTCATCTTCATCTTTGAGGAAGTCATTCTATGACAAGTATCATCCAAAATATATTTCATATTCTTTGGGTGACTATATATTTTGGTGGAATGTAATTGCTTGTGGAGGAAAGCTTTATAAGTCTAAAGAAACAAAATCTATAAATTGCAATTACGGAAATTGTGTATCGTCTGACCCTAATTTTTATAAGCTTTCTTTCACTGAAGCAAAAATTTTAGCAGGGTTTAAAGTTATTGGAGTCAGAAGGGAAGGATTTGAAGAAATGGCAAAAGGATTTGAGGAAGAAGTGTTAAAATACACAGAATTAGAAAAGAATGGAAGAGACAGTTAAACAACCAACATTAGAAGACTATATTCTTGAGCATCAGCAGAAATGGTCAAGCTTAATTGCTGAACTTAATGGAAAGATGAAAAAATTTGCAGATCTCCCAGACCTGCAAAATGTCATATATTCTAAGAGGCAAGATGCTCTTGATTACTATTTTGGTTTATTGTCAAAAATTTCATATCTAACTAGAGACTACAAATCTAAATATTCACAAAAATACAATTATTATAAAACACAAGCACAAATCAGATATTCTTCTGAGGCTGCTATTAATGCACAGATTGATGCTGACTTGAAAGATGACAAATATCAGATTGAGCTTCTTGACCAACATGCAAAATATATGTTGGAAACAATAAAAACAATTGACTCAATTATTTATGCTATTAACAACAGAATAAGAATTGAGGAATTGATAAATCAAGTTAGGTAATATGGTATCAATATGCATAGCAACATACAACGCAGAGAAGTTCATTTACAGGACTCTTGAATGCTTAAGAAATCAAACATATAAAGATTTTGAAGTAGTTCTTGTTGATGACCATTCTACAGATAACACAGTTAATATTATTCTTGAGTTTTGTATGAGAGACCCAAGATTCAAGCTTGCAGTAAATTGTACTGAGACTCATTATGTTGACTCTCATAATTTGTCTTATGAGATGGGAAAGGGTGAATATTTGTTTAGATTGGACAATGATGATATAATTGACCTTGATTATATTGAGTTTATGGTCAATTATATGAAAGAACATCCAAATGTTGATACCTGTTGTGTTGCAGAAGATTTTTACAATTATGTTGATAATGGAATTTACAAGCATGACGTCATTACAGATGACACTGCTTATTGTGACCCGACTCCGTTTAATGAAGACCCAGCTTTAATATATTACAGAGCTTGTTTCACAAGAACAAATTATCAATATTGGCATAACAATACTTCTTGTCTCAAAAAAGAATTTTATGATAAGTACCAACCAAAATATAGAGTATTTTCTATGGGTGACGGAATATTTTGGATGGAAGTATTTTGCAATAATGCAGTTGCAGTAAAAATCAATGAAGTGAAGATGCATAAAGTTTCTACTACAAAGAATACTTATGACAATCCTCTTTACAGGACTATTGATGATATGTGTAATTTCTATGCAACAAGAGCATATTCACAATATTTCAATAAAAGATATGCACCTGAAAACAACCCTTCAGAAGAAGATGTTGAACTTAGGAATATTTGCCAGAGAACTTATGATGCAGTTGTGAAAAATTTGAAAGAATCTGGCGAGTGGGATAAAATTCCAGAAAACCTTAAACTTTAAAAATGACTGAAAACTTAATGGAAGAAGTATATCATTTTCAAACAGATAAAATAGATAGATATTTTCACAGAGACCCCGCAGACGCTGAAAAATATCTTGTACTTACTTGTGCAAGAGGAGAGAATGACTATTTGATTGAATTTGTGAATCACTATCTTGGTCTTGGATTTGATAAAGTAATAATATGTGACAACAATAACAACAAATCAGTTGAAGAATTGTTGAAGGATTATATAGCAAACAATACAGTTGAGATATTTGACTGCAGAGGATTTGATTCTTTCCAAGTCCAATTATATTCAATGTTTGCACATGAAGGAAATTATAAGTGGTGTGGTTATTTTGATGCTGATGAATTCCTTGAATTGGGAATTTATGACAATATCAAAGAGTTTTTAGAGACAATCCAAGAAGATGCAGTATCTTTCAATTGGATTTGTTTTGGAAGCAATGGAAAATATCATAAAGAGGAAGGTTCTGTTCAGGAAAGGTTTCCTGAGCCAGTAAGACCTATTGTGATGTTCAAAGAGAATGTGTTTATCAAATCAATTTTGAGAGGAGGATTTGATAGATTTGAGAATTGCTGGTTTAACGGTTCACATATTCCTATGTGTACAAATCCTGTCAAGTATAATATTGGTGGAATGCACGTTGTTGATTATCAATCACATACACATTTCCCCCCAAGATATAGATGTGGTTATATTAAGCATTATTATACCAAATCTTTTGATGAGTGGATTAAGAAAGCAAGCAGAGGTTGGCCTGATGGAACTCCTACGTTGACAACTTCAAATTATTTCTTGTGTGAGAACAATTCTACTTTTCCTATTGAAAAATTTACTGAAGCATTCTTTATAAAATCTACTGATATGTATAAGAAGGTGTCAGAAGATTGGAAAGACTTGTTCAATACATACAATGTTATTCAGTTTACGAATTCTACAAAACAAGTATATGCTTTGATTGTTCAAGTATTTGCAGCTATGAGAGCATTTACTGGTCATACATTTGTATTCACTGATGAACATATTGATGACACATTGTTTGCAATATTGTTAGAATATGCTATGGCCACAGGAAACCGTGCTGTATATGCAAGAAATCAGAATGAAGTTTGGAAAGCTTATCTAAGATACAATAACGGAAAGGGCGAAACATATTTCATAATGGATTTGCGATGAAGAGAGTTAATATTGCAATGGCTGTTCATAATGTTGAGAGTTTTATCATAATGACTCTCAAGGCCATACAGAATCAAACATACAAAGATTTTGATTGTATTATTGTAGATGACCACTCTACTGATAATACAGTTCAGATAATTTATGAGATGTTTTGCAAGAACGACAGTCGTTTCAAGTTGTATGTAAATTGCACTGACAAGGATAACCCTTATGTTGATGTTCACAATGTTTCATATTCATTATGTGATTCAGAGTATATCATAAGACTTGATGGTGATGATGTTCCTAAATCAAATCTTATTGAAAAATATGTAGAATTTATGGATAGTCACCCAGAATATGATGCTTGCTGTAGCACTGTTATTCCAATGTGGTCAAATACTGTAACAGGACAACTCGAAAATCCAAGTGAATCTACTGAAGTTTCTCCTGCTATGAAAAGAGGTTGGTTTGATGTATTTCCTGATGATAAAGAAACTGACAAATTCAACAAAAATCCAATAGAGTATCATGTTTTTCATCCAATGTGTTGGTGCAATCAATGCTCTTGTATAAGAAGAGATTTTTTGTTGAAACATAATCTTAAATTCAAATACTGCAGTTACGGTGATTATTTGTTCTGGGTTGAATTCCTTGCAGAAGGAGGAAAGGCATATAAATTGAAGGACAAATTGCTGATTTATAGAATATGCTTGACTTCTATATCACATAATGGAACATGGAAAAAAGTCAGTCCAAGATTTGAACTTGATTTGGCAAAAGCAAAACGTAAGATTGTGAAGAGCAGGAACAACCCAGCAGATAGGCCACAACTTATAGTTTTTGAAAATACAATCAGATATTTTGAAAATTTGATTAAAAAAGAAGAAGCACAGAAATGAGTACAATAGGATATAAGAAATCTCATCGTCCGAATATAATGAATGAAGAGAAATCTGGAAAGCCTCATCAAGGAGTATATATTCCCAAGAATCCTGGAAAGGTCGTCGGTGGAGAGGTGATTTACCGCTCTGCTTGGGAAATGGCATTTGCTCGTTGGTGTGATGACAATCCTGCAGTTATAGAATGGGGTTGTGAGACTGCTTCTATACAATATAAGAATCCTGCGGCTGTTGATTTGGATGCTTGCAGGAAATACAACTCTTCACCACTTGACCCAGCAAATTGGCCTATAAACAATTATTATCCAGATTTTTATCTGGAAATAAGAGCTGATGACGATGAAGATGGAACAAAGACCAAGAAGATGTTCATTGAAATAAAACCTAAATATCAAACAGAAAGGCCTGTTCCACCTCCTGTAGGAGCTAAATTGCAAGAACAGAAACGTTTCAATGAAGCTGCAAGAACTTATTTGCAGAACAATGCAAAATGGAAAGCTGCAGTTGCTTGGTGTGAAGAAAGAGGAATTGAATTTAGAGTATTTACTGAAGTAACACTTCAAAAAATGGGAATAATTTGATATGGGATTTTATGATGATTATAAAAATAATGCTGACAAAAGGTCTCTTGAGAAGTTAGCATTTGAATACCTTGTTACAGATACGCTTGACAAGAATTTGAAAGGACCTTCTAAATCAAAGCAAGTTACTGGAATGGATATGGAGTCTCTTGCAAAGACAATCTATCCTACAATGGTATATACATTTAAGTACAATTCTGAACATCTTGACAAAGAAGGAAAGTATGAATTTAGAGATTATGTTCCTGTAATCTTCTGTATGAATATTGACAAAGACTATATTTACGGAATAAATTTCAATCTTCTTCCGAATGACGTCAGAGGACGGTTACTTGATGTAATTGCAAAATCAAATCCAAGATTTTACTCTTACGGAATCTACAATGAAGGCTTGCAGCTTAGTGATGCTTTGATGGCTAATTTGGTTGACGAGAATAAGAGAAAAGAATTGTTAAGAGTATTTGATGGTCTTTGTGGTGTTCCAGTATCAAAAGCATACAGGAGATACAAGAAAGAATTCATTGAAAATCCACGTTTGGTTGAATATGATGTTTGGTCATATATTCCGTATCTTGTATTCACAGATTCAATTAGGGGTGCAAATTTAGCTGTTATCCAAAAATCAATGATAGAGGGTAGCAAATAAATATAAAAATGAAATTGTATTATAATGCCTAAGAGATACATATTAAAGACCTTAGACAATAAGAATGATACTGACGGAAATGCAAGAAGAAAGCTAGAGTCTAATCTTCTTAATTTGTCTGCAATTGGCATTAAATGGAATAGCTCTCTTATCAAACAGATGAGAGGTATTGGTGCTGATGAGACTGCCATGAATGACAATCTCACCAACCAAATGATATATGACAATGAGGAATATAGAAAACATGCTAATATTGCAGGTCAAAATGACTATATTGCATATTATGACCAATCTTATCAGATGCGTCGTGATTTCCTTAGGAAGTTTGCACTTCAAGGTGAAATCAACTATGTTCTTGAAACAATCGCTGATGAGACTATAGTCAATGATGATATGCACTACTTCGCATATCCGAATACAAAACAATTGAAATCAATTCTTAAGAAAGAGAATGGTAAAGAGATTGTTGATGGTATCAATTTAGCATATAGAAGAGTATATCATTTGTTCCATTTCAATGAAGGTAATGATGCTTGGTCTTATGTTAAGAAATTCTTGATTGACGGTTTCCTTGCATTTGAAATAATTTATTCATCTAACAAAGAAGGAACAAAGGCTACCGATATTGTTGGTTTCCAAGAGCTTGACCCTATCACTTTGCAACCTGAGATTAGAACAGATGCTTATGGAAATGAATATAAAGTTTGGATTCAGTACAAAGGTGACAGTGTAAAAGAAAGAATTCTTCCTGATACAAATGTTATTTACATTTCATGGGCAAAGAATAGTTTTGTATCACATTTGTCATATTGCGAAAGACTTATCCACTCTTTCAATATGCTTCGTACTCTTGAAAATTCTCATATTATCTGGAATATTCAAAATGCACAGAAGAGAATCAAGATTGTTGTTCCTGTAGGTACTCAATCAGAACAGAAAATCAAGACAAGACTTCGCGAGCTTGAAGCAAGATATAAAGAAGATATCAACATTGACAACTTGTCAGGTGAAATCACTGTCAATGGTCAGCCTAAGTTCCCATTTGCAAAGAACTTCGTTTTCCCAAGCAAAGATGGCCAGCAGACTGAAATTTCAGAACTTGGTGTTGAAGGTCATGACTTGAACTCAACTGAATCATTGAAATGGTTCTGGCAGAGATTTATGATTGAGACCAGACTTCCTAAGGACAGATTCAATATGTTGTTTGATGGACAAGAAGTTTCTGTTGTTCCTGATAACAGCAATCTGACCAAGGAAGAGTACAAGTATAGCTTGTTCATTGGAAGAATCCGTGATATTATCAAGGAACTTCTTTTGAAGCCAATGTGGAATCAGTTCTGCTTGAAACATCCTGAATTTGCATCAAGTAATATTCTAAAAAATGCCTTAGGATTAGAGTTTGTTGAAGAGAATGTATTCGCTTTAGCAAAGGAAAAGGCTATCCTGGAGCAAGGAACAGGTATAGTCCAAACATTGGCACAACTTCAAAATCCAGACCAGACTCCAGTATTCAGTATGAAGTTCTTGTTGCAGAGATATTTGAGCTTTACTGATGATGACTGGGCACTCAACCAGAAGATGCTTGATGATGAGAAGAAGAAAGCTGAAAAGGAACAGAAAGCAGGTCAAGCTGGCGGAGGCGCTGGTGCTCCTGGTGGAGATATGGGAGGTGGAATGGACCTCGGTGGTGGAATGGATATGGGTCCTGGCCCTGATATGGGAGGCGGAATGGATATGGGCGGCGGCCCTGAAGGTGGTGAACCTGGTGGCGAAGCACCTGATATGGGTGCCGGTCCAGGAGAACTCCCACAAGCACCCCCACCTGACCTTGGCATGTAATTTCATAAAAAAGGGAACTTTTTCAGTTCCCTTTTTAATTTATGACAAGGAAGCTGTATAAAATTTAAAAGAGTTTAAAGTATGAAAGTAACAGAACAAGAAATTCCTGGGGTTTTTGTAATTGAACCCTCTATTTTCAAAGATGACAGAGGTTATTTCTTTGAATCATTCAATGACAAACAGTTTAGAGAATTAGTTTGCAACACTACTTTTGTTCAAGATAATGAAAGCAAATCAAAGGCTGGAGTTATCAGAGGACTTCATTGGCAGAAACCGCCATTTGCACAGTCAAAACTTGTTAGAGTAGTAAAAGGTTCAGTGTATGATGTTGCAGTAGACATTAGAGTAGGTTCTCCAACTTTCGGAAAGTATGTTGGTGTATTTCTTACTGAAGATGACCACAAGCAGTTCTTTATTCCAAGAGGATTTGCACATGGATTTATTGCATTGAAAGATGATACAATTTTCCAATATAAGTGTGACAATCCTTATGACAAATCTTCTGAAGCTGCAATTGATTGGAATTCTGCAGGAGTTAAGTGGAATGATGTTTATAATTATAACAGTTCAGTAATTCTTTCACACAAGGACTGTGAACATCCTACTCTTGAAAATATTGATAGAAGTGAATTATTTGACTATAACGTAAATTATTATGATTAAAATTCTTATTACTGGTGCCAACGGTCAGCTTGGCAAATGCATCATTGATTCCATTAAGAAATATGGAGATTCTTTCAAATATGATGCAGTAGACCTTCCTGAGATGAATATCTCTGATACAGCACATGTAAAGAAATATGTTGAAGATGGTGATTATGATTATGTAATCAATTGCGCTGCTTATACGAATGTTGGTGGTTGTACTGACAATGAAGATGCAGCTATTCTTGCAAATGGATATGGTCCTAAGCTTCTCGCAGAAGCTTGTGAGAAATCAAAAACACGTCTTATCCATATTTCAACTGATTATGTATTTGATGGAAGTCCTGATTTGAAGACTGAAGATTCTCCTACTGGTCCTCTTAACACTTACGGAAGAACAAAACTTCTTGGTGAAACAGAGATTCAGAATATTGCAAAGAGAGGAGACCTTGAGTATATGATTATCAGAACATCTTGGTTATATTCTGAGTATGGAAAGAATTTTGTATTGACAACTCTTCAGAATATGAAAGACGGAAAGGAGATGAATGTTGTTGATGACCAATTTGGTACTCCTACTTATGCTGGGGATTTGGCAAGATTCATTATTTCAGATGTTATTATTGGAGATGATTCAAAATCAAATCCATTCCACTCAGGAATTTATCATTTCTCAGATTTGGGTTATACTACTTGGTATGATTTTGCCTGTGAGGTTCTTGCAGCATATAAGAGAGAAGCACATAAACGTTCAATGCTTTTCGGAGGAGCAGTCAATCCTTGCAAGACTTCAGATTATCCTACAAATGTAGAGAGACCAAAGTTTGGATTGTTATCAAAAGAAAAAATTCAAAACATCTATCACAGTTATATACCACATTGGGCAGAATCTGTTGATAGAGTAGTTGAAAAAGTATTTAGATTTTATGTTTGATAGAGTTGTAATGATTACCGGTGGAGCAGGCTTCATCGGTAGTCACGTTATTAGGAGATTTGTCAAAAATTATCCTAATTATTTGATTATCAATTTTGATAAGCTTACCTATGCAGGAAACCTTGAAAATCTTAAAGATATTGAAGATAGCAATAATTATAAGTTTTTCTGGGGAGATATTGCAGACAAGGCTGATATCAAAACAGCATTCGATTTATACAATGTTACTGATATAATCAATCTTGCTGCAGAAAGTCACGTTGACAGGAGCATTCTTGACCCAGGTGAGTTTATCAATACAAATGTTGTCGGAACATACAGACTGTTAGATGTTGCTCTTTCATATTGGAAAGACAACCTTGACAAACACAGGTTCCATCATGTTTCAACAGATGAAGTTTACGGTGCACTTGATATGAATCCTGAGCACAAGTTTACTGAAACTACTCCATATAATCCTCATTCTCCGTATTCTGCAAGTAAAGCAAGTTCAGACCATATTGTAAAAGCTTATCATGATACTTATGGATTGAATATTACAATTAGCAATTGCAGTAACAACTACGGACCAAACCAGTTCCCGGAAAAACTTATTCCACTTGTAATCAACAAGTTACAGAATGATGATTTAATTCCTGTTTACGGAACAGGTGAGAATGTAAGAGATTGGTTGTATGTTGAAGACCACGCTTCTGCAATTGATATAATTTTTCATAACGGTAAATCTGGTGAAACTTATAATGTTGGAGGAAACTGTGAGATGACAAATCTTGAGATTATCAAAAGTATCATCGAGAATTATGCACATCTTCGCAGAGCTCTTACACCAGAAGGACACAATTTTACTTATGACCCAGTTCCAAAGTGGATTGAACGGTACAATGCTTCTATTACATTTGTTACAGATAGAGCTGGGCATGATTTGAGATATGCAATTGACTCAAGCAAGTTGCAAAATGAACTGGGGTGGAAACCTGCAGAGACGTTTGGCACAGGAATTGCAAAAACAATTAAATGGTATATGGAAAATCAGGAGTGGATGGACAATGTTACTTCTGGTACCTATAAGACCTGGCTAGAGAAAAATTACAAAGACCGTTAACCATGAAAAAATTTAGTTTGTTACTCGTATTGATTTCATCAATGATTTTCATATCTTGTGCAACAGCATCTTATGCAAATCAGAGAAGAGTCAATGAGATGGACGAGATTTCTTACATCCTTGCAAATCATTATCCTCAACTTTATACATATTATATGGAAGGAGTTTTGGATGTTGACTCAATGAAAGAAGTTGTACTTGAAGATGGTACAGTTGATTACAAAGTCAAGTATCATTTTATGAAGTATTATTACAGAAATCATTCTGAAATGATGGAAGTATTGAAGAATCATTTTCCTGAATTTTATCAGATGTATTTGAATGGAGTAATTGATATTACTGGAATTTATAAGTATGTTGATAGAGATACAGGAGTAATTAAAAATCATGTATCATATAGAAGAATTTATGATTTCTATTATGAACCTACAACAATTCCGTATAATCATACAAGATTATTTTACCGTCCAAGACCAATGCCTCTTCCAAGATACCGTCCTGCTCCTCCGCCACCAAAGCCACAACCTGGTCCAAGACCTGGTGGAAATCATCATCAAGGAGGTTCTCATAATCACAGAGGAGGAAGACGATAAAAACTTTTTTGAATTTGTAATAAATATAAAAAGTTATGTATATAATATTATGAGTAATGAACACATGAAACCTGTAGATGTTGGCGCACCACGTCTGATTCCTCAAGGTAATTTATCTGATCATCCAGCATCATATGCCGGTATGCGGAAGGCACTTGATAACGCGCACATGGGTAAAGTAACTACTCGTGGTACAGCTTTCCCGGGATTTGTACCAGGGTATACGACTAAGGGATTGGAAGGCGAGTGGCAAACAACTACCATAGGTGGTAAAAATTCCACTAAGTAAAAGGTTTCTATCTCTATATATTCTTTGTTCTCAGGCAATATAATTTTATTGTCTGAGAATTTTTTCATATATTTGTTTAAACTAAAAGTATATGGAAACACTGAACTTGGTAGATATATTTAAAACTTATATTGAAGAAGTTGCCCCAGAAGAGGATAAAAAACTGTTTGAAGAAATTTTCTTAGGTAAGAGATTTTCTTCAGACAGTTCTGTTATTTATACAAAAGATGAATATTTTGACCATTTACGCGAGATAATGAATGCAAACGGTCAAGGTTATACTTATGGTGAATTTGCTTATGTTAAAAGAGAACCTAGTTCTCTTGAACAAGCTTTAACCCCTCCTACAAAAATTACAGAGTCATTTCAAAAAACTATTATATTTCCAGTAGAAAAAAGTCCAGTATATATGAAATTCATAAAGGATTTCAATTCATTTGTTCTTAATCCTGTATTTGTTTTTATTCTATTGGATAAAATATATGATGTTCCAGAATCTGTTTTTCATACAGTAATGTGGGAATCACAATCCAAATGTGAGCTTGATGGAATGTTTGAAAGATGGAAGAATTACTTTGTACCAATTGTTAAAGATTTTTGTTCTTACAATTATTATTTTGTAAAACATTTAATGCATCTTGTTTATATTGGTTCTGAAACTATTCTTATTTCTGATGGACCTCTTTTTGGAAAGATTATGAAGCAATACAATGTAAAATGTGTTTATTCTGCTGATAGAAATAAAAAAATTAATCCAATCTTCAATTATGAATAAGAAGGACCTCGAAAATATCAAATCCAACTACGAGTTGTTCAATGTTTTGCTCTTCAACAATTCTCTTCCGAGAGCGAACAAGATTAACTTTATGCTTCACCGTCTTCCTTATGCTGCAGGATTTTCTCGCCATCGTGACAAACCTACAAAGAACGGTAACATTCATGATATTGCTTTTTGCAGATATTTCACTTTCAGCGAGAGGCAGATTCAGGAAATTCTTATTCACGAGATGATTCATCTATGGCAGGATTCTCACGTTTCTGAGGAGCGCTACAAGAGATGCACGAATGATATTGCTCATGATAGAGTATTCTTGTCTAAAATGAGCACTATCAATGTTATTCTTGCACGGAAGGGATTTGATTTGAAAATTTCAGAGGTTTGTAAAGACAAACTTAAGCTTGATGAAAATGTCTCTTCTTCTGTTTATCATTATATTTTCTTTGCAGAAGACTACGGCGGAAATCACGTTTGTTTCAAGACAAAGCTTGACAAATATGATGATATTGTCAATGAATTTAAGAAATACTGTGAAGACAAAGACCTTCACAAAGATTTCAAGAATGTTTATGTAATCAAGACCAAGGATTACCGTTTTAACCTTTATGACTGCAGCAAGAAAATTCCTGAATATTTGAAAGCTGCAGAGGATTGGAATACCAAAAAGGACCTTTATGAAATGTTTGAAGATGAAGGTGATTGGATTATAAAAGACGGTAATTTTCTAAAATAACTATCAACTATTTCATATACAATATTTGTTATGGATATTAGCAAAAACGGTATGATTGAAGACCTTGTTGAAGAACTCAACAAGGCAAATTATGATTATTATGTAAAATGTGAACCTACCATGTCAGACTACATGTTTGATATGAAAATGAAGCAGTTGGAAGAACTCGAGGCTGAGACTGGTTACATTCTTCCTTATTCTCCAACTCAACGTGTAGGTTCTGATTTGCAAGATGGCTTCACCACAGTTGAAAGAAAACGTATCATGGGCTCTATTGCAAATTGCTATGATATGGCAGAGCTTAAGTCTTGGATGAAATCTGTAGATGACGGATTCAATACTTGGATAATTGAGCCTAAATATGATGGAGTTTCTTGTTCTCTTATCTATGTTGATGGTGTTCTTGTCTCTGCTTCTACTAGAGGTTCTGGTCTTAAGGGTGACAATATCCTTGAAAATGTAAAGACTATCAGATCTATTCCTTTGAAGTTGAGAATTAACGGAAACAAAAATGAAGACAGAATGATATACCCGGATGTAGTCAATGATTATCATTTTTGGGGTATTTATGTTCCTAAGTATGTTGAAATCCGTGGTGAGATTTTGATGTCAAAAACAGAGTTCAGAAGAATTAATAAAGAGCGTGCAGAACAGGGACTTCCTTTGTTTGCAAATGAAAGAAACTGTGCTGCAGGTTCTATTAAACAGCTTGACCCGAAAGTGACAGCTAGCCGTAAGTTGTTGTTTATGCCATTTGCAGTATTCGTTGATGAAGACGACAAGTTCAATGAACTTTATCTTGACAGCCAAGCGAAAGCTCTTACTGTAGCAAATATTTTTGGTTTCAATGTACCTAATTATTGGCTTGCACTTGACACAAATACTGTCCTTACATTTATCAAAGAATTTGAAGATAGATTCTTGAAGAAGCAAGATTATTGCATGGATGGTTGTGTAATCAAATTTGACTCAATTGAGAAACAACTTCAGATGGGTTATACACAGAAGGTTCCTAAATGGGCTAAGGCTTTTAAGTTCAAACAAGAATCTGCTTCTACTAAGCTTCTTGATGTTGAGTGGCAGATGGGCAGGACTGGCAAGCTTACTCCGGTAGGAATTCTTGAACCTGTTGAGATTGACGGTTCTACTGTATCTAAAGCCTCTTTGAACAACATTGACTATATCAATCAATTGAATCTACAGATAGGTGCTTACGTCTTTGTAGAGAAAGGAGGAGCTGTCATTCCAAAAGTCACTGGAGTTGACTATGAACGCTGCCTTACTGAAAATATAGAATTAGAATAATGAAGAATAGAATATCAGCATTTATTATTGACCCTCTTGCCGATGAACATGATTACTCTTTGGTCACTACTGCAACTGACCCAGAGTATAAGTGGTATTATGGTGAGAAGGGATTTGATTTTCATATTGTAAAAAATACAGACAATCTTCTTTCTGAACTTAATAAAGCAAAAGGATTTGATTGTATTATCACTGTTGGTGACAATATCAATTTTGCTCCGTTGAATGATTTGTCATTTGAGTTCAGGAAGAAATGGATTCACAAAGAGAGCTTTGAACCTGAAACTATGGCTCGTTCAATTATTGCTGTGTTTCTTAACAACATCAATAGAGAACGTCCACAAGAAGTAAAATTGTTTTCAATCTTCACTTGTACTTTCAACACTCCGAAGAAAATGTTCATCAGGTTGTATGAGTCTCTCTTGAACCAGACTTATAAGAATTGGAATTGGTATATCCTTGATGACAGTACAACTTCTGTTACTGCTGATATGATTGAACATTTCCATGACCCGAGAATTGTTTTGTTCAAGAATGTTACCAATCACGGAAATATTGGTTTCAACAAGCATATGATTGCATCTGCTTGTGATGGTGACTATCTTGTTGAAGTTGACCATGATGATGAACTTCTTCCTGATTGTCTTGAACAACTGAACAATGCATTTGCAGCTTATCCTGATTCTGATTTTGTCTATTCACACGGAATGGAAGAAGTCAATGGTCATGAAGTTTATTATGATACCAATTTCGCTTATGGACTTGGTGAATATCGGAAAGTTTTTGTTCTTGGCAAAGAAAGAAATATTGCTTTGACTGCTCTTGTGAATGCAGTTTCTGTCAGAGGAATCCATGCTCTTCCTAATCATGTCAGATGTTGGAAGAAAGAATTTTATCACAAGATTGGAGGTCATAATATTGAGTTATCTGTTCTTGATGATATGGATTTGCTTGAAAGAACATTCATTTACGGCAAGATGACTCTTGTTGATAAAGTTTTGTATATTCAACATGAAGGTGAAAACACTCACAGAAGAGATGGAACTACAGCTCAATCACATAGATTTGATGAGATACAAAGAACCAATGACTTATTGAGAAAGAAATATGACAAACAAATTCATGAAAGAATTCTTGAACTTGGTGCTGATGACCCTCTTTGGAATGATGAATTTCAATGTACATATATAAGAACTCCTTATGAAAAGGACAAATTGAAAACTTTGTGCAACATTTATACTCCTATTGACTAATGAACACTATTAAAATTGAAGAACCTAAAGTCTGTCCGTTTTGCGGAAGTCCTGTTGTCAGAATGATTGAGGACGGTGCACATCTTTATTGCAGCAATCCTGATTGTCCTGAGAGAATTATTGCAAAATTGAATTATTTTGTAACCAAGGAGTGTATGAATATTGAAGGTCTTTCTGAGAAGACTCTCCGTAAGATTGTTCCTATTCTTGGTATCAAGGATTGGTCTGATTTGTATAAGTTGACCTATGAAGATTTGCAGTCTGCAGGTCTCGGTCCTGTTGTATCTGCAAATATTACTAAAGAACTTACTAATTCAAAGACCAATGCCAAAGCAGAGAATGTTCTTATGTCACTTGGAATTCTTGGTATCGGTAAAGTGAATGCTAAGAAACTTCTTGAGAACTTCAAGTCAATTGAAAACATCAAAAATGCTACTCTTGAAGATATTTCTGAAGTTGTTGGTGATGTTGCAGGTAAGAATGTTGTTGATTTCATGAAAAACAACACTGAAGAGATTCAGAAAGTTTGCAAATATTTCAATACTACTTATATCAATCCTATTGAAATTTCTGGAAATAAACTTTACGGAATGACTATCCTTGCAACAGGTACTTTGAAGAACTTCTCTAGAGATGAAATTAAAGAATCTGTTATTGCTAACGGAGGTACTTATGCTTCAGGTTTGTCTAAGAAATTGACGTTCCTTATTGTTGGTGAGAATGCTGGTGCATCTAAGATTAAGAAAGCCAATGAGATGGGAATCACTAAATTTACAGAAGAAGAATACTTAAATCTAATCAATAATTAGTATGAAACACAAAATACTTGTAGTCGTTGACGTACAGAACGACTTTATAACTGGTTCTCTTGGAAGCACTATTGCACAAGAAAGAGTTGACAACATCGTCAACAAAATTAAGAATTTTGACGGCGAGTGTATTTTTGTTACAAGAGATACACATGATGAAGATTATCTTGAAACCAAAGAAGGAAAGGCTCTTCCTGTTACTCATTGTATAAAAGGAACTGACGGTTGGATGATTCATCCTGCTGTAAGCAAGGTTCTTATGGACTATGATGTTCAAGAGAAATTCCAGGTTTTCTATATCAACAAACCTACTTTTGGTTCTTCTGCTCTTGGTCAAGAGATTGCAGCAATCAGAGGAGACCTTGAAATTGAGATTGTTGGTTTCTGCACCGATATTTGTGTAGTGTCAAATGCTCTTATCATTAAATCTTGTGTTTATGACAGAGCAGAGATTACTGTAGATTCAAAGTGTTGTGCAGGTACTTCTGCTGGAGCACATGACGCAGCTTTGCTTGTTATGAAGAAGTGTCAGATTAATGTTGTGTAATTATGGGAGACGAAGAAGGTTTCGGTCCAGTCACAATACATGACTGCCTTGAAGATACTGTATTAAAACGGCCAGATCCAAAAGTAATTAAAGCAGGTGATATGGTAATCATATCAAAAGAAGACTATTCAACTTTAATGTGGTCTAGAGAAGCTGCAAAATTATTAAAGGAATCTTGTGAAATGTTTTTTGATACTTGGTATGATGGAGGACGAGGTTGGTATGGTTCTTCTATGGCAAGAATTACTGCATATTCTTCTGCATTCAATCAGGCAGTAATAGAAGCAAACAACTTTAGAACAAGCATATTTTATAAATTATGGAGAAAATTAAATTCAAAGAAAAAATGGAAATGGGAAGGCTGGAACAAAAAGAAAACGGTTTTTCCAACTTCAGAAAAACAATAAGATTACGTAATATGAAAGATTATGAAATGGTGAACCATCCGTCTCATTACAACAAGTATGACATTGAGGCGATTGAGATTTTGAGAAGAGTTTTTGGAACTGAAGCAACAGCTCTTTGGTGCGAAATGACTGCATTCAAATATAGGTTGCGTCTTGGTGAGAAGCCAGAGACTCCTATTGAACAGGACCTTAAGAAGGAAGATTGGTATTTGAAGAAGGCAAAAGAATACAAAAATCAGCTTGAGGCTGATGGCGGTTGTATTGCTCTTAAACCTGCCCCTCTTGATGAAATTCCAGAAGCATAAAAAATATTTTTTAGTATCAACTAAATTACATATATTTGTATTGTAATTTTTAAAGTATTAATTCTATGATTCCTCTTATTAGTATTATCAAAGATCCTACTGGTGGTTGGGTTGCTTTGTTTTTCCTTCTTTTCTTTGCTGTTAAGGTCATTCTTGCCCTTGTCGGTGGAGATGTTGATGCTGACGGTGACCTTGATTTTGACGGTGACGGAGTTCCTGATGCTGACGTCAATGTTGACGGCTTCGGGTTCTCTGCATCTGACTTTTTCTCTCTCAAGGGATTCGTCAATTTCGGTGTAGGTTTCTCTTCATCTTGGGCCTTGTTTGGCCTTGAAGGTTGGAATGCAGCTCTTGCCGTCGGAGTAGGTTTAGTCACTCTATTCTTGCTGTTGCTTGCTTACCGAGCTTGTATGAAACTTGAAGGAACAAATGTTCACGAAAAACCGACCGAGCTTGTTGGACGCCATGGGCAGGTGTATTCTGTGGGCAACGGTATCGTTATTTTGCAGATTGAGTGCGACGGTCGTATCAATGAACTTATTACACGACCTGATACAGGATTTGTTGCTGAAGACTTCAAGACTGGTGACTACGCTTTCATTTCAAGAGTTCACAGCACATCTGACGTGAATACTGTAATCTATTGTTCTCCTTGCTCTACTCCTGAGCCTGAGACTACCGAAAACACTTCTGAAGCTTAATCAATTTATTTACTAACTTTTTAACAATACAATTATTATGGGTATTAGTGTTAACATCGCTATCCTGATTGGCGTCATCCTCGCCGTCCTCATCGCTTCCACGTTCGTTGTTATTACGCACTATGTGAAGTGTAAACCTAATGAAATCCTTATCAAGTACGGTAAGACCGGAAAGACAGGTTCTATCCGCTCTGCGAAGATTGTTCACGGTAAGGGTACCTTTGTGTGGCCTATCGTCCAGGGTTATGCTACCATGTCCCTGCAGCCTATTCAGATGAACCTTGATTTCAAGGGAGCTCTTTCTGCCGAGAACATTCGTGTTGATGTTCCTACCAACCTTACTGTGGCAATTGACACTGACGATGCTATGATGCAGACTGCTGCAGAACGCTTGCTCGGAATGGAACCGCGAGATATTGAAAAACTTGTCTCTGAGGTCATTTACGGTCAGATGCGTATTGTCATCGCTCGGTTGACTATTTCTGAAATGAATACCGACCGTGAGAAGTTCCAGCAGATGATTACGGAGAACGTGACCAACGAACTTAAGAAGTACGGTCTGAAGCTGATGAACATCAACATCATCAACATTCAGGATGCTGCCAACATCATTGTCAATATGGGTAAGGAAGCTGCTGCCCGTACGGAGAATGAAGCTCTGTTCCGCATCGCTGAGCAGGAGAAACTCGGTAAGTCCAGGATTGCTGGTGAGAACAAGGAGAAGGAGATTGCAATCGCTAAGGCTGATGCTGAAGAGAAGTCTAAGGTTGCTGATGCCAACAAGACTCGTGACCTTGCTATCGCTCAGGCTGAAAAGGAACGTATCACTGGTGTTGAGCAGGCTAAGGCTGAAAAGGAGACCAACGTCGCTCGCGCTATCGCGGAGAAGGAGACCAGTGTTGCTCAGGCCAACGCTGACAAGGAGACCAATGTGGCTAAGGCCAATGCTGACAAGGAAGCGAAGGTCGCTGAAGCTGAAGCTGACCGTGACATCCGTCAGGCCAACGCTGACAAGAAGGCTCAGGTTGCTACCAACCTTGCTAAGCAGGAAGTCGCCCAGTCTGAGGCTGAACTTGAGGTGAAGAAGGCGGAGGCCAAGCGCCTTGCCGGTGAAGCTCAGGTTGATGCTGAGACCAAGGTTGCTATCAAGCGCCAGGAAAGAGAGCGCGAGGTTGAAACTGCTAAGGCCGCTAAGGTTGAACAGCAGCTCCAGGCGGAAAAGGTTATTCCTGCTGAAATGGCCAAGAAGGAGACCGTCATCAGAGCTGAGGCTGAAGCTGAGAAGCTCAAGAAGGAAGCTGACGGTTATTCTCAGGCTACTCTCCAGAGGGCTGAGGCTGATGCTAAGGCTATCCGAATGAAGGGTGAAGCTGAAGCTGCTGCCACTGAGGCTAAGCTGCTTGCCGATGCTAAGGGTAAGAAAGAGTCCTTGCTTGCTGAAGCTGCCGCGTACAAGCAGATGCTTGAAGCCTCTGAGGCTCACCCTGAAATCGCAATCCAGTTCAAGATTGTTGAAAAGATTAATTACACCGATATGGCTAAGGCTCAGGCCGCTGCCTTCGAGAAGATGAACCTCGGCAACATCAACATCTACGACTCCGGAGATGGTAAGACCGCTGCCAACTTCATGAAGAACATGGTTCAGACTGTCGCTCCTACCATCGGTGCTGTGGACAGCATTCCTCTCCCTGGTCAGAGTGGAAACTGGTTCAAGAATGCTGCAGGCCTTCTCGCTGGTGCCGCCCTCGGCGCGGGAATGGGCCAGGGTCTGAACGGACAGCAGCCCGCTGAAGAGCAGCCGCAGCGGCCGCTCAATGACTAAACCTCTTGCCTGTCAATATGATGGAGAGTAGAAATACTCTCCATTTTCTTTTTTATAAAAATGTTCATATATTTGTATATAAAATATCATTGATATGAGTTTCAAACCGTATGTTATCAAGATTGGCAGAAAGAAAGTCAAAGTCTGCCATGACAATTTCAAGTATTATCAGCCTAATGACCATGTCTGCGGTGATTGCTCTGTACGTGCTGTATCAAAAGCTCTAGGAAAAACTTGGTATCAAGTGTATGACAAGCTTTGTGAGATTGGACGAGAAATGCAGTTGATGCCAGCTGACAGAGAAGTAGTTGACAGATATCTTACTCGTGAAGGATTTGTTTGGCATGCAATCAAAGTAAGCAAGGGAAGTGTCCGTCCAAAGGTTTCTGAATTTGCTAAACAGAATACTAATCCAACTGTAATGAGTCTCTCTGGACACTATTCCTCATCAATGGGAGGAAGCTATTATGATATTTGGGATTGCGGTGATTATTCAATTTATGGATATTGGATTAAAAAGTAATCTTATCATATTAACTGTGATATAATATCATAATGACTTACGATAAAAATATATCAAAAGAAAAGCTTACAGAACTTGTAGATAAGTGGGCTATTGATACATTTGGTCCAACTTTTAAGTTCCGACCAAAGCAAAAGGAAACTATCATCGGCATCATTCTCAATTGGTTGAATGATGTTGATGATGTTATTCTTGATGCTCCTACTGGTTCTGGAAAATCTATTATTGCAATTGTTGTAGCAGGAGTATTGTCAACTTATTTCGGTAAGAGAGGATATATTTTGATTTCTGACTTGTCTTTGTTGGAACAATATCAAAATGATATCACTATTTACTTACCAGAGTGGGGAGTCATTCGCGGACAGCAGACATATACTTGTTTGGTCAACGGATTGAATTTTAAAGTAGGAGTTTGCAAACTTAAGGGATGCAATACATACAATGAGATTATATCTTCTTTCCAAGAGTGTGCTCCGTATTGTGAATATATTGTTGAACGAGACAAAGCGATAAAGGCTCCTGTTACTTGCTGCACTTATACACATTGGTTATTGCAACAGAATTATGTCAATCCAATGCTTAGAGCAAGAGGAAATGAGGACTTTCCATTTGGACCAAGAGATTTTGTTATCTGTGATGAAGCCCATAAGCTTGTGAACATTGTTCAAAATCATTTTAGTCCTAAATTCGGAAAGAATGATATGACTAAAATTGAAAATGTAGTCAATGAGTCTAGTGATATCTATGACAAAGTTGATTATGTTGCTGAACTTAGAGAATTGAGAAGGGTCATATTTTTTGAAAACAACAAAAGTAATTTGTATGATCTTTTAGTAAAGTACAGAAATGCACTTGGTAGAGCAAATGAAGCTGCAGCTAAAATCAAAGATTTTTTAGGTGGAAAGGACGGAGAAATAAAAACATTAAATAAAGCCGATAGAGCCCTTTTGTATGATTGTGAGTTTGTAAAGGACCATTTTTGTAAGTTTGATGACTATGTTCCAATCATAGGCTCTATCGGTGTTGATTATATAGTTAAGAATGATAAAGAGATAGACGATGTGGCTTTCAATTGCATCAATGAATCTTATCTTATGAATAAGACATTTCACAGCAATTGCAAGAAAAAGTTATATATGTCTGCAACTATAGGTGACCCAGATACATTTGCAAGAGAAACTGCATTTAAGAAGTTCAAGTCATACAAATTGCCAATTGTATTTGATTATTCAAAATCACCTATATTCTACGTACAAGATTATAAGATGTCATATAAAGAGAAGGATACAAGTTTTCCTTATATCGTTCATATGATATCAAACATCTTGAAAATGTACCCAGATAAGAGAGGAATCATACAGACTGGAAGTTATTCATTTGCAAAACAGCTGAATGATGCATTGGAACCAGAGTTGAAAAAGAGAATATTGTTGTATGAAGACTCTGCAGAAAAACAAGACAACCTTGATACATACAAGTATTCAACAGACAAAGTACTTGTTGGACCAAGTCTTGTAGAAGGATTGTCACTTAATGATGACCTTTGCAGATTCCAAATCATCATGAAAGTGCCGTATCCTTCCTTGGCGGACAAATTTATCTCTGCTAAAAAGGATTTCAATCCACAGTGGTACACTGATGCCACGGCAATTTCTATCCTTCAGGGAGTAGGTCGTGGAGTAAGGAATGAAAAAGACTGGTGTGTTACATTCATTCTTGACGGCTGTTTTACAAATTTGTTGACATACTGCAGGAAAATGTTTCCTGATGAGTTTATAAATAGAATACAACTTATCCCAAGTGTGTCTTTACTTTATTAATGATAAATAATCAAATCAAAAATCATCATATGGAAGAAAACATTGCTAACAACATTGGCACATCCGATATGCCAGCACCACAGACTTTCAATTATGAAAAGTCTTACAAAATTACCGATATGTTCAAGAACGATTTGATGACCGTTCTTAGAGAACTTCCTTATGCCGAAGCTAAAAAGATTCTTGACTGCTTCGAGTTTTATAAAGAATCAATTCCGATTTCTGCTTTGAATGAGTTCATCCGTGCTCTTGGAACTTTGCCGTATAAATATGTTGCAAGCTTGATGAGAGTATTGGAGAAAAAAGAGAACTTTGACAAGTATTTTATTGAAGTAGAAAATAAAAAACAATAAATTTTTCATATATTTAATCACTATGAAGAAGAAAAAGGAAGATAAGATTGAAGCAATTTACACTGCTTCACCAAAAGCTTTGACTAAAGCTAAACCAAAAAAAGAAAGAAACATTCAAAAACTAGCAATTCAATTTATTAATGACCCCTCAGATAAGAACTTTGGATTGCTTTGTGAAAGAATCAATTGGGGTCTCCGCTCATATATTTTCAAGATTGTCAATGATGATGAAGCTACAACAGATGTAATTACAAGAACACTTGAAAATATCTATTTTAAGAAAGACCAGTTTGACCCGAAAATTGCACAGTTCTCTACATGGATGTACAGGATTGCAAGAAACAATGCATTGAAATATCTTCAGGAAAAGGAGAAGCATTCAAACAGGCTTGGTGTTGATTTTGAAGATTTGTATGATTCTACAATTGGAGCAGATGCAGACCAAGGAACAAAGGCAGACACTTATTCTGTTTCTGGTGATTTGAATCTTGTTTACCGAAACGGTGAATATGAATCATATGACAAAGAAAGAATCATTTCAGAGTTCTATGACGCATCACTTCAGAGCATCAATGATTTGCCAGACAATTTAAGAGTTGTTATGTATGACCGTCTTGTAAATCAGAAGAAGATTGATGATATTGCATTTGATAACAATATTCCAATTTCAAGTGTGAAGAACTGGTTGAGAAAGGGAAAGACTGAATTGCAAACAATCATTAAAAATAACTATCCTACTTTGTATGATATGTATATGGAAGTAGGTGCAAGTGCATAATATGGATATTTATGAAATCGGTATAGTTCAATCTATACAAGACATAAGGAATTTCATAAAGTTTAAGAAAGACATTAAACGTGAAATAAACAGACGAGATTCCAAATTTAACAAATTCAAGCTTAAGAAAAATTGGCTCGGCAATGTAGTTTATGTTCAAATTGACTGTACTGATGAAGATTTGATGAATGCAAACTATGATGCTGAAACAATGCTTAAAAACAAACTTTCTCCGATTGTTACTTATTTGAGTTCAGAATTAAATTGGGGTGATTATCTTACTCCTCAGATTTCAAATTTTGTTGATGAAGATGGAAACATCACACTTTCATACGGAATATTGTTTGTTTTCACTGGATATAGGTTGACATTTACTAAGGCTCTTGTTTGGCTTGGCATATTGACACTCTTGCTTGGTGGAGGAATTTGGACATTATGTCATTATTTGGTATAAAGATATACAGAAATGTATATGTAAAAGATTGGAAAAAGTTTCCTTACCAACTTTTGTCAGGACGGAATACTCTTCTTTACAACGGAAAGATTGTATGTGGAGTGTCAAATCCTCCAAAGGAATATGACCCAGATAAAGATTTGTATATCAATTGTGATTGTGATTTTTCAAAATGGAAAAACTTAAAAAGGATTTTGTAATATAATTTATAAACAAAAAGAGATTTTATGGCAAAGAAAGAGAAAAAGGTTGCAGCTGATGCTGCTGCAAAGCAAGCAGAACAGAGATTGGCTGCTATTCGTGAGTATAATGTAAACAATATGGGTTCTTCTTGGATTGATCCTAATCATACTCCTACAGAGGAAGAGGTTGAAACTGCTAAGAAGGAGTTTGAAGAGCGTACTAAAGCACTTCAGGAGAAGAATGATTATCTTGTTGCAGACAAGGAAAATGCTCTCCGTGTCGCAAAGTTCATCAAGAACTTTATTGAGAACGGTTTCTGGGCACAGAGATATTTTGTTGGTGTAATCAATTTCTCTGAATACATCACTAAGTTCATTGAGGAATGTGAAAAAGAGGCCAAGGACCTTGTTATGGAGTATGGTCCTCTTCAGTTCTGTATGTTGATGTTTGAAAATTATGCAGGATTTGGTCTCGCTTCTGCAAAGAAGATGGCTGAAATGTGGGATGAGTACGTTCCTATTTATGACATCCTCCGTGACCACGTTGAGTGGTACAACAAGGAAGCTAAGATGTGTGAACGTTTGAAGCAGCGCTGGGGAATGCTTGCACAAGGTTACTTCCTCGTATTTACTGATGTTGACTCTGACGGAGTTGAAAAGGAGAATACAGAAGAAACTGAAGAAAAAGGAGAGTAATTCTCCTTTTTTGGTATAAAGAAAAATTCATATATTATAATATATGAAAGATGACATAATTCAACAATTCATATACTCCAATATATGAAAGAAGATATAATAGAAAAATTAAAAAAGCAACGAGAAGAAAGAGTTCCAAGAATCATCAAGTGGATGGAAGAAATGGAACCGTTTGATGTTGACAATTTAGATAGCATTCCAGAGCCACCTATTCTTGAAAAGAAGATGTATGAAAAATATGTAATTCCAAATTTTATCCGTTGCGGTGCAATTCCAAAGGATAAATTGATTGAAGGAAAAACATATATTGGTACATGCAGAAATGCATCAGAAGCAGTATGGAACGGCAAAGAGTTTGTTTACAAGCGAACTAAGTTCGGATATACTTATGATGAAGATATCAATCATTTTCAAGATGATGACGGAAGTGGTTATGATGTTTTCGTGCCTGTAAAAATTAAAGAATAATATATGAAGTGGAACACTGAAATAGACCTTGATAGACACAAAGTCTTCTTTACTGCAGACTTGCATCTTTATCATGACAATATTTTATGGATGAACAAACGTCCATTTGCAAATTGTGATGAGATGTGGGAGCATTTTAAGAAGGACTGGAACTCAAAGGTTGGCCCAGATGATTATGTGTTTATCCTTGGTGATGTTCTTTGGGGTTCCAATGCTGAACGTTTGAAGTCAATGAACAAAGAGCTTCACGGTAAGATTTGTATTGTTCTTGGAAACCATGAC
>JAEEGL015696587.1_pt1 | contig 39299 bp, 21 predicted proteins | sample 9134231 | NCBI WGS metagenome assembly JAEEGL01 (sample SAMN16246548, study PRJNA631951) | gut metagenome | biome: gut microbiome; feature: rumen; material: fiber-attached | host: Bos | place: Iran: Karaj | collected 2018-10 | reverse complement strand
TGGCACGGGCCACGATGTCACGTGGCGCCAGCGACAGGCGCTCGTCGTATTTCTCCATGAACGACTCGCCGTTAGGCAAACGAAGGATGCCGCCATAGCCGCGCATGGCCTCGGTGATGAGGAAGGCGGGATGGGTCTCGCCGGGCGAATAGAGGGCTGTGGGATGGAACTGCACGAACTCCATGTCCTGCACAGTGCCCTTGGCACGATAGACCATGGCCTCGCCGTCGCCCGTGGCGATGACGGGATTCGTAGTGGTCTGATAGACGGCACCACAACCGCCCGTACACATGAGCGTGACCTTACTCAGGTAGGTATCGACCTTCTCGTCGGGATTCAGTACGTAGGCACCATAGCAGTTGATGTAGGGCGAACGGCGCGTGACCTTTGCACCTAAGTGGTGCTGGGTAATAATCTCCACGGCAAAGTGGTTCTCCTTGACGGTGATGTCGGGACAAGCACGCACGGCGGCCATCAGTCCGCGCTGGATCTCAGCGCCCGTATCGTCGGCATGGTGCAGGATGCGGAACTCAGAGTGACCGCCCTCGCGATGCAGATCGAAGTCGCCATTCTCCTTGCGGTCGAAGTTGACGCCCCACTCCACCAGTTCGCGAATCTGCTCAGGTGCTTTCCTTACCACCTGCTCTACAGCAGCACGGTCAGAGATAAAGTCGCCGGCAATCATCGTGTCTTCAATATGCTTGTCGAAATTGTCAACGGCCAGATTCGTCACCGAAGCTACGCCGCCTTGCGCAAACGAGGTGTTGGCCTCGTCGAGGCCCGTCTTGCAGATAATACAAACAGAGCCTTTCTTGGCCCTCGCTACCTTCAGGGCATAGCTCATGCCTGCCACGCCCGCACCGATAATAAGAAAGTCGTACTTATAGACCATTGTCTGAACTTTTAAAAGTGGTTGCAAAGGTACGCAAAAACAACGGAATACATGCAGAAATAGCGAAGTTTAACCTTTTTGCACCCTCATCGCTTGGCCGTTATCAATGAAATGTGTACCTTTGCAGCCAGTTATGAGAAGATTTTTTTCAGTTTTGATGCTGGTACTGACCATATGCAGTACCAACGCACAGACCACAGAAGGCGACAGCGTGACCACGCTGCCCTGGCCACGTAATCTACAAAGCAAGATCGATGTCATCGTGCAGGATCCGCTGCTCGACATCTCACAGTTGGGACTGATGGTGTGGGACCTGACAGCCGACTCGGCCATCTACCGCTACAACGACCGTCAGCTGATGCGTCCGGCCTCCACCATGAAGCTGGTCACGGCCATCACGGCTCTCGACAAACTCGGGGTGAACTATAAGTTCAACACGCTACTCTACTACACAGGCGAGATCAGCAACCGCACACTCCACGGCGACCTCTATTTCGTAGGCGGCATGGATCCCATGATCGACCTACCGGAACTGCGCGGCTTTGCACGCGCCATCAGACAGCTGGGCATCGACACCATTCGCGGTAGCCTGATGGCCGACAAGACGATGAAGGACACCCTGAAATGGGGCGAAGGATGGTGCTGGGATGACAAGAATCCCACCCTCTCACCACTGACCATCGGTCGCGACACTCACTTCCTGGAGCAGTTCGCGCAGGTCTTGATGGACGACAGCCTCTCCATCGACAGTCTGACGCTGGGCGAGGGACAGTTGCCCGCAGGTGCCATTGCCATCGGCACCTGTCAGCACACGCTCGACCAGGTGCTGGTGAAGATGATGAAAGACAGCGACAATTTCTATGCGGAGTGCGTGCTCTTCCAGACGGCGGCAGCCAGTGGACGGCGTCCCGCCAAGGCCGATGATGCACTGGCTGCCACCCGCCGACTGATCAACAGCATCGGTCTGAATGCCAGCGACTACCGACTGGCCGACGGTAGCGGACTGTCGCTCTACAACTATGTCACGCCCGAACTGATGACCCGATTGCTGCGCTACACCTGGCGCCACAAAGCCATCTACCAGCACCTGCAACCCACGCTGCCCATCGCCGGACAGGACGGCACGCTGAAGAAACGCATGACACGCTCGGCCTCGGAAGGCAACGTGCGTGCCAAGACTGGTACGCTGACAGGCATCGTATCGCTGGCAGGCTACTGCACGGCTCCCAACGGCCATGAGCTCTGCTTCGCCATCATCAATCAAGGCGTGATGAGCTGGCGCAAAGGTCGCGCCCTACAAGACCGCATCTGCGACGCGATGTGCGAGCCGTAACTTTTGCAGTAACAACCAGTAAACTTATAGATAAAAAAGAAGCGGCCCGCCAAACTGCGAGCCGCTATTTTTAGTTGTGGATGATGGGGATTAATATCTCAGCAATGAGCTAACGGGAACGTTAACGCTCTCAAAGGCACGTACCGTAACGAGAGAATTCCAACTCTCGCCCCAAACATAGCCCTCGTCGAACTGGAAGCTATTGCGCTCATTTTCTGGCTGATACCACAGGTTGCGCGCAACGTTCATAACCTTACCATCCTTATAGTAGGTCTTACCGAACATTTCCTGATGCTCGCTTTGACCTTCATCCATTTCATATTTCTCCATTCCGGCAATCTTCACAGGCTCGCCAAATGCGCTCTGAGCCTCCTTAATCAAGTCTTGATATTCACTGTCAGTAATGGTCGAATCGATGTAGCATACTACAGCACCCTTTCCGAAATTTTCAGACTTCTCAACAATCATGGCATGGAACTTCTTGCCACTGAGGGTCGGCATGAAGCTCGGCAACTGAGACTTCACCACTGAGATGTCGGTCTCGTTATAGTAGCCCTTTGCCTTGAAACGGATTGGAGCTGTCAACTCCACAGAAACTTTACCGTCACCTCTCTGGCTGTCTTTGAACCATTCGCCATACTTGTCGTCAGCTGTTTCATAAATAACTTTTATTCCATCAAGTTTAAACGTCATATTGTCGCCTGACTTGGTAATTGTCAGCGTACCCTCGCTTGCCATCGACCAACTATTTGCCTTAATATAGCAATTGATGGAAGTGCGTGAATAGATGCCCGACTCTGCATCATAGGTAGTCTCACGGAAGTAGAATACCGGAGCATCGTAAGTGGACTTATTCGGGTCGTAGTTAGAAATGGAGAAACTGATACTATGTTCCTCTTCTCGTGTACTGGCCGAATAAGAGACGCTCAGCGTAGAATCAACGATCGATACAGATGCAGAATTTCCTTCAGCAGCAGGCGGGAATGTATAGGTTACAGAGCCCTTGCCGTCTTCGGGAGTCAGGACTAACTTGCCAGGTGAATTCTCGACAGTTTCTGCCTTGAAGCTCAGGTTGACCACCTTGTCATTCTCATCAAGCACGACATCCTTATACACCGTTTGTCCCTTGCCATTCTTTGCTGAAATAGTTGCCAGGCCTTTATAGGTAACAGGTACAAAGAACTTGTAGCGTCCAAGCAGGTCGGTAACAACTTCCATATTACCGCTTGCGCATGAGAAATTGACCACGCAGGTCTTGCTGCCAGAAGCCACAGAAACAGAACCGCTGATGACAACTACTTTTTGCAGCGTGAAGTTTACCGTCTCCGTAGCACCTGCCGTAACAGGACCGACCTTCTTCTCGTCCCGATAGCCGTATTCGGTTGTTGCCTCCACATAAATCTTCGTACCTGAAGGAATAAAGCCTTCGGCAAGTCCGTCCGAACCAGTGTACCAAGTACGCTGTCCATCCACGTTAATCTTAACGTTCTGCAGCTTCTTACCACTCGTATCTTCAGCAATCACCTTCAACGTAGCGCGGCTCTCAGGATAGTCGAGGTTCCACCAAGAGAAGTGCTTTACCTTACCTACATAAGCGTCGCCTTGTTTCTTGGCTACGCCCTCTTCAACCCAGATGCCTTTCTCCTCGTCAAAGCTCCAGAGAGGAATCTCGTCGAGAGTAGCAGCACTTGCGGCCATGCTTGTAGGAATGGGGAAGGTCACAGTAGCCTCTGACCCTTCGGCAATCTTCACCTCATTACCATTGGCATCGGTCAACTCCACACCAGTCATACCGTAGGAAATCAGCTGAGCATCGCTGCCATCCGTGCGAATAGCTGCCAAGTCACCACCAGGCATCACCTCAGAGAAGTTGGTGTCGTCAGGAGAGATGTAAGCCATCTTTGCATTCACCTGGCCAGTGTAGGTGTTACCCTTGGCGTCTTTATAAGCGTTGGGCAACTCGACCTTCATTTGCAACTCCTTCGATTGATTGTTAATCCACGTAGTACGTGAAATCGTCACCTCGCCACCCTGTGAGGCAGTGAAAGAGGTGCTACGGGTGTTGCCATCCGGAATCATCTCTACACGCCACATGCCGTTTTCAACTTTCGGCATAGCACGGACGATGTCCGTATAGCCAGCCTTCTTGAACTTCAGTATGGTACGATCGCCTGCGGGCACCTTATCAAGGGTGAATACGCCGTTGGCATCGGTTGTAGCCAATACCTGGTCGCCGCTTAACACAGACACACCCTGAATGGGCGTACCATAGTTTTCAACGATACCGGTCAGTGCTGCATAGGTAAACTCGGTAGGAGCAGGTCCGTCATTACCACCAGACATACCGCCACCGCCATTGTCGTCGTCACTGCTGCTACTACAAGCTGTGAACGAGAGGCCTGTGAAAAGCGCAAGACCCCATAAGAAGAAATTCAGTCTTTTCATAATTTCACTTGTTTAGTTATTAATAATACGGTTTATCACAGTCGTTTTCCTCTTCCAATTGCTTTCTACACAATTGATTCTGCAAATATACGAAAAAGTAGAACACGATGCCAGTTTTTTTTGCAAAAAAAATGCGTTTAGCGAGCAAAAAATATGAATATGAAGTGTTTTTGTGAATATGAAATATGAAACAAGGGTGGAAACGCTTCAAAGTAGTTAATGAAACAAACACAAAAAATACTGCTCCCCTGAAAGATTCTGTATTAAGAGAACCTTACAGGGGAGCAGGGAAAACTTGTTCAGTAGCCTTTATAGTTTAGCCAGTTCAAGAACCTTATCGACCGCGGCACTCAGTCCGTCGGCATTCTTACCACCGGCCTGGGCGAAGTGAGGCTGTCCGCCACCGCCACCCTGAATGAGCTTGGCGGCTTCACGCACCAGCTGACTGGCATTGAGACCGTGGTCGCTGACCATATCGTCGCTCATCATAATGGTGAGCTGGGGCTTGTCGGCAGCCTTGGTGCCCAGCACGCAGAGCAGCGAGCCTTCGACAGCAGCTCGCACCTTGAAGGCTAGATCCTTGGCAGCGGCAGGCTCCATGGGCAGCACAGCCGTAATGATCTTGACCCCATTCTTCTCGCGGGCTTTCTCAACCAGCTGTTTAGCGGCACGCTCCACGGCCTGTGCCTGGAACGACTCTATCTCCTTCTTCATGGAGTCATGCTCCTCAATATACTTACGGATGACACTCTGCAGGTCCTTGGCGTTGTTGAAGAACGATTTTACGGCTTTCAACGTGTCTTCAAGCGTGTAGAGCAGTTCCTCACACTCCTTGCCCGTCTTGGCCTCGATACGGCGGATGCCTGCAGCCACAGAGCTCTCAGAGATAATCTTGAAGAAGCCGATGCGGCCTGTGCTCGTAGCATGGATACCACCGCAGAGCTCGCAGGAAGGACCGAAACGCATGACGCGCACCTTGTCACCATACTTCTCACCAAAGAGGGCGATGGCACCCAGCTTTTTGGCCTCTTCCATGGGCATGTCACGATGCTCATCGCGGGGCAGGTCCTGACGAATCATATCATTAACCAGACGCTCCACCTCACGAAGCTGCTCATCGGTGACCTTCTCGAAGTGAGAGAAGTCGAAGCGCAGCGTGTCTGGCGAAACAAACGAGCCCTTCTGCTCCACATGGTCGCCAAGCACCTGCTTCAAGGCATAGTCAAGCAGGTGGGTAGCGGTGTGGTTGGCTGCACTGGCATCACGCTTGTCAGTATCGACGCAGGCCATGAAGGGAGCCGAAGGATCCTTGGGCAACTGCTTCACGATATGGACGGTCTGACCGTTCTCTCGCTTGGAGTCGATGACCTCGATGGTCTCATTTTCTGAAACCAGCACACCACAGTCGCCTACCTGACCACCCATCTCGCCATAGAAGGGAGTGGCTGAGAGTACAAGTTCATAGAACTCGTTCTTCTTCTGAGTGACCTTACGATAGCGCAGAATGTGACATTCGTACTCGGAGTAGTCGTAGCCTACGAATACCTGTGTAGCCCCCTCTACGGCCCCCGAGGGGGCTTCTATACATTCTGAGGCAGAGACTATCGTGTCCCCCTCGGGGGACGACAAGGGGGCATGCACTGTAACCCAGTCGCTGTTCTCTACAGCGGCGGCATTGCGCGCACGCTCCTTCTGTTTCTGCATCTCCACATTGAACTGCTCCTCATTGACCGTGAAGCCGTTCTCACGGCAGATGAGCTCGGTGAGGTCGAGAGGGAAGCCGTAGGTGTCGAACAAGCGGAAAGCCTGAACGCCATCGAGCTCTGTCTTCTTCTCAGCACGCAACTGCTCCATCGCCTTGTCGAGCAGGGCGATACCCTTGTCGAGGGTGCGCAGGAACGAGTCTTCCTCTTCCTTCATCACCTTGGCGATGAGTTGCTGCTGAGCCTTCAGCTCAGGGAAAGCATCGCCCATCTCTTCGACGAGCGTCGGCAGAAGCTTATAAAGGAAGGCTTCTTTCTGACCAAGGAACGTATAGGCATAGCGAACGGCACGACGCAGGATACGGCGGATGACGTAGCCAGCCTTGGCATTAGAAGGCAGCTGACCGTCGGCAATCGAGAAGGCGACAGCACGCAGGTGGTCGGCACAAACGCGCATGGCGACGTTGATTTGCTCTTGGGTGTTGGGTGTTGGGTGTTGGGTGTTAATGGCTTGACTATCCCCCAACACCAAACACCCATCACCCATCACCTCTTCTTCGAAGGTGGTGTATTTCAGGCCTGTGATCTGCTGCTCAGCCTTAATGATGGGCTGGAACACGTCAGTATCATAGTTCGAGTGCTTGCCCTGCATCATACGGACGAGACGCTCGAAGCCCATACCCGTATCAATAACGTTCATCGACAGGGGTTCCAAAGAACCGTCAGCCTTACGGTTGAACTGCATGAACACGATGTTCCAAATCTCAATCACCTGTGGGTCGTCCTGGTTGACCAGCTCGCGGCCCGTCTTGCCACTGGCCTTACGCTGCTCAGGGGTACGGGAGTCCACATGAATCTCTGAACAAGGACCGCAAGGGCCTGTGTCGCCCATTTCCCAGAAGTTATCGTGCTTGTTGCCGTTGATGATATGGTCGGCAGGCACGTGCTTGGCCCAATACTTGGCAGCCTCATCGTCACGAGGAATGTTTTCTTCGGGCGAGCCCTCGAACACGGTGACGTAGAGGTCCTTGGGGTCGAGTCCGATGACATCGACCAGGTACTCCCATGCCATGTCGATGGCGCCCTCCTTGAAGTAGTCGCCGAACGACCAGTTGCCGAGCATCTCAAACATCGTGTGGTGGTATGTGTCGTGTCCCACCTCCTCGAGGTCGTTGTGTTTACCGCTGACGCGCAGGCACTTCTGCGAGTCGGCGCGGCGGCGTGGCTCAGGGGCCTTGGTGCCAAGGATGATATCTTTCCACTGGTTCATACCAGCGTTGGTGAACATGAGTGTGGGATCGTCCTTGACGACCATGGGTGCCGAGGGAACGATCGTGTGTCCCTTCCCGGCGAAGAACTGTTTGAAGCTCTCTCTGATTTCGTTAGCTGTACGCATCACTGTGATATGGAGTTTTAATGATTAAAAATCGATGTTCATTGCATAAGCGGGTGCAAAGATACGCATTTTTAATGAATAAATGATAAAGAATAAATGATAAATGACAAATAATGGCATAAAAAGGCAAAAACTTTCAACTTTCAACTTTCAAGTATCAACTTTTTCCTATCTTTGCGGCAAAATAAATCACTTGAGGTTGTGAGGTTGTGAGGTTGTGAGGTTGTGAGGTTATGAGGTTGTGAGGTTGTGAGGAATACGCTGACGACACTCGAGTAAACAAAAAAACTATGAAACAGTATTTAGATTTATTGCAGCGTATCCTCGACGAAGGAGCGGTGAAGAGCGACCGCACGGGCACCGGCACGAAGAGCGTGTTCGGCCATCAGATGCGTTTCCGCCTGTCCGACGGCTTTCCGCTGCTGACGACCAAGAAGTTGCACTTGCGCAGTATCATCCACGAACTGCTGTGGTTCCTCCGCGGCGACACCAATATCCAGTATCTTCACGACAACGGCGTGACGATCTGGGATGAGTGGGCCGACGCCAACGGCGATCTCGGACCCGTCTATGGCCATCAGTGGCGCTCGTGGCCCGACTACGACGGCGGCACGATCGACCAAATTGCCAACGTCGTGGACCTGATCAAGCATCACCCCGACTCGCGCCGCATGATTGTCTCGGCATGGAACGTGGCTGAAGTGGAAAAGATGGCGTTGCCGCCCTGCCACACGATGTTTCAGTTCTACGTGGCCGACGGTCGCCTGAGCCTGCAGCTCTACCAGCGTTCTGCCGACACGTTCCTCGGCGTGCCCTTTAATATTGCATCCTACGCCTTGCTGCTTCAGATGATGGCGCAGGTGACGGGTCTCGAAGCGGGCGATTTCATCCACACGACGGGCGATACGCACCTCTACCTCAACCACATAGAGCAGGCTCGGCTGCAGCTCACCCGTGCGCCGCGCCCTCTGCCGCGCATGATCCTGAATCCCGAGGTGAAGGATCTCTTCGACTTCCGCTACGAGGACTTCAAGCTCGAAGGCTACGACCCTTGGCCCCACATTAAAGCTGACGTCGCCGTATGATCACATTGATAGCTGCCGTAGCCAAGAATGGCGCTATCGGCAATGAGAACAAACTCATCTACTGGCTGCCCGATGACCTGAAACGTTTCAAGGCGTTGACCACCGGCCACACGATTGTCATGGGTCGTCGCACGTTCGAGTCGTTGCCCAAAGGTGCCCTGCCCAATCGCCGCAACGTGGTGCTTTCGCGCAACCGCCAGTTCACGGCTCCGGGCATCGAAGTGTTTGCTTCGCTGCAGGAGGCGCTGGCCTCGTGTGCTTCCGACGAAGAGGTGTTTGTCATCGGCGGTGCCAGCGTCTATCGCGAGGCGATGCCTTTGGCCGACCGCCTGTGCCTGACGCTCGTGGACGACACGCCCGTTCGCGCCGACGCATTCTTCCCTGAGATCCTGGCCGCGGAATGGCGCATTGCGTCCGATGAGCCACATGACCCCGACGACCGCCACGCTTATGCCTTTCGCTTCGTGGATTTCCTACGCCCCTAAGCAAAGGCCCATTCGTCCGTATTTAGTTGATTTCACGAACGTTCGTTACAGCCTTAACGAACATTCGTTGTGGTCTTAGCGAACATTCGTTACGGCCTTAAGCTTTATTCGTGAATCGTGAAGCGAGCATGGACGGAAGCGCTAACGAATGAAGGCTTTAGCGGAAGGCAATGCACGCGAAGAACGCAGAATGTATGGATGAAGATTGACGTTTATTGACGTTGAATTGACGTTGAATTGACGTTTTCGATGCAGGGGGTGTTTTAGACGTCAATCTGCGCCAATCTATTCGTCAATCATCTTTCATCACACCCTTGTTGTTGAAAAATTTCAGCCGCGTTAATAAATCCTGACAAATAAGCACTTTTAAGTATGATTATAAAACATGGGGTTTTAGAAAGAATGGAAAAGAAAAAACGAAAAGAAAAAGTAGCAAAAAGAAAAAGTAATAAAAGAAAAGGCTAGAAAGAAACAGGCCTAGTCCTGTATTGGCGTTTTCCGATTTTCTTACAATCGATGTTTAAAGCCGATGGCGACAAAGGAAGAACTGAGCATAGATTGGGGTGTTTTCAAGAGGTGTTTAGCCTCATGTCGAAGCAGCGCAACGGTGTCGCCATTCATATTTCTCCGAATTAACAATTATTGGCTAAATCCGATAATAATTTACCGAGCGAATGCTTCACAGATTGAAGAAAAAGCAGTAATTTTGCACCGCAATAAGACATTACAATTATTCATACGAAAATATTAAGACAAAATATGAGAAGAAATAAGATTTGCCTATGGTTGCTGCCGCTGCTGTTTGTTGCCTGCGGCCCTTCGGCGCAGACGCGCGAGAAGCAACCCGTCCTCGTGCAGACGGAGACGGTGAGCACCCAGGCTGAAGATGCCGAGGGCACCATCTACGTCGGGGTCGTCGAGGAAAATCAGACGACGATCGCCAGCTACACGAGCGCCGGGACGCTGCGTCGCGTTGCCGTCAGCGAAGGTCAGGCGGTGAGCCGCGGACAGCTGATTGCGGAGCTGGACGACACACAGGCCCGCCACATGCTGGCCGCCGCCGAGGCTCAGAGCCGACAGGCTGAGGATGCGTTGAAGCGTTATCAGCTGTTGCACGACGAGGGCTCGATGACCGAAGCCCAATGGGTGGAGGTCCAGAGCAAGGTGGATCAGGCGCGTTCGCAGCTGGCCATAGCCCGCCGTAATGTGGCGGACTGTCGTCTGCTGGCTCCCGTCAGCGGCATCGTGGGGAAGCGTTTCCTCTCGTCGGGCGAGACGGCGATGCCATCGGAGCCCGTGGTGAGCATACTGGACATCAGTTCCGTGAAGGTGAAGATTGCCGTGCCGGAGCGCGAGATGAAGAATCTCACACCGGCGACAGCAACAACCATCAGCGTCGAAGCCACCGGTCGTGAATATCCGGGCGGGCGCATCGAGAAAGGCGTGCAGGCTGACGCGTTGACGCATACTTACGACGTGCGAGTTTGCGTCAACAACAAAAACCGCGAACTGCTGCCCGGAATGGTGGCAAAGGTGAGCGTGAGAAACGAAGGCGTGAGACGTGAAAGTTATATTATCCCGCTGACGGCTGTGCAGAAGAGAGCTGAGGGTGGGCTGTTCGTGTGGACGGTGGGAGCCGACAGCACGGTTCATCGCACGCCGGTGACCATAGGCCAGACCACCGGCAATCGCGTAGAGATCCTGTCGGGTCTGGCAGAAGGACAGCGCGTGGTCACGGAAGGCTACCAGAAGCTGAGTGAAGGAACGAAGACGAGATTTCAATGAGTAACAACGAAATGAACAAGAACGCCTCTTCCTTCTACTCGTGGCCGATTGAGCATTATCGTATCTCGTTGCTCATCGTCAGCCTGCTGTTTCTCCTCGGCGTCTATGGCTTGTACGTGATGCCCAAGGACGAGTTCCCGCACGTGACGGTTCGTCAGGGCGTCGTCGTCGCCGTTTATCCGGGTGCCACGACAGAGGAGGTCGAGGAGCAGGTGGCTCGTCCGCTGGAGCGCTTCCTTTTCACGTACAAGGAGGTCAATCGTTCGAAAACGACCACCACCTCGCAGAACGGTATGTGCATCGTGATGGTCGGCTTGAACGATAACGTCCGCAACAAGGACGAGGTATGGAGCAAGCTCAAGCTGGGCTTGCAGCAGTTCAAGCCCTCGCTGCCTCAAGGTGTCGTGGCGCTGGTGACGAACGATGATTTCGGCAACACGTCGGCGCTGCTCATCGCCATCGAGAGCGGCGACCGCAGCTACCGCGAATTGCGGCAGTACAGCGACCGCCTGGGCGACCGCTTGCGGCGCATCCCCTCGGTGACCAATGTGAAGCTTTATGGCGAGCAGCGCCAGCAGATCAGCCTTTATGTCGATCGCCAGCGCCTGCAGGCTTACGGGATCGGGCAGCAGCTGCTCCTGGCTACGCTGCAAGGCGAGGGTCTCACCACGTTGAGCGGTAGTCTTGACGATGCCGACCAGCATATTCCCCTGCACATCGCGCCGACGGGCAACGACGTGGAGCAGATCGCCTCGCTCATCATCTACAACGACGCTGCCACGGGAAAGACGGTGCGATTGTCCGACGTGGCACGCGTCGTCAGGGAATACGACCCCAACGCCAGTCGCATCGAACACAACGGACATCCATGCGTGTTGCTGTCGATGGAAATGATTCCGGGCAATAACGTCGTGGAATACGGGCGAAAGGTCAATCGTGTGCTCGACGAGTTCCGTGCCGAAGTTTTGCCCGAAGACGTCACCTTGACGCGCATCGCCGATAAGCCTAAAGTGGTGGAACTGAGTGTCCAGGACTTCCTGCGCGACCTGATGCTGTCGATACTGATCATCATCGTCGTGATGATGGTTCTTTTCCCCTTGCGGTCGGCCGTCGTGGCGGCAATCACGATTCCGCTGAGCACGTTCGTGTCGGTAGCCTTTATGTATCTGGCAGGCGTTGAACTGAATATCATCACGCTGGCTGCGCTGATCATCGTGCTGGGCATGATTGTCGATAATTCCATCGTCATCATCGACGGCTATCTGGAATATGTGGGCAAGGGCATGGCGCCGCGTGATGCTGCCGTCGCTTCGGCGCGCCAGTATTTCATGCCAATGCTCCTGGCCACGGTGTGCATCAGCGTGATCTTCTTCCCGCTGCTGTTCACGCTGAAGGGCGTTTTCAACGATGCCCTTCGCGATTTCCCGTGGACGATGGGTCTCAATCTGCTGACGTCGCTGGTGCTGGCCGTAGCCGTCATCCCGTTCCTGTGCGTGAAGATTATCGGCGTGCCAGATACGAGCAAGCAGGGGGTGCGCTTCACCGACCGCGTGCAGTCGTTCTACACACGTGTGCTCCAGTGGGTGTTCCGTCATCCTTGGCTGACCATTGGTCTGGGCTTCGGCTCCGTCGTCGTTTCCCTGCTCATCGTCCCTACGCTGAAGATTCGTCAGTTCCCCTTTGCCGACCGCGACCAGTTTGCCGTGGAAATCTTCCTGCCCGAAGGCCGGGGATTGGCCGAAACCGAGGCCGTGGCTGATTCCGTGCGCCACGTGCTCGAACAGGACGAACGCATCACCGCTATCACCTCATTCCTGGGCTGCTCGTCGCCGCGCTTCATGGACAGCTATGCGCCTCAGATGGCGGACAAGAACTACGCCCAGTTCATCGTCGGCACGACTTCGCAGCAGGCCACCCTCGACCTGCTGAGCCACTATCAGCCGCTGTTGTCGGAGGCTTTCCCCAATGCCTACGTCCGCTTCAAACGTCTGGACATGCTCTTTGTCACGGAACTTGAATATCGCTTCTACGGCGATGATATCGACTCGTTGCATGTCGTGGCAGATCGCATGATGGAGCGCATGCGCCAGATGGAGGGCATTGAATGGGTACACACGGACTACCTGCAGCCTTCGCCCATCGTCAACGTGGAGCTCGACCCCGTCAAGGCCGCTCAGATGGGCGTCACGCGCGCTTCTGCCGCCCTTGCCTTGAGCGCTGCCTCGGGTTCGTTGCGCGTGGGTCAGCTGTGGGAAGGCGACTACGAAGTTCCGATCGTGGTGATGGACGACACCGACTACACCTTCTCCGATGTTCAGAACTGGACGTTCAGCACTCCGCTGACGATGGTCGCCGGCGGGCTGGGCGGGGCCAACAGCACGATAGCCCTGCGTCAGGTGGCTGACGTCAAGCCCCTGTGGAGCGAGAGCCGAATCGTTCATCGCGGCGGCGAGCGCTGCATCACCGTGACGGCTGAGATGGCGAAAGGCGTCTATGCAGCTCCCCTCGAGAAACGCCTCGCTGATATCATGCTCCACGAGATCGACCTCCCCGAAGGCGTTCGCGCTGAGGTGGGTGGTGAGCTCGAATGTAATAGCGACGCATTGCCTCAGATTTTCCAGGGCGTGCTCATCGCCTTGATCATTATCTTCTTCTTCCTGCTGTTCAACTTCAAGCGCTTTGGCATCACTTTCCTGTGCATGGTTGCCCTTGTGTTGATGGCTCCCGGCGCCCTCGTCGGCCTGGGCATTATGAACCGCACGCTGGGCTTGACCTCAGTGATGGGCGTTATCACGCTCTTGGGCATTATCATGCGCAACGAGATCCTTATCTTCGAGCACGCCGACGGCCTGATGAAACGCTTCCATGCCGAGCATCCGCAACCCGTGAATGCCACGAAGGAGGAGCGTGAGGCTTACCGCCGCAATTTCAAATACGCCATCGAGGAAGCGGCCTACGATGCCGGGCGTCGGCGTATGGTGCCCATCTTCCTGACGACCGCTACGACGGCTGTCGGTGTGATCCCGATGATCATCGCCGGCTCCTCGTTCTGGATGCCCGTGGGCGTCACTATTTTTGCCGGAGGTATAGGAACCCTCATCCTCGTCGTTACGGTGTTACCTGTCCTGTATTGGAAATTAAGTGTAAAGAAATAAGGACCCTCCCCCCTGCCCCTCCCTATAGGGAGGGGAGTAAATACCTAACAAGAATAGAAAATATCCGAAACCGATGAAGCATATATTTCATTTCTTAACTTTAATATTCTTATCCTTTACTTCCCTCCCGCTGTTTGCTCAGGAAACTACTCCCCTCCCTTTGGGGGAGGGACAGGGAGGAGGGTCTTTCCTTACCCTCGAGCAACTCAAGGATTCCGCCCTGCAAAACAGCTTCTCGATGCGCAAGGCGCGGCTCGGAATCGATGCGGCACGCGAGCAGCGCAAGGAAGCCTTCACCCATTATTTCCCTAACGTCATGGCCATGGGAATGGGGTTTAGGGCCAACCGTGCGATGGGCAAGATGGAAATCAACCCCGAGGAGTACATGTCGGCTGAGATGAACGCCATTTTGGATTATTTACAACCGCTCAAAACGCTGTTGGCGCTGGATCGCCCGATGAGCATCGAGATGATGAAGAGCGGAGCGTTGGCGAGCATCACGGCGCTTCAACCTGTTTTCGCGGGCGGACAAATTGTGCTCGGCAACAAGCTGGCACGTCTCGGCGAGGAAATCAGCCAGCTGCAACTGCAGCTCTCCGAGAAGGAGGTGGAGGCTCAAGTCGAGCGCTACTACTGGCAACTCGTGTCGATGAACGAGAAGACGCAGACGCTCGACGCCGTCGATTCCATGCTTCTTCAGATACGGCATGATGTCGAGACGGCTGTCAAGGCGGGCGTGGCCCTCAGAAACGACCTCCTGCAGGTGCAGCTCCGACAAAATGACATCAAGAGCCAGCGCCTGAAGCTTAACAACGGGCGTGAACTGATGTGGCTGATGCTGAAACAGTTCTGCGGGCTCAGCGAGACGAGGACGATGGACGATTTAGGATTGATGAATGAGGATTTGGGATTGATGAATGAGGATAGTTTGCAGTTGTCATCCATCTCGCAGCCCCAATCCTCCGTCGTCACTCAGCTGCCCGAGTATCGGCTCCTGGAGATGAGTGCGGAAGCGGCGAAGCTGCAACGTAAGATGGAAGTGGCTAAGAACCTGCCTTCGGTCGCCGTCGGTGCGGGTTATAACTATCATAACCTCTTGGAAAACGACCGCCATTTCGGCATGGTTTTTGCCACCGTGAGCTTGCCCATCACCGACTGGTGGGGTGGCAGCCACGCTATCCGTCGCAAGAAGATCGCCGAGCAGGAGGCGCAGGAGAAGATGACCAACAACGCTGAGCTTATCGCAATTAATCAGCGGAAAGCTTACAATGACGTCCTGGCGGCGTTAAGCCAGTTGGAGCTTGCACAGCAGAGTGCTGCGCAAGCGGAAGAGAACCTGCGCATTCATCGCAACACTTACCGCGCAGGCACTGCCACGATGACGGACTTGCTGCAGGCACAGCTCCTTCAACAGCAGGCACGCGACCAACAAACGGAAGCGTTCACGGCGCTCCAACTTGCCCGTCTTGATTATAGGCAGGTGACACGATAAATGATTGGGAAGTTAAAGAACTTCTCCTGAACTCCCCAAAAAAGGAACTCCCCAAAAAAGAAACCTATCCGAAGAGTGCGCGGAAGGCGTCTTCGACGCGACGGCAGGGCGTAATCTCGATGTCGAAGGCGTGAGGATTGACGGCTTTCACGTTGGCGGCAGGGATCAGGATGCGGTGGAAGCCTAGCTTCTGGGCTTCGGCGATGCGCTGGTCGATGCGGCTGACGGGGCGAATCTCCCCCGAGAGGCCGACCTCGCCACAGAGGCAGACGTCGGAGTCGATGGCGGTGTCAACGTTCGAGGAGAGGATGGCGGCAATCACGGCCAGGTCGATGGCCGTGTCGGTAACGCGCAGCCCGCCGGCGATATTGAGGAACACGTCCTTTTGTGCAAGCTTGAAGCCTACGCGCTTCTCCAAAACGGCGAGAAGCATGTTCAGGCGGCGGTAGTCGAAGCCGTTGGCCGAGCGCTGGGCGGTGCCGTAGGCCGCGGTGCTGACGAGCGCTTGCGTCTCGATGAGGAAAGGCCGCACGCCCTCGATGGCTGCGGCGATGGCGACGCCCGAGAGACCGTCCTGGTTGTCGGTCATCAGCAGCTCCGAAGGATTCTGCACGGCACGCAGTCCGTCCTGTCGCATCTCGTAGATGCCGAGTTCCGAAGTCGAACCGAAGCGGTTCTTCTGCGCACGAAGGATGCGGTAGAGGTAGTGCTGGTCGCCCTCAAACTGAAGCACGGTATCGACGATATGCTCCAACACCTTGGGACCGGCCAGCGTGCCCTCCTTGGTGATATGCCCGATGAGGATGATCGAGGGTAGGGGAGCGCTCCCGCCTTTCACGTATTTCAAGAGGGCTGCTGCACACTCGCGGATCTGCGAGAGGCTGCCGGGCGACGATTCGATGGCCTCGGAGGAGATGGTCTGAATGGAGTCGATGATGACCAGGTCGGGGTGTTCGGCATCGATATGCGTAAAGATATTCTCCAAAGAGGTGTCGCAGACGACCAGAAGACCGTCTTCGCGCTGCCCGCTCTCCTCCTTGGCGGAAGGGGTCGGGGGCTGAAGCCGGTCTGCCCTGAGCTTCAGCTGACGTGCGCTCTCTTCGCCGCTGACATACAGCACTTTCTTGTCCTTGAGGCGAAGAATGGTTTGTAGGACGAGGGTGGATTTTCCGATGCCGGGCTCACCGCCGAGCAGCACTAAGCTGCCGGGCACAAGACCGCCTCCGAGGACACGGTTGAGCTCATCGTCAAGCATATCAATGCGCGGTTCCTCGGCAGCGTTGATTTCTGCCAAAGGGATAGGACGGGAAGCTACAGTCCCTTCCCGTCCTATCGTTGATGATGTACGGCTAACGGCAGAGCCGGCTGATGCCTTCACACGGAACTCCTTGAATGTGTTCCATTGCCCGCACGACGGACACTTGCCAATCCACTTGGCACTCTCTTGTCCGCAGTTGTCGCAGACATACATAACTCTGTCTTTTGCCATACGCGTAGTAATTTAAGTGAAAAGTGAAAGAGTGAAAAGTGAAAAATAAAAGTTACAACTTTCAATTTTAGCTTCGCTGACTTTCGTCACGACTCGGCAATTCAAGCAAGCTTGATTGCTCTCGCTGCTCCGAAAGTTCAACTTTCAACTTTCAACTTTCAATTTTCAACTTTCAACTTTAAACGATTCCTTGTGCCATCATGGCTTTGGCCACCTTCATGAAGCCTGCGATGTTGGCGCCTTTGACGTAGTTCACGTAGCCGTCGGGCTCGGTGCCGTACTTGACGCACTGGGCATGGATGGCGTGCATGATGCCGTGCAGGCGCTGATCGACTTCCTGGGCACTCCAGCTGATGTGCATCGCGTTCTGGCTCATCTCGAGACCAGAAGTGGCTACGCCGCCTGCGTTGACGGCCTTGCCGGGGGCGAAGATCATCTTGGCCTCGATGAAAGCGTCAATGGCCTCGGGCGTGCAACCCATGTTGGAAATCTCACCGACACACTGGACGCCGTTGGCGATGAGCTGCTTGGCATCGTCGCCGTTGAGCTCGTTCTGCGTGGCGCATGGCAAGGCGATGTCGCACTTGACCTCCCAAGGCTTCTTGTTCGGGAAGAACTGCGAGCCGGGGAACTCGTCGGCGTAGGGCGCGCAAATGTCATTGCCGCTGGCACGAAGCTCAAGCATATAGTCGATCTTCTCGCCGCTGATGCCGGCCGGATCATAGATGTAACCGTCGGGACCGCTGATGGTGACAACCTTGGCGCCGAGCTGAGTTGCCTTGGTGGCAGCGCCCCAAGCCACATTACCGAAGCCCGAGATGGCCACGGTCTTTCCCTTGATGTCCTTGCCATGGGTGTTGAGCATCTCATTGACGAAGTAGAGGCCGCCGAAGCCCGTAGCCTCTGGACGCACGAGCGAGCCGCCGTATTCGAGGCCCTTTCCAGTGAGCACGCCACTCCAGTCGCGAGTGAGCTTCTTGTACTGTCCGAAGAGATAGCCGATTTCGCGGGCTCCAACGCCGATATCGCCTGCTGGCACGTCAATCTCAGGACCGATATAGCGGAACAGCTCGCTCATGAATGCCTGGCAGAAACGCATGATCTCGGCGTCACTCTTGCCGCGGGGGCTGAAATCCGAGCCGCCCTTGCCGCCGCCCATAGGCAACGTGGTGAGGGCATTCTTGAAGGTCTGCTCGAAACCGAGGAACTTCAGGATCGAGAGGTTGACCGATGCGTGGAAACGAAGGCCGCCCTTGTACGGGCCAATGGCCGAATTGAACTGCACGCGGTAACCGAGGTTCACCTGCACCTCGCCCTTGTCATCGACCCAAGGCACACGGAACGTGATGATGCGTTCGGGCTCCACAAGGCGTTCGATGAGCTTGGCTTTCTCGAACTCGGGATGCTGGTTATAGACTTCTTCGATGCTCATGAGCACCTCGCGCACTGCCTGCAGGTACTCATTTTCACCTGGATGTTTGGCCTCCAGGTTGGCCATGATTGTTTCAATCTTCATGGGGAATGGATAACTTTAGAAGTTGGTAAGTTGTAAATCACGACAAAGTTACACCTTTTCTGTTGAACGAGCAAGGAAAAACGAGAAAATGAATAAAAAAAGCAAAAACTTTAAACATTAAACTTTAAACATTAAACTTTTTCCATACCTTTGTACCACAAATTGCCTAAAAATGTCCTTATGATGAAAAGATTTCTCCTTCTCGCAGTGGCCCTGTGTGCCGCTTTCGTGCCTCTGACGGCCGACAACCTCAGTCTCGAAGACCTCACGCGCGGCGTCTATAGTGCCCGCGGTATCTCTGGCGTGCGCCCCTTGAACGACGGCGAACGCTACAGCCAGCTGTCGCCCGATGCGCGGCAGATCATCGCCCGCTCCTTCCGCACCGGCGAACAGACCGACGTGCTCTTCGACGTCAGCAACACCAAGGGCGACGTGCACCTCGACCACATCAGCGGCTACATCATGAGTCCCGACGAGCAGACGATCCTCATCGAGACCGACCGCCACGGCATATATCGCCATTCTTACACCGCCACCTATTATATATATACCGTGCGCAATCGTACGCTCGTGCCGCTCTCCGACGGCGGTCCTCAGGAGCAGCCCGCCTTCTCGCAGGACGGCACCATGATTGCCTTCGTGCGGCAGAACAACCTGTTCCTCGTCAAACTCTTGTTCAACAACTCCGAGAGCCAGGTGACCAAGGACGGCGAGTTCAACAAGGTGATCAACGGCAAGCCCGACTGGGTCAACGAGGAGGAGTTCTCCTTCGCACGGGCCTTCACCTTCAACGCCGACGGCACCATGCTCGTGTGGATCCGCTACGACGAGACGGCCGTGCCTGAGTTCGCCTTCCCTCTCTACCGCGGCACTCATCCCTCGCGCGACGAGTTCGCGGCGCACCCCGGCGCTTACACCTATAAATATCCCATGGCGGGCGAAACGAACGCCACCGTCAGCGTGCACAGCTTCGACATCAAGAGCCACCGCATCCAGAAGATGAAGCTGCCGTTGGACGAGGACGGCTACGTGCCCCGCATCTTCGCCACCAGCGACCCCGAGCGCATCCTCGTCCTCACGCAGAACCGCCATCAGGACCGCCTCGACATCTATGCTGCCAATCCGCGCTCGACGGAGTGCAAGCTGCTCGTGCGCGACCAGGTGGAGAAATACATCACCGAAGAGCCCTACAAGAACCTGCAGGTGCTCGATAACGGATTCGTGCTCATGAGCGAGCGCTCGGGTTTCAACCACCTCTACCTCTACGACATGAACGGCTCGCTCAAGCGTACCCTCACCAGCGGCAACTACGTCGTCAAGGCTTTCTACGGCTACAATGCCGCCACGGGCGAGTGCTACTTCGCCGGCAACCAGGAGGGACCGCAGTATCAGGCCGTCTATCGCGTCGATGCCAAGGGCAACGCCGTGAAGCTCAGCCAGCAGCAAGGCACCAACAACGCCACCTTCTCCAAGAACTTCAAGTACTTCATGAACGTCTATTCCAACATCACCACACCGCCCGTGACAACCCTCAACGATGCCAAGGGCAAGGTGATGCGAACGCTTGAAGACAATGCATCTCTCAACGCTAAACTTTCAACGCTCAACCTGTCCAAGCCCGAGTTCTTCACCTTCCGCACCGGCGAAGGCGTGGAGCTCAACGGCTATATGGTCAAGCCAGCCGACTTCAACGCCTCCAAACGCTATCCCGTCGTGATGTATCAGTACAGCGGCCCCGGTTCGCAGCAGGTGCTCGACTCGTGGTATGCCGGCAATATGGGCGGTTGCCTCTATGAGCACTACCTGACGCAGCAGGGATTCATTTGCGTCTGTGTGGACGGTCGCGGCACAGGCGGTCGCGGCGCTGCCTTCGAGAAGCAGACCTACCAGAACCTCGGCCTGCTCGAAGCCAAGGATCAGGTCGAGACGGCCCTCTACCTCGGCTCACTGCCCTACATCGACAAGGACCGCATCGCCATTTGGGGATGGTCCTACGGCGGCTTCATGACGCTGATGTCGATGACTGAGGGGCGCGGCGTGTTCGCGGCTGGTGTCGCCGTGGCGCCAGTCACCAACTACCGCTTCTACGACAGTATTTACACCGAACGCTTCATGCGTACACCCAAGGAGAATGGCACGGGCTACGATTGTAATCCCATGACACGCGCCGCGCAGCTCCAAGGCAAATTGCTTATCTGCCACGGTACAGCCGACGATAACGTTCACTATCGCAACACCGCCGAAATGGCCGAAGCCCTCGTGCAGGCCGACAAACCCTTCCACCAGCTCGTCTATACCAATCGCAACCACAGCATATACGGCGGCAACACGCGCCTGCACCTCTACAAGAGCATCACCCGCTGGTTCCAGGACATGTTACGTTAACGCAACCTCACAACCTCACAACCTCACAACCTCACAACCTCATAACCTCACAACCTCATAACCTCAAAACCTCCCCTCGATGAAGAAATCCGTTATTCTCGCATCACTGGCGATGCTCGCAACGAGCGCCTTAGCCCTCACGCCGTGGCAGAAAGGCGCCTTTGAAACTGGGCAGTACCGCAACCTGTTCGTCGAGATGGGCTATCAGCCCGCCGAGGTCGAGGCGAAGCTGAAGGAAGTGTTCAATGACGTCTTCTACGGACCCAACAAAGTCTATTTCGAGGTGGACGAATCCATGGCGTATATCTCCGATCTCAAGAACCACGATGTGCGCACCGAAGGCATGTCCTACGGCATGATGATCGCCGTGCAGTTCAACGAAAAGGATATCTTCGACCGCCTCTGGCGATGGAGCAAACGGTATATGCAACACAGTAGCGGGAAGCGGCAGGGCTACTTTGCATGGAGCTGCAAGACCGACGGGTCGCACAACGCCGAGGGAGCTGCCTCCGATGGCGAGCTCTATTTCATCACGGCGCTCCTCTTCGCCTCCAACCGATGGGGCAACGACACCGGTATCAACTACAAGGCCGAGGCCCAGCATATCCTCAACTGCATACAGCCGCTTGCCACGAAGGATGAGTTTCGCCCCGGAGCACCCGGCGACGGACCTGTGCCGCCTCCGCGCAGCACCGTGAGCTATCTCATTGATCCCACGACGCAGCTCATCACCTTCACGCCCGACGGCTTCGGGCAGCGCTTCACCGACCCCAGCTACCATATCCCTGCTTTCTACGAGGTCTGGGCGCGCTGGGCCGACGACGGGCGCGAGGACTACTGGATGGAGTGTGCACGCAAGAGCCGTGAGTTCCTACACAAAGCTACAGATTCCATCACCGGCCTTAATCCCGACATGTGCCAGTTCGACGGCAGCCTGATGCCCGCCTTCCGCGCTCCGGGTGCGCTGCAGGACGCTCCCCCGCGCCGCAACGGCAGCAACAATTTCCGCTACGACTCTTGGCGCGTGCCCATGAACATAGCGCTGGACTACGAATGGAGCTGCGCCGATGGCGAATGGCAACGGCAATATGGCGAGCGCATACAGAACTTCTTCTACAGCCAGGGCGTCAACACCTTCGTCGATCAGTACCGCGTGGACGGCAGCCTGCCCGAGGACGATGAAATCCTGCAGGCCGGCGGCTTCCGTAAGCTGCGCCACAGCATAGGCCTCGTCGCCACTACGGCAGCAGCCTCCCTCCTCTGCAGCCACGACAAGAGCCGAGAGTTCGTCGATGCCCTTTGGAATGCCCGTCACGTGCCCTTCGACGACGGCTACTTCGATGCCTACTACGACGGCCTCCTACGCCTCTTCGCCTTCATGCATCTCAGCGGCCACTACCGCATCATCGAACCGTAAAATCATTTTTGTCATAAACATGATAATTTTCTTGGCTGCTGATTAACAAACAAATAAGTCAAATCAGATTCAAGTATGGCACGGCACAACGATTTCGGGAAATGGGGCGAGGACTTGGCGGCGAAGTATCTGGAGGAGCGGGACTTTGAAATTCTAGAGCGCAACTGGCGGCACGAGCGCAAGGAGGTTGACATCATCGCCCAGAAAGACGACACGCTCTACTTCGTCGAGGTGAAGACACGCCACGGCGAGGAGTGGAATGCCGAGGAGGCCATTACATCCAAGAAACGTGTCCTTCTCTGGCGCGCCATGATGGCTTGGAAGCTACAGCACCCCTCGCCCATGCCCGTCCGCTATCCCGTCATCGCCATCGTCATCCACAGCCCCGATACGCCGCCCGAAATCCGTTGGCACGACAACATGTGGGAGCTGTGACCTTTTCGTGTCGCGTTTCATTATTTCGATAGTATTCCCGTCTCTGTGTCCTTGTGCTCCATCGTTCGTTGGATGTCGCGGTAGCGGCGGCCGTGGTCCAGAATGAGCAGACAATCTCGCTGAACGTATATTTGGCGAAACGGCTTCGAAACGATGTGTAAAGTTGATGATTACTGACGAAAGAGCATCAAAAGAACTCCTTTATGTGAAATATTCTGCTCAAAAGAGTTTGTTTCTCAGATTTTATGTTTACCTTTGCCCTCGCGAATGAACATTTTTGTTCAGCGCATCGAACATTTTGTAAAACTATGTATCAGAGAAAACAATATCAAGAGGTTATGAGTCGTCTGCAAGAACGCAGAAGATTCATTCAGGTGCTGGCTGGGCCGCGTCAGGTCGGTAAATCTACACTTATCGGCCAGGTACTGCAAGCCATTGACTTGCCGTATAGCAGTCACTCCTCGGAAGACACACCAAACGCCAATAATGCTTGGATTAGTGACGTGTGGGAAGCTGCCCGATCAAAGATGATTATCAACGGACAGAATGAGCACTTGCTGGTTATTGATGAGATTCAGAAGATTGACAACTGGAGTGAGACCGTCAAGAAGGAATGGGACAGAGACACGCGAGAAGGCAGGAACCTGAAAGTGGTGCTGTTGGGATCGTCGCGATTGTTGTTGAAGAAGGGACTGACAGAGTCGCTTGCCGGTCGCTTTGAAATGATACGTCTCGGTCATTGGTCATACGCTGAGATGCGAGATGCGTTCGGGCTCACTCTTGACGAATATATCTTCTATGGAGGCTACCCGGGAACAGCAGACCTCATCCACGACGAAGAACGTTGGCAGGTGTATGTGCGGGATGCGCTCGTGGAAAGTGCAATCACGAAAGACGTTCTACTCACAACAACCATAAACAAACCTTCTTTGCTTCGCCGGCTCTTTGAACTCGGTTGTCAGTACTCCGGGCGCGAACTGTCGCTGACCAAAATGTTGGGCGAATTGCAGGAAAAGGGCAATGTAACCACTCTGGCAGGTTACCTGCATCTGCTGGATGAGTGTAATCTTCTCACGGGACTTCAGAAATTCGCAGGCGATGTCGCACGTAAGTACAACAGCGCGCCCAAGTTCCAAGTCTACAACAACGCCCTGCTCAACTACCGCAATGCCAATGGCTTCAAAGAAGAGCGCTTGGATACTAAAAGTTGGGGGCGACAAGTGGAATCTGCCATTGGCACGCACCTGCTCAACCATGCAGATCATTTGGGCTATCAGGTATATTACTGGCGAGAGCGAAATGATGAAGTGGATTATGTGATCCAGAAGGGACATAAGTTATGTGCCATTGAAGTGAAGAGCGGACGGCGCACCTCTAATAAAGGTATGGGGTTATTCCGTGAGCAGTTCCATCCTCAGCTCTCTTTGATAGTGGGTTCAGGAGGTATGCCTGTTGATGAATTCCTTGCATTGGATGTCAAAGAACTCTTCAAGGTTTAAATAGATAAAGTGCACGGAATTGCATTCAACGGCGCATAAGTGAGACTATTGTAAAAGCGATGAATAGTTACGTGTCATTTTGAGAGTATTCCCGTCTCTGTGTCCTTGTGCTCCATGGTTCTCTGGATGTCGCGGTAGCGGCGGCCGTGGTCGAAGCGGTAGGTGAGGCGGAGGGTGATCATATTGCCGAAGTCGCGGTTGTGCTGAACTACGGTTTTTTGAATATAGCGACTGATGAGCTCGGTCTTGTTCGTCCGCGGATTGCGGCAGAAGGGATTCTGCGCAAAGAGGGAAATCTGAAGACCGAAGGGTGTGCGGTAGGAGGTGCTGAGGTACCAGGTCGCTCCCTGATGCCCGCGATGCTCGCCCTCCATGAAGTTCCAGCCGTGGTCGGCGTAGGCGCCAAGCGTCCAGCGGCCGAGGTAGGCTTGCAGGGAGTAGCCGCCGTTGTAGGCGGTATAGGTGTGGGCGTAGTCCTCGCCGTAGTTGAAGAAACGGTAGATGCCGCCGTAGGCAGACAGGCTGAGGCGCTCAGGGATGATGTCCCATTGGTTGTAGCTTTGGATATAGAAGAAATTGCAGGCGTTGTCGGCATTGGTCTGCGTCTGGTAGAAATGGCCGTCCCGACGGATGTACTGCTCCATGTTGCAATGAGCGTTGAGGCGGTAGTAGCCCTGCAGGTCGCTGGTGAAGCCCGGGCGGGTGTAGGTCAGGTGCAGGTCATGACTGGTGACGCGGTTGGGATGGATATCGGGATTGCCCACCAGCGTTTCCATCTGGTTCAGCCGGATGCTGACGTCGCTGACGAGGGCTATCTGCGAGACGTGCTGCGAGATCTCGAAGGCATAGCGTGCCCGCAGGTGGTCGGTAATGGCATAGGAGAGCATGAACTTAGGACGGAAGAGCCAGAAGTGCTGGCGGCGCTCGCCCTGACGGTAGCGGCGCAGGCTGGTGCCCAGGCCTCCCATGTAGGTGAGGCGCTGCCAGCGTCCTTGCAGCTGCGCGAAGAGGTAGGCGTCCGACGTGTGCATCGAATTGGTGGCTTCGACGTCGCCGCTGTAGACATTATGGCTGTAGCGCTGCCCGAACTGCGCACCCGTGGTGAGTGTGAAGGGCTTGAGGCGGTTCTCATAGAGGGCTTCGCTCCAGAGTGAGCGCGTGCGGCCGTCGGTATCGTAGACGTAGGCTTCGGCCCCGTCTCGCTCGATGTCGCCCGTTGTCTTGATGAACGTGCCCACGACGTTGGCGGTCAGCGACTGGTGGCGACGGAAGTCCTGATGATAGTAGAGGTCCAGCGAGGGCGAGTAGTCGCGAGATGATGAGTTGTTGTGATAAGGCACGTCGTCCAGCGCCATTGTGGTTGTGCTCTCGCTGGGGCGCAGGGCTTGGTTGCCGGCGAGCTTCGCCTGGAAGACGTAGTTGCTGTCGCTGAGGCTGTAGGTGAGCTGCGCGTTGTGATCGAGGCCGCGGTCCTGCTTGCTGAGGAGTTGGCGGTGGAGGGTGATGGTATTTGAGGGGGAGGAGGGGGATCCGGCGGGAAAACCGCCGGACACACTTTCCAAGTGATACGTCGCCTGCTCGTCGTACTCCTCACCACGGAAGCGATGGTAGTCGAGGCCGTAGGTGAAAGCCAGCTCGCTGCGCCCGCGGTTCACCTTGCCGTAAAGCGTCTCGTTGCCGTTCGCGGTCGTCAGCGTGTTCGTCAGATCAGCGCCGAGGACGTATCCGCTCACCGCCTTCTTCACCTTAATATTGATCACGTAGGCGACGCCTTCGCCATAGCGCAGGCTGGGGTTGTCGATGAACTCCACGCGCTGCACGCCGGCCATGTCCAGCCCCAACAGGTCCTCCTTCGAGGCCACTACGTCGTTGATGCGCACCTGCACACCTCCGATGCTGCTGAGTGCTGTGATGCTGCTCAAGGCTTCGTCCACGCGAATATGCGGCAGCGCGAGTTTGGCGAGCAGCGAATAGCCGTTGGACGAACTTTCCAATTGCTCGCGTGAGGGGAATATCCATTGTCCATCTACTTTCTGCACCGTCCTTGCAGCTTTCACGGTGACTTCCTGCATCGTTGTACTTTTCTCGTCCTGTGCCGTAGCTGTCGCAACACAGGCCACGAGTACCATTGTCGTCAAAAAACATTTCCTTTTCATGATTCTTTCGTTTTTTGCCGCAAAGGTACAGCAAAACGCTGCCATCCGCCAAATTATTTGTCTGACATTTGACTGACATTTGTCTGACATTGGAGGTTTTGAGGGATTTAGCTCACCGCGTCCTTGCAGTCGTCGGCATCATAGAGTATAGTCCTGGACAGACGGTACTTAGCAGGATAATGACGGCGGTATATTTCTTCGAACTTTGCTTTGGTCATCATCGACTTTCGGAGGGTAAATTGCCAGCTGAGTATCTGCCATACCAATTGCATGGTAATCGTCGAGGGCAGTGGGAGTGTCACATCCAGCCACTGGCTGCTGATCTGGGAGCAGCACGATCAGGAGCTGATACTCGTGATGCTCAACACAGGAACACATGCTGATCTGTTTGACAAGAGATACAGGAGATAACGACCCCTACGTCAACAGTTGGGCTCTGCATGAGAGGCCCGACATTTTTTTGTCGGTTAGAACGGGTAGCCGACGGCGATGTGGAAGCCGAGGGAGTCCCAGAAGCGGCGCATATTGTAGTAGGAGGAGCGGCCGGTGTCGTAGGGGGCATGGATGCCGACGCCGATGTCGAAGCGCAGGACGAGGAAGTCAAGATCGTAGCGTAGGCCGCCGCCAGTGCCGAGGGCGATGTCCTTGAAGAAATGACGGGCTTCGATCTTGCCGCCTGGACGCGATTCGTCGTCACGCATGAGCCATACGTTGCCGGCATCGAGGAAGACGGCGCCTTCGAGGCTGCCCACGATGGGGAAGCGGTACTCGGCGTTGACCTCGAACTTAAAGTCGCCGACCTGATCGACATAGCTCCAGCTGGAGTTGGCCGGATGGTAGCGGCCGGGACCTATCGAGCGCACGGCGAAGGCACGAATGCTGTTGGCTCCGCCGACGTTGAAGAGGTCGGCATAGGGCGCCATGGTGCTGTTGCCGTAGCTCCACACGGCGCCGATGAAGGCGCGTGCGGCAATGGACGTACGGGGCGTCAGGGGGAATGTCTCGCGCCACTCACCCGTGAGCTTCACGAACTGGGCATAAGGCACGCCGAGCAGGTGCTTGTTCTGCTCGTTGACGTTGCGTCCGGCGAGGGCGTAGATGGCATTGGTGATATTACCGGCCTGCTTGATGCCGACGATGAACGTTCGATGCTGCTTGGAGTTGCGCCAACGGCGGTTGTAGGTGAACGTGTAGCTCATCGAGGGCACGAGCTGGTTGCGCATCGAGACGTAGAGCGACTGGTTGACGTAGAGGATGGAATCGAAGCGCGCCGACTTACGCGTCAGCATCGTGTAGTCGAAGCGCAGCGGCGTGAACTCATGGCGGATACGGCGTTGGCGGCGGTAGGTGTAGGTGAGGCGGGCCCCGAAGTTGAGCATCTGGAAATAGCTGGCGCGGTTCATCCAATCGACGTTGAGCTGGTAGCTGGTCGTGCCCTCGGCACGGCGGTTGAGGCCGCGGGCGAGCTTGAAGAAGGTGATGCGGGGGTAGGTGAAGGTGGTGGAGGCACCGAGCTCGAAGGAGTTGAGCAGGCTACGGCCGGTGTTGCCGTCGGTGACGGACGATCCCGTCTGCCATTCGTAGCTGCCGTAGATCTTGAAGTTCACGGTCTCGGCCTCGCGGAAGGCGTTGCGACGGGTCATGCCCCATCCCACTCCAGGGCCGAGCAGTCCGTTGCTCTTGTTGGTGACCTTAGCCTCGAATTCGCTGTCCCAAGGCTTGTCTAAGATGGCGAAGATGTTCACGTCGAGCGTGTCGCAGGTGGCCGAGGTGTCGCGCGGCGTGTAGTTCATCTGTATGTTAGAGAACACGCCCATGCCCGACAGCTTGTCCTGAATGAGCTCGTGGAGGCGCTGGCGATAGAGTGATCCGCGTTCATAAAAGAGATAGTGGCGTATGGCGCTCATGCGTATGGGCACTTTCGTGTCGCCGCCCCATCGCATGGTGATGTCGTCGCGTGTGGTGCTGTCGGTTACGGCGCGTGCGCCCTGTGGCAGCACGGTAATTGTCGTGTGCCCCATATAGAAACGGTTGGCGGCCTGTGGCGGCATGTCGGCTCGCGGTCGTACCTGCAGGTGGGCGGTCAGCGGCGTCTGCAGCGTGTCGGCGCGGTAGGTGATGTAGTCGGGCCGGTAGTAGTAGAAGCCGTTGTTGCGGAAGAGCTCGCTGAGGCGTGTGCGCTCGCCGTCGAGGTTGAGGACGCTGAAGGGCGCACCTTCGCGCAGCAGGCTCTTGTCGGCGGTGGCATGGATGAGGCTGTCGGTGACGGCGCCGAAACGCTGGTACTCGATGGTGCCGAAGTGGAAGAGCGGTCCGGGATAGACGGAGTAGGCAATCTTGGCCTTGCGCTCGTCCTTGCCGTAAGGATAGACATCGTAATCGACGGAACCGTGGAAGAAGCCGTAGTTGCGCAGGGTCTGACGGGCAATCTGTGTGCGCAGACGAGGGTTGGCCATGCTGACGGTGCGCGGCTGTGAGGCGAAGCTGTTGAAGAGCCATTTGCCGACACGGCTCTCGGCATCGACGAAATTGTTGTAGAACAAGAGTCCGAGGGAGAAGGGCCAGCGTGTGGTGGAGCTGCCGAAGACGCTGCCGTTGGGGGCGTAGGCCAGGGCGGCGCTGACCTCTTCGCGCATGGCGGCCGTCGTGGTGTCGATGATCTCGATCTGGCGGCGTATGGAGTCGCGCTGCGTGTCGGTGAGTAGGCTGTCCATCTCGCTCAGCCGTTGCAGTCGTGTGCGCGTGTCAAGGTTGCCGGCGAGCAGGTCCTCGACGGTCATGACGGCTTTGGCCACGGCGGTGATGACGCCCGTGGAATCGTTGCGTGCCGACTTCTTGTCCTTGGGGTCGCGTGCCTTGTGCCCGTAGGCGATCTCCGAGATGCCGGTATAGAGCATCTCGTCCTCGGGCAGTTGGAGCGAGGCGCAGGAGGAGAACGTGAAAAGGATGAGGAGAAGACCCGCGGCTGCTCCTATTAACCTCTTGATATGATCTTTATATATTGACATTCCTTGTCATGTAACTTTGCTCCCTTCCCTCACATGAAATGGCAGGGGGGTGGGTCTTCTATTCACTTTTCTTCCTGAACAGGAACAGCTCGCCGAGCTTGTTCGTCTTGCGTCGCAGCACGAGTCCGGCACCCATCTCGATGACTTCGCCGTCGAGCATCGATTCGTAGTTCTTGTCGTAGAAGAGGTTGACGTAGCGTGTGGCGCTGTTGTCGAGGCGGTATTCGATGCTGACGTTGTCGATGAGCGACTCGCCCGTGTTCTGTGCGTCGTTGCCGGTGCTGACCTTGCCGCCTACGATGACGCTGATGCGGTTGCCCCAGAAGCGTTTGGCGAAGCGGAAGCTGTAGTCCGTCGTGGTGTTGCCCGATGCGCTGGTGCCTTGTTCCATGCCGAGCGAGAGATCGATGCTCTTCAGCGCCTTGCTAGTGATGTTTGAGATCTGGCCTTGCAGGAAGGCGTTGAGGGCGTTCTGGCCCGTCACGCCGCCGCTGGTGCTGGCGCCGGCATCGTTGATGTACATGCCAGTGGCGAGCATCGTCACAGCGAGTCGTCCGCGCTGTTCGGCGGTCATCGTGGCAAGGTCGCTCTGTATCATCAAATCCTCGGGTGCTTCGAGCGTGAACTCCAGGCCCATATCTTCCAGCGTCTGCGTCACGTGCAGTCCCACGTCGAAGTTGACGCTGCGCGGTTGCTGGTTCTCGGTGACCGTAGTACGCATACGCTCCGTGGCGATGATGTTGAGTGTCGGGTTCATGATGGGTCCGCGGAACTCCACGTAGCTGCCGCTCTTGATGAGGAACTCCTTGAGCGGGATGACCATCATCGTGTATTTGATGGTGCCGCTGTTGACGGTGTAGCGTCCGTTGAGCTGCAGGTCCTTGTCGGGCGAGTAGGACATCATGAGTTGTCCGCCGCCTTCGAGGTCGATGTAGCTCGACGCATCTGGGCTGAGCAGGCAGTGGAGCTGTGCCGCTTCCTCGATATCGATGCTCATGGTGAGATTGATGTTCTGCGGCTTCGAGGACACTTCGGGGGCTACGTAGGTGGAGTCGGTGAAGTCCACGAATTCCACGAGGTCGGCCAGCTGATCCTCGACGGTCAGCGGCGAGTCGGCCAGGACGTAGGTCAGGTCGGTGTTGCCCAGCACGTCAACGCGCGCTAACATACGCAGGTTGTCTAATGTCCCGCTAAGGTTGCCTTTGAGGTCCACGAAGGCTTTGCCGTAGGCCAGTGCCTTGGAGGTCTTCTTGGCGTTGATGAGCTCGAAGTTGGTTGCTGCCATCTGCAGGTCCACCATGATGCGGCTGAGGTCGGCGAAGTTTACGCTGCCGTTGAGCGTCAGGGGATTCGTGCCAGTGGAGTAGGCCTTGATGTCTTTGAGCGTCAGGTGGCTGTCGGCTATCGTCAGCTTGTTGTCGGCAAAGCGCAGGTTCAGGCTGTAGGGGTCTGAGATGCAGCATAGCCCTACGGTGTTGACCTCGCCGTTGACTAGGGGCTTCGAGGTGGAGCCGCCGACATGTACGTTGCCCAAGGCTACGCCGTCGAGGCGCATCAGGTCGTCGGGCAGGAAACCGTTGAGCAGCGCAAAGGGCAGGCGGTCGAGCGTGGCATCGACGTCAAGCACGCCCTGCTCGCCCTTTGGCGTGTAGGAACCCGTGAATGCCGCCACAGGCATCCCTGTGTGCAGCAGGTTGCCGTCGATGAAATGGCTGCCGTCGGCGTTGGGCAGGTACACGGCCTGCACGCCGATCTGTCCCAGCTGGGCACCTTCGTAGCGCAGGTCGTCAACGTTCATGTCGGCCGCGACGCTCATGTGCTCAGGCGTCTGGATGAGGTGGGCATCGCCGTGGAGGAAACCGCCGAGGCGCGGCACGTAGGGGATCACCGTGGCCAACTCGCCGAGGTTCAGGTGGTTGATGCTCACCGTCAGATCCTGCAGCGCCTCGTTGTTGGGCGTCGAGTAGAGGTGCAGGCCCGTGCCGTCGTCGGCCAGCAGGTCCACGTTGGCTTCGACGCGGTTGCCCTTGCCCAGCATGATGAAGTTGTCCTCGTTGAGGTGGAAGGTGCGATAGGCCACGATCGGCGAGAGGGGGTCGAGATGCAGCTGGTAGCCTTCCTCGGTCATTGCCGCCGTCAAGCCCAGATCCACGCCTTTCTTGCCGCGGTCGTCATAATATAAAAGGTTCGCGCCCGCGAGGCCTTCGGCGTTGAGGTAGGCGTTGAGGCGTGCCTCGAAGGTGAATTGCGGATTGCGTTTGTTGTTATGCACACGCGCATCGAGGCGTACGTTCGTGGAGTCCTGGTAGGCGTGCAGACCAATGGTGTCGAGCAGTATGGCACCCGTGTTGAGGGCGTAGATGCGACCGCCGCCGTTGATGCCCTTCACGGGATCCAAGGCCAGGCCTATGCGCAGTCCCTCGAAGTCGTAGCCCATCGATGCGGCAATGTCGTGCAGCGGGTTGTGCTGTCCTGAACTCACGCGCAGGTCCACCTGCGGCAGCTTACGCGTCAGCATCTGCTGGTCGATGCGGCGCTCGGTGAATTGCCTGTCGAGTTCGTCGGTGAAGCGGCCTAGCTGCGTGAGCAGTTTGTCGTAGCCCACATGTCCGCGCAGCCGCAGGTCGAGGTCGCCGCTGGTGACGTGGGCGTAGGTCGAATCCTTGCGCAGCAGCGCCGAGAACGTGACGTCCTCGGGATGGAAGATGGTGTCGTAGGGCATGAGGGCGATGTCGTCGATGGTGCCTTCGAGGCGGTGGTTGCTCTTGAGGTCTGTGGAGCCGTTCAGATGCAGGCGCATCGAGGTCTTCAGGGGATGATCGACGAGGCCGAGGGCGTGCAGGTCCGCACGGCTGAGATCGGCGGCGAACGTCAGGTCGGTGATGCGGTTGAGCGCTGCCTCCACGTCGGCCTCCATGGCCAGCAACGGGTTATCGGCGCTCAGATGTGCCTTGCCGCGACCCCGTGCCACTTGTGCGGTGAGTGCCGTGCCTTGCAGGTCGAAGCGATCGTAGCGCAGCGCCTGCACCTGCACACGGGCATCCAGTCGCGTGGTGTGATCCATCAGGTCGGTGCCGTTGCCGCGCAAGGTGGCTTTGGCAGTCAGCGGCCCTGCCGGCAGGTTGGGCAGGAAATGGCGCAAGGCCAGGCGGCTGGCCGTGAGGCGGGCATCGTAGGTCATGTTGCCGCGTGTGTCCACGGTGCCGTCGAGCGTCACCACGCCGTTGCCTTCGCGTAGCTCAGCTTGTGCCGCGTACGCTGTGCCGTCGATCGTGGCGTAGCCGTCGAGTGCCATCGGGGGTAGCTTCACGCCCTTGAGAGCGTCACCGGCTAAGGGACGCATCCATTCGATGTCCTCCGTCGTCAACGCCAAAGCCACACGTCCGCGCGGACCGTTGATGGTGTCCAAGAGACTGGAAATGTCGCCGCGCGCTTCCACGTTCAGACTGCCAGGCAGCGAGGCATTGATCTGCTTCAACGTCAGTGAGTCTATGTTGCCGCATAGGTGCAGAGCCACGTCTAACGGGCGGTCGGGGTAGGCCGATGCGAAGCCGTCGGGCAGCCATGGTGCCGCCACGCGCAGCAGGTCGCGTTTAGATAATGTTGTGCGCAGGTCGATGTCCAATCCCCCTCCGGCACCTGATTCTAAGGCCTTGAAGTCCATAGCCACGCCAGCTTCGATGTCGGATGTCGGCGTGTGGAGGTGCACGCGTGGCACGCTGAGGCGTTCCGTGCCCAGATTGAGGTCGATGCTGTCGGCGGCCAACGCGAGGGAGTCGAGGTCGAAGTGCGTGCTGTCGGCCATCGTCAGACGCACATGGGCATCATCGATGCGGGCTCGCGTGATGGCTATCGTCCAGTCCAGGGGAGCCGATTCGGTGGTGTCCACGACGGTCGTGTCGCGCAGCACCACGTCGGCATCCACGCCGTGGGCCGTCACCTCGTCGAGCCTCACGCGGCGTTTGAGGAGGTCGATGTCGTCGTGCAGCTCGATGTGGCTGAGGTTGCCGCGTACGACGGTCGAGGCAATCATCTCCTTCGTGTTCACCACGGCGTCGTCGAGCGTCACGCGCTCAAGGCCGATACGTTGGTTTAGGATATCGCTGAGGTCGAGGTCAACAAGTGCCTGGCGTGCAGCCACTAGCGTGTCGCCCTCTCCGTCGCCCACGAGGAGGTCGTCGATGGCGATGTCTAATAGCGGCGTGATGCGCAGACGTCCCACGCTGATCTCCATCCCCGTCTGCTCCGAGGCATAGGCCGACAGCTTGCGCACGGCGAAGTCCTGAACAGGGGGGAGATAGAACAGCACAATGAGCAACGCGACGAGCGCCAGAGGCACCGCCACAATCCACAAAGCCCATTTCAGGAAACGTCTCATTGAGCCTTTATTCACACTTTTTCGCCGCAAAGATAAGCATTAACGCTTATCACTCCAAATTTTTGGCGCAAAAATTGGCGTTCACCTCTAGAACCTCTAGAATCTCTAGAAAATCTAGATCCTCCTCCCCTCTAGAGCATCAATCACTTCTGCCAGTCGTCGTCCCAGACATCGTAGTCCTGGCTCTTGCCCTTGACTTCGACATCGGCAGCCTTGACGCTGCCGCTGCGGTTGATGGTTGCTTTAGGCTGGGATATGGCGTCGAGTAGCGTTTGGGCTGTGTAAACAGCCGTCATCTCAGGAATAATATATGTCTTTTTCATAATGTGATGAGGATTAGCTGTTTTGAGATTCAGAGAATATGATATCAACCTTTCTTATTGTTGTTGCTCTGAAGTTGAACTCTTCGTTTTGCTTTTTGCACCGCAAAGGTACTCCTTTTGGTACTATCGACCAACTTTTCCGTTCATTTTTCACGATTTTTAATCCTGTCGCCCCTGAGCGGCACCGATTGTAATCGGGGTGGGGCTGCTTCCGTTCGCATTGCGCACTGCGACCAGTCGCGCGGGCTTGAGCGTCTATTCGCATTCGCGACTGCGTCTATTCGCTTTCTGCCTGCCTTGCGAGTGCAAAGGTACGACATTTCCTTTACGCCGCCAAATACGGGGTGCTGTGGTGTGTTAAAATCTGTAAACGCATTACTCATGATGCCGGTTTTGCTGCTTTTTGTAGCATTGTAGCATTGTAGCAATGTTGCATTAAGCACCTGCCGACCTGCAAAAGGGCCTAATATTATGGTTAATTATATATTATATATAATTAAAATTCTACTCTCTCTATTTGCTGCACATTGAAAATACCTTATTGCAACATTGCTACATTGCAACATTGCAACATTTTGTCCTACCCTAGAAAAAGTTCTTCGCAAGCGAAGCGGCAAGGCCGAGCGGAATGGATTTTACCTTATCGTAGCTGTTGTCCTTGACCATCTTTCGTTACGTGGAGCGGTGAATCGGCGATGATGTTCACGCCGTGCTGAGCCTTTTGCACACGCTGATCGTGCCTAAACGAATAGGATAACCTTGAGCCAAAGGATAGGTGAAAGCAGAAAAAGGGGGTGGAAGGGTGAAAAAAATGAGGATTTGTGCTCGTTTCTCGTCAGAAAAGCGTACCTTTGCAGCCGTTAAACCATCCTTTATCCCGTAAATGGACGATTATCATCAACGTAACACTGATTAAAGGACGGAGGTTCGCATGGCATGTCGGGCCTCTCGCCCGCAGCATTTTTTCAACGTTAATCGCTGAACGTTAAACGAAAGACGACTATGCGAACCTATTGGAACACTTCTCACGGTCTGCACACGCTGGACCAATGGCAACCCAATTGCTGGGTGCAGGTGACCTGTCCCACGAAGGACGATGCCACCTATCTGCAACAGACATTAGGTATTCCCGACTACTTCCTCGACGACATCGCCGACACGGAAGAGCGCGCCCGCTACGACTACGACGACGGCTGGATCCTCATCATCCTGCGCATCCCCTACGTGAAGGAGGTGAAATCGCGCACGCCCTACACGACGATCCCGTTGGGCATCATCCTCAAGGGTGACATCTGCATCACGGTGTGTAACTTCGAGACGAACCTGATGATCGATTTCGTCACCTACCAGCAGAAGCGCGGCCTGGGCTTCACGGACTCGGTGGACATGGTGTTCCGCCTGTTCCTCTCGACGGCGGTGTGGTTCCTGAAGCGCCTGAAGCAGATCAACGCGCGCATCGAGGCTGCCAAGCAGCACCTGGACCGCAAGGTGGACAATGCCGACCTCATCGCGCTGTCTCGCCTGCAGGACTCGCTGACGTACTTTGCCACGTCGATCCGTGGCAACGAGACGCTGCTGTCGAAACTGAAGTTCAAGCTGCCAGTGGACGAGCTCGATGCCGACCTCATCGAGGACGTGAGCATCGAGATGAACCAGGCGCGCGAGATGACGGGCATCTACTCCAACATCCTCGAATCGACCATGGACACCTACGCGAACATTATTAATAATAATATGTCCACGGTGATGAAGACGCTGACGCTGGTGTCGATGTTCCTCATGGTGCCGACGTTGGTGGCGAGCCTGTTTGGCATGAACCTCTTGAACGGCATGGAGACGCGCCCCTGGGGATTCGTCTTCGCCCTCGTCCTTTCCATCATTCTGACGCTCGTATTCTGGTGGTATGCCCGCCGAAAGAGCTGGATTTGACGTTTTTGTTTTTATAAATTAAGAAAAGTAAGAGGATTTTTTGGCCGTTCCGAATTTTTTGCGTTTATTTGCAGGCCAATTTGGCATAATTGACTAATAATAGCTACTAAATCGTAAGCAAAATGACTGAAACCAACGAACTGCAGCCCACTCCCGAGGTGGAAGCCGCAGAAGTACAAGAGACGCAGGCGCCTCAGGAAGAGACGCAGGCGGTAGAGACAGAAAACCAAGAAGAAATCAACGTCGAGCAAGCACCTGCCGAGGAGCCCGCAGCCGAGGAACCCGTTGCCGAGGAACCCGTTGCCGAGGAACCCGTTGCCGAGGAACCCGTAGCCGAGGAGCCCTCCGAGACGACCTACGAGACCAAGGAACAGGTGGTCGATCGCCTCAAGGAGATCCAGGAAGAGAACACTGGCGGCGACAAGAACGAGCTCGACTTGCTCAAACAGGTCTTTTACAAGCTTCACCGCGCCGCACAGCTGGCAGCACGCAACGCCTTCATCGAGCAGGGCGGTGCGCCCGAAGATTGGCGCGCTGAGATAGACGGCGCTGAGGAGAACTTCAAGGCCATCATGGCCAGCATTCGCCAGCGCCGCGCTGCCATAGCCGAGGAGGTCGAAAAGCAGAAAGCCGACAACCTCGAGAAGAAACTTGCCATCATCGAGCGCATCAAGGAGATGGCGACATCGCCCGAAGAGGCCAACGCACACTTCGACGAGTTCAAGAAGTTGCAGGTCGAATGGCGCGAACTGGGTGCCGTGCCCGCAGAACGTGCCACGGAGACGTGGAAGAACTACCAGCTCTACGTGGAGCAGTTCTACGACCTGCTGAAGCTCAACAGCGAGGCGCGCGAGTACGACTTCAAGAAGAACCTCACTGCCAAGGAACACCTCATCGAGCTGGCCGAGAAGCTGGCCGACGAAGAGGATGTCATCGTGGCGTTCAACAAGTTGCAGGGACTGCACGCTGAGTACAAGGAGATCGGCCCCGTGGCAAAGGAACTGCGTGACCAGGTGTGGGAGCGCTTCAAGGCTGCCAGCACTGTCATCAACAAGCGCCACCAGGAACACTTCGAGGCCATCAAGGCTCGCGAGGAAGAGAACCTGCAGAAGAAGACTGCTCTTTGCGAGCAGGTCGAGGCCATCGATCCCGAACAGCTCAAGACCTTCAACCAATGGGAGGAGAAGACCAAAGAGGTCATCGCCATCCAGGCTGAATGGAAGACCGTCGGCTACGCCAGCCACAAGCAGAACACGCTCATCTTCGAGCGCTTCCGTGCTGCCTGCGACCGTTTCTTCAGCGCCAAGGCTGAGTTCTATCAGACCGTGAAGGACGAGCAGGGCGAGAATCTCGACAAGAAACGTCAGCTCGTCGAAGAGGCCGAGGCGCTGCAGGACAGCACCGAATGGCGCAAGACGGCTGATAAGCTCATCGAGCTGCAGAAGCAGTGGAAGACAATCGGCACGGTGCCGCGTAAGTACAGCGAGCAGCTGTGGAAGCGCTTCACCGCTGCATGCGACCACTTCTTCGAGGCGAAGAATGCCGCCACGGCCGACCAGCGTGCCGAGGAGAAGGATAACCTCGCCGCCAAGAAGGATATCATCGAACAGCTCAAGACGCTGGCGGCAGACACCGCAACAGCCACCATCGACCACGTCCGCGAACTGCAGGCCAAATGGAACGAGATAGGTCATGTGCCTTTCCGCGACAAGGACAAGCTCTACAAGGAGTACCGTGCCGTAGCCGACGAGCTCTACAAACAGTTCGGTGCCAGCCAGGCACGACGCCGTCTGGAAGGATTCCAGAAGAGCGTGCGTCAGGCTGTGGCCAAGGGCGAGAGCACGCTGACCCGTGAACGCGAACGCCTGCTGCGTCTCTTCGAGACACGCAAGGCCGAGGTGCAGACCTACGAGAACAACCTCAACTTCCTCAGCGCCAAGTCCAAGAGCGGCAACTCGCTCGTGGCCGAGATGAACAAGAAGGTGGAGAAGCTGCGTGAAGAACTCGACCTCATCGCCAGCAAGATCAAGGCCGTAGAGGCTGAGATGCGTGCGCCGAAGGAGGAGCCGCAAGCCGCTGAAGAGGCTCCGGCAGAGACGCAGGCTGAACAGGCTGAAGAATAATTGTTTGTTCTCTTCAACAACGAATTATACGAATTAAACGAATTTAAGCTTGCATCGTGTCTATAAGAAGATACGACTATAGGACAAGAAAAATTCGTTTAATTCGTATAATTCGTTGTCTTATAAAACATCTTCTGTGCCAACTGATATATCATTGCTTAATTTTTTTGTCTTTATAACTGGATTTGCGTTATTCCAATAAGAAGAGGCTGTGTCGTGTGACACAGCCTCTTGAATCTAAAACGGTAATCGGTATTAGCCGAGGAAGCTGAGGAGGATGCCTGCAGCGACGGCGGAACCGATGACACCGGCTACATTCGGACCCATGGCGTGCATGAGCAGGAAGTTGCGCGGATCGGCCTTGGCACCTTCGGTCTGCGAGACACGGGCTGCCATGGGCACGGCGCTGACACCGGCAGAACCGATGAGCGGGTTGATCTTCTCCTTGAGGAACAGGTTCATGAACTTAGCCAAGAGCACGCCGCCGGCAGAACCTACGCCGAAGGCCACGATGCCTACGCAGAGGATCTCGATGGTCTGCAGATTGAGGAAGGCTTCGGCTGTAGCCGTAGCGCCTACGGTGGTGCCGAGGAAGATGACGACGATGTTGTTGAGCTCGTTCTGTGCTGCCTTGCTCAAGCGCTCCACGACGCCGCTCTCCTTCATCAGGTTGCCCAGCATGAGGCAGCCGATGAGCGTGGCAGCAGAGGGTAGGATAAGGCTGACGATGATGGCCACGATGATGGGGAAGAGGATCTTCTCCTTCTTCGTCACCGTGCGAAGCTGCGACATACGGATCTTACGTTCCTTCTCGGTGGTCAGAGCACGCATGATGGGCGGCTGGATGACGGGAACGAGGGCCATGTAGGA
>JAEEGL010513226.1_pt1 | contig 39299 bp, 23 predicted proteins | sample 9134231 | NCBI WGS metagenome assembly JAEEGL01 (sample SAMN16246548, study PRJNA631951) | gut metagenome | biome: gut microbiome; feature: rumen; material: fiber-attached | host: Bos | place: Iran: Karaj | collected 2018-10 | reverse complement strand
GGGGCGTCGTTTCGAGATGCGTCGAGAAAGAGCCGCTCAAGCGGCCGCAGGCTGCCGGCGCGCTGCCGCGCGACTATCAGCTCAACGAGGAAACCCGCGGCATCGAGATGAACAAGGCTGATGTCGAGGCGCAGGCGCGATGGAAAAGCCTGGCTGAACCGCGCATCGTCTCGGAGGCAAGCAGCTCGACCAAAGAAATTTTCGTCGGTCGAAACGACGAAATCGAGGAATTCAAATCGATTATCCGAAAGGGTATGGCCGAAAACAGCGGCATGGTGCTGACTGTAAACGGTCATACGGGTATCGGTAAAACCACACTGGTAAACAAATTCAGCGATATCTTCCTCGAACAGACGCATGGGACGCTCATCAATTCGTCTTATCTGCCCGACAGCTTCTTGTCTTATTCGGCTGTGCGCACGGCGCTCAAGAAGTTCCTGGGCGTGCAGACCGACGACGCTTCGGATGCGCAAATCGAGATAAAACGCGCACTTGCGAAACTCGATATCAGCGACGCTTATCTCGTGTCGTTTATGACGCACTTCATCGTCGGAAAATACGGACAGTCCAGCGACGAACGTGAGCAGGCAGAACTCAGACTCGAGGAATTCTTCGATTTGATGACGCGCATTTCTCCGGTGCTGTTCGTCGTCGAGAATATCCACTGGGCCGATAACGACAGCCTGAATCTGTTGTGGAAACTGGCGCTTTCGGCTGTGAGCAAGAAACGTCCGTTCTTTTTGGTTACGACCTACAGAACGCAGGCTTATCACACCAACCGCGAACTGCAGATGCTGATGGAACGCCTGAATCGGCTCGATCACATCTACTTCAGAGAGATGCAGCTTGCGTGGCTGAATAAAAAAGAGTGCGCAGCCATCATCGACAGCGTTGTCAAGATGCAGCGGCCGATGGCCAATCAGTGCATGACGCTGTCGAAGGGTAATCCGCTGTATTTGAATATGGTGCTGCGCTATATCCTGGACGAAAAACAGGCATCAGGTACGGATGATACCCAGAAGCTGGTGATTCCCAACACGATCGACAAAATCGCGATCAAGCGCATCGATCAGATTACCCGCAAATATCATCAGAATGAATATCGCGAGATTTTGCGCCGAGCGGCATTGATGGGCGAGACGTTTTCGCTCACCGAAGTGGAAGCATTGCTGCGGCGCGACGGGCAATATAATCTGCTCGATATGACGAGCCGCGCGCTCGAGGTGTGGCGTCGTGAAGGCATTCTGCGCCGGCAGTGGGAAGCCGAGATGTCGTTTGAATTCATTCATCCGCACATCGTCGATTTCTTCAATATCGATTCGCCTCCCGAATTGCACCTCAATGTCGCACTCACCAAAGAAGCGCTCAGTTCGACCGATGTTTTCGTCGATTTGGAAGATATCGCGCATCATTTCAAACTGGCCGGCGACAGCAAAAATGCACTCAGATTCCTGTCTTTCGCGGCAAATGCAGCGCTGCAGAATTCCAATCTGCTCAAGGCGCGCAAGCTGTACGAAGAAATGCTGCCGCTGCTCGATGCCGACGCTTCGATCGAGGAGCAAAAACGCATCTACCATCAGTTGGGCGAATTGACGCTGCGTTTGTCGGAGTTCGGTCCGTCGAGGGATTACTTCACCAAGACCATTGCATTGGCCAATCGTACCGGCGATCATCAGCTCGCGGGCATGGCCTATTGCGGTATCGCTGAACTCGCACTCGCCCAGAATCAGCTAGAAGAAGCCAGCGCGAATTATAACCACGCCAAAGCTGCATTACCCGACGAAGATTTGAATGTTCAGGGCAAATTGCTGCTCGGTATGGGCAAGCTCTCGAAACTCAAGGCAGATTGGCAGGCTGCGCTCGCATGCTTCCAAAAGGCTTACGACTACAGCTCGAATGCCGCGAATTTCGATTTGATGGGCAATTCGCTGTATGAACTCGGCGTCATCTATTTGTCGCTGGGCGCTGCACGACAGGCACATGAATGCTTCCTGGCCGCACAGCGCAACTACAATACGGTAAATAATACGGCCGACGAAGCCAGCACGCTGATTGCACTTACCCAGACCTATGCCATCTTCATGCGCCCCGATGATGCGCATGCATCCAACGAAACAGCCATCGAGATCTATCAGAAACTCGGTGATCAGCTGGGATTTGCACATGCTTTGGCGCAAATGGGCGAACTCAATATCCACCAGCTCATCTATGATGAAGCACAGAAATTTGTGCTGCGCAGTATGCCACTGTTCAAGGAATTCCACGATCCGACCGGTATTGCGCATTGTCAGGCATTGCTCGCGCCTATCGAATTTGCCCATAGTCAGCTCGAAAAAGCCATGACGCTCGCCAACCAGGCTCTCGCGCAGTATCAGAAAACCGACGATTTCGGCATGCAGGTCAGCTTGTTCATTCAGCTGGGTATGTTCAGTCTGCATCAGAATAATCTGGATGGTGCGCAGAATAATTTCACCCAGGCCGAAATGCTGCTCGATGTGCATCAGTCGAATATTCATCGGCCCGAGCTCTATTGCCAGTATGGATTGCTTTCGGAATGCCGCGGCGATTTCGCTGGCGCCGAGAAATACTACAAATCGGCCCAGGAAGTCGCACAGCAGTGCGAATACCTCGAAGATGCCTATATCGCACGCCTCAATGTGATAAAGGTCAATGTGTTCTTTTCGCCGGGGCGTTGGTATTACGAAGAATTGCTCAGAATCGCCAACGAATCGCGTACTTACGGCATGAAAAAAGCGCAGCTGCTCACGCTGCTGTATCTGGTTTGGTTCGAAGGCGTGTGGGGCGAACAGCATACCTGGGAAAATCTGATCAATGAACTGACCCGGTTTGTTCAGGCCCAGCGGTTGCCAACGAGTGGATTTTTGCGCGCTTTCGAGTTCCAGACGTCTGTGCTGCGCTATACGTCTCCCGATGTTTCGAGCGCTTTGCTGCGGTCGTCGGGATGGATTCGCCAGCACCTCACCCCGAATCCGTAGAAGTTTGGCGTGATTCTGTATCATTCCGGGTGCGCCGGCAGCACACCCGGTTTTTCATGCAAACAGGTATTGATGTTTCAACACAGCTTATTTGGCCAGTTCGGCCAATCGGGATTCGTCTACCTGGGTGTTGCTTTGATTCATCAGTTCTGCAATGATCTGCCGCACAGCCGCCTGGCGGCCATGTGAAACGATGTTCGAGACCATAAAGTCGCGGTCGTTCTCAAGCGTTGCCTTTTTTTCTTCGGTTCGGCTTTTGTACAGAATGATGTGATAACCGAATTCGCTTTCGACCACATCGCTGAGCCGGTTTTCCTGCGACAGCTCAAATGCCGCTTTTGCAAAAGGCTCGACGACGGCCTGATGGTTGAGCTGCTCACCCATAAACGACGTCATTGGATGGCGCGGAAACGTCAAATCGGGATTCATATCTGTGCGAAATCCCGCGCGAGTGAGCATGTGGGCCGCTTCTCTCAAATCGTCGTCGGTGATGGTGCTTTTGGCCAGCAGCTGCTTTCGAACCTCGGCCAGCGCCGCTTTTCGCTGTTCGGGCGTCGAGCGCTTGTCGGGGCGAATCAGAATGTGGCTGGCGGTGACCAGCGCCGGATGTCCGCTTTTAAACGCATAGGCATCGATGGCCGCCTGCACAAAATTATCGTCAACGGTCGATGGCGCATAGACGTCCTCGATTTGCGTCTTAAGCCAGCGCTGGCTCAATGCGCGCCGCTCGGCCCATTTCGCGACAAAGGGATCGTGGTGTTCGGCGCTCATCACCTGGATGATATCGAACGATTCGCGCGCTGCGGCTTCGTCCATCTCGGGATGCTGCTTGCGGTAAATCGAAAATTCCTCGGCCACAAGCGCATCCGACTGCGGCGGCAGCTGCCCCATGCGATACTTATCGATCGATTCCTGCGTCTGCGTTTCTGAATTCTGACATCCCGCAGCCAGAACGCACACAAACCATATAACCACTAATAACAATCGACGATTCATTGCTTTTCTTACGCTACTTTTGTCTGCCCGATGCAGCAATCGCATATTTAGCAAATAACGAGCTCAGGCGCCACAGAACAAAGGCGCACACCATCAAAATTCCAGCAGGCAGCCACTCGCGATGAATCGCGCTGAACGCCGCCCAAAGCATTATCCCGCAGCCAATCAACAGGCAAATCACCGAAATCCAATCAAATAGCCCAGTTCGTGTCATATTCGTTCGATTATCAAAATACAGGCAATAAATCAGCACCCAAACAAATTCCCGGCTTTTTTGTTTATTTCAAAGCATTATCAATTGCAACAGAATAGAGGCGTTCGGCTATCGCCCTGCGTGCGATACGCCGAACCCGGCATCGCTATTGGCTCGCGCCAATACGCGCTGCCACACTATATGTAATCGCCATTGATGAGCAGCGATTCAAATTCGGCATTGATTGCATATTCGCGTGCGATCGCGGCTTCATTCGGCGGCAGGGCTTCGTTGCCGCATGCATGCTCTCCAAATGCCCGGTAGGTCGTCATCAGATTAAAGGTCGCCTGCGGCGCATATTTTCGGCACCAGTCGATCACCGGCATCGTGCAGCATCGCACATGCCCGGGAACGACCAGATGTCTGATAATCACCATCTCTGCGCCAAAGTCGTCGATGGCTTTGGCAATGTTGCCAGTTACAAAAGGCCAGTAATCGCGGGCACCACACAGTTTTGGAGCGCAGTCTGCGCACGCCTTCAGGTCGAACACAAATCCGTTGATGGCTCCCGCCATACAATCGAACAGCGCCGGATTAAAATAGCCGTTTGTGTTCAGATAAATGGGCGGACAGTCTGTTAAAATATCCTTAAGAATCCAGCTGGTTTCGATGACATATTTGATTTCCAGCGCGGGTTCGCCGCCGATCCATTCGATCGATTCGGGCATATCGTGAAAGCTCAGATAATGCGCCAGCGCATGCGCATAATGCTCGGAATTTCCTGTATTCAGGGCGGGATTCTGCCATCTGGCGCGCTCCGGACAGTCGGGACAGTTCAGATTGCAATGGGCAAAATTGATTACAAATGCCGGTGTAATCGGGCTTTCTTCGCCCAGATGCATAAAATGCTGATAGACAATTGGTTTGCCTCCGGCACCACAATAGCCTTTTTCGTCGTTAAACCGGTTTACGCCGCAGTTTCTTGGGCACAAATCGCAGTGCACCAGATGTTCGTTCAGCAAATCAAAGATTTCGTCGCGTGATTTCATAGGTTTTCGATGATGTCAGAGGCACAGGCCGAAGCCTTGCGCAGTTCTGTTGCCTGGCGGCCTGCGTGGCTGTGCTTGTTTACGGCGATACATGCGATTTCAAAAGCATCAAACCAGCGTTTCCATGCGCCGCCTCTGGCCTGTGCGGCGACGCCGCCGACGATTCCGGCGAGCACGTCGCCGACGCCGGCCGAAACGACATCCGGGTTAGGGTAGGGCGATACGCCGATTCGTATCGTACCGACTTTGGAGGGTTTCGATACAATCCACGTCGTATGCCCCTTCAGAATCACTGTTGCATGATACTTTTCGGCAATGGTCCGCGCTGTTTTTTCGGGTTCAAACAGCACGTCCTTAACCGAACTGTCGCACAAAACCGCGGCTTCACCGGGATGCGGCGTGAGAAAACATTCCGCTGCTGCAAATGATGCATCCGATTTGGGCAAAGCCCACAAAGCATCGGCATCCAGAATCAGGCAGCCCTTGAATTTGCGGCAGATTTCGAGAATCTCGAGCGTCTGGTCATCGCGCCCCAGACCGGGGCCAACGATCATGCAGTCGGCGCGCTCCATCAGCTGTGAGAGGCGTTCGCTGTCGACCTGCTGTTGTTGGGTGAGAATCGGCGAAACCATGATTTCATCGGGCGCACGCATCACATGTTTGGCACCGATGGTCACAAGACCGCACCCGGCGCGCAATGCGCTGCGGGCGCTCAAACAGGATGCGCCGGGCATCGATAAATCGCCTCCCACGACCAATACATGGCCGCAGCGTCCCTTGTGCACATCCAGCCCGCGAATCATGCCGCCTGAAAACTGCAAATCGCAGTATTCATCGCTCAGAATCATGCGGCGTGCGCCTTTGCATGGCCAGGGTTTCAGGCCGATATCGACGCAATACAGTTCACCGGTGTGCGTGGGGCCTTCGCCGCAGAAATGACCGGTCTTGGGCGCTCCAAATGTGACGGTTTCGGTGGCGACGATGGCTTTGGGCGGGGTTTTGTCGTCGGCCAGCCCGCGGTATCCCGTCGAAGCATCGATTCCCGACGCAATATCCACGCTGATCACCGGGCAGTCCAATGCTTCAATGCATTGATAAACGCGGGTCATCAGCGTGTTGTGTGATGGACGATAACCGGTGCCGTAAATCGCGTCGATTACCACAACATTGCGGCGGTGTGTCCATTCCAGTATTTTCCCGGCATCGGATGCTTCGCGGATAACCGAACGCGGCAGAGAACGCACACGCTCAAACATCGAGCGCGCATCGGGCGTTTTCGAGACGGCATCGTCAAATACAAACAAATGGACGCTGATGTCGCAGCGCGACAGGTAAAATGCGGCGACCAGCCCATCGCCACCGTTATTGCCCTGCCCGCAGAAAATCAAGGCTTCGTGCGTATCGGGATAATGTGTGAGCAAATGCTGCGCAACCTCGCGGCCTGCAATTTCCATCAGTTCGTGACCGCGTCCCGGATTGTCGCACATTTCCGAGGCTTCCCAGGTGCGCATTTCTTCGGGATTGACACAATAATTACCGTCTGTATGCCGCGGCGAATGGTAATGAAAACTCATGGCGTTGTGGTTATCTCCGTTTGTCCAGACGGTCGGTTGTAACGTCTGTGCTGTGAAATCGTGAAATTCGTGATATCATTGATCCAGGCATGCCCTTTTGGAGGGCGATATCCTTATAATCCATATTTTTCTGCATGTCTGTAGTATCATGTATACCGATGTAAAAGACGCAGCATTTCAAATCCAGGTGCTCGATTTGCGTTACGACTGGATGCGCCGGCTGGAGCACATCTTTTCGGTGGACCAGTTTGATTATCTCACGCTGGCTTCGAGACTGCTTGAATTCCAGTACAAAAAGAATCTGCCGCCGACCGCGATTCCCGATGCTTCCACCCGGCTTGCGCTTGTGCGCGATTACCCAGAGCTCGCCATCACCATGGTCGGCAGATATCTTGAACCCCGCCGAATCATTCAGACGACCCGTTCGGCCGAAAGCCAGTATGAGGTTTTGAGTGGTATTTTGCGGACTCTCGGGCATCGCATCGTTCGAAAGGAGAGTGTGCCGCAAATCGTTGGTATTCGCGGAGTTGCGCAAATGGATGACGGCTGGTATCAGACCGGCAGTGCCAAACAGTTCGCGGCTTCGGAATATGGTCATCGTCTGCATTTTTGCTCAGACAAGCCCGATTATGCCGATGCGCTGATGGCGGTGATGTGGCTTGAGAATTGCGAATATCACGTCGAAATCTATCCCGGTGTGGTGAATCCCAATGGCATCTGGCCCGAAGGCACAGCGCATTTATGCAGCGGACAATATCGCTTCAGGCTGGGGCGTCATCGCACCTTCGATCCCGATCACATCGCTGCGGTACAGCAATTGCGCCAGAATTGGCCATCGGAATGGGTTTATGACGAAACTGCCAACAGCATCCAGTATATCGCGCTCGAGGGCTGCAGTCCGATAGAAGTCGTTCGCAGCCACGCGGATTCACTTGATATTTCGCCGCAGGATATTGAGGCTGCCGAGATTGCCATTGCGCATCGCGACCCGCGCTTTGTGGATGAACACAAGATTAAAATCAACATCCACACCTGTGCGTTTGGACATGCATCGTCTCTGGGGTGTCAGAATGTTTTGCCGCAGTATTACACGGATTTCATTCAGACGCTTGTGCGTTTGGCAGACCGACAGCGCGAATCGATTGGTTATGCGCTGGACCTCATGTATTCGCTCATCGATGCGTCGAGCATTGGCGAGCTGTAGTGGCGGCCAGTTTTGGCCGCCACCAGGCGAGCCGGCGAGCCGTATGCGCTGCCGCGCATAGGCGAGCAGCTCTCAACAATAAAATCACACGTTTCTACAACATTCGACACGCCTGGAAGGCGTTGCAAGGGAATTGTGTAACGACGCGAACCGCGTAAAAAAAAAGGCGACCCAATGGGCCGCCCGAATGCATGTGGATTGCGTTAGTCTGCAACGTACTGTGCGAGCACGCAGGTGACGTTATCTTTTCCGCCGTTTTCGCAGGCCTGATTGATGAGCTGCTTGACGCCTTCGTTGAGGTTATCGCCGGTGCGGCGGAGGATTTCCTGCATCTGCTCGTCGGGAACTTCGCCCGACAGACCGTCGGAGCAAAGCAGGTAAATGTCTTTATCCTGCGGCACTTCGAAGATGATATCAACCTGCACGTTGTCTTTCATGCCGAGGGCGCGGACGATAACGTTTTTATGCGGGAAGTTTTTGATTTCCTCTTCGGTGAGCACCTTCATCTTGATGTAATCGTTCAGCAGCGAGTGATCTTCGCTCATTTGCTTGAGTTCGCCGTCGCGGAAACGATAGATGCGGGAATCGCCGACCCAGCCGAGATAAACGCCGTCTTTGGTGAAGTTGAGGGCGACGATGGTTGTGCCCATGCCTTTTTTCTTGGCGTTGCAAAGGGCTTCTTCATAGATGCGCAGATTCGCGTATTTGATGGCGGTGACGAGGCGATTTTCTTCGTATTTCTTCTGGCGGTCCATTTTGAACGGCCATGTAATTTCGTCGTCCTGAGCCGTATCTTTAAAGAACTGCGAGACGGTTTCTACAGCCATTTTGCTTGCGACTTCGCCAGCTGCATGTCCGCCCATACCATCCGCGACGATATACAAAAGCTGATCGTGGACGATCAGAAAATTATCCTCGTTATGATTTCGTTTTCTACCGACGTTTGTCTCACCGGCTTTGCGTATGGTCATCTTAAAATCCCTGTCATTCTGCGGTCCATCGCCAGAACTTCACATCTCTGGCACACCTAGCCATTTTAGCGCGCTTTTGCACACCTTGTCAACGATTAAGGGTTTTCACGAATGGATATGACTAATAATGTTGATCGGCGCGGGGCAACTTGTTAAAACCGCGCGTTCGCGGAGCATGTCTTTTCGCGTCCGGATTTGCATGGAATATGGCGTTGTGATGCTGCGGCAATGACTGTTTGCCAAAAGCTTCTGGCTTTTGGGCGATGGCTGATGGTTTGGGGTTCGGAGGGTTTTCTCTTCCGGCAGCAGGCGATGAACAGTCGATGGCCATTGTCTGGTATCAGCGCATAAATAATGGTAATGCATAATGGAAGAACTCAACGATATCCATCCTGGTAAACTCAAGCGCAAGAGCAAGCGCAATGCCTCGGCCAGTGTGGTTGATTTGCCGCCGGCGACGGCGTCGACCGGGAATTTGCTCGGCGATGCGCTGATGCCGTCGGATGCGTCGGCACCTGCATTGTTCAGCATGGGCAGTGAATCTCCCGAGACACCCGAATCGCTCAAAATATCAGAATCGCCTGTGAATGCTGCTTCTGCAGACGTTGTGGCGCTCAAACCTGATGTTCCTGATGCGCCGGTTTCGCCTATCGATTTGCTCAAATCGCCCGATGCCGACAAAAGCAGCGATAAACATCCAAAGCAGCGCATTGAAAAACGGGCCGAAATCGTCGATCCCGACAACTACAGCAAGCCGGTGGATGTCGACAAATTGTCGGATGTATCATCATTTGCGATGCCCGATTCGATTCGCACGCTCAGACGCAAACCGGCTGCTCAGGCCGACGTTTCTACCGAAAAAGCCGAGCCGACGCCCGACGATTTGCTCGCGCAGGCGCGCGCCATCAACGCCAAATGCCTCGAAACCCTTACCATGCTGCAAAACACCAACGCCCAGAACGAGCGCCGATATGCCCTCTATCTCAGCATCGGCTTTATCATTCTGGCCGTGCTCACCGTGATTGGCGTCGTCATCGGCATGGGAATGCGCAACACCGCAAAATACAACGATCTCAGGTTCAAGCACGAGGTCTATAAAAACGCCGTCGAATCCAGCGAAGTGCTCCAGGACGAGTTCGAAAAGGAAAAACGCGGGTCTGCGGCTGCTCTGGAGGTTTACCAGCTCATCGAAAAGGGCGATTTCGACGACGCGGTCAAGCGGTTTAACGAGGTGCGCGGCGATCTCACCCATCCAGCCGAAACCGAGCTGCTCAAGCAGAAAATCGACGAGATCCAGTGGCGGCTGGCCGAAAATGCCTATCACGAAGGCGTGATGCGCTTTAACACGTCGAACTATGAGCTGGCGCGCGATGCTTTCTTCCAAAGCCTTTCGCATCAGGAGAACACGCCCTACACCCCGCGCCTGAACTACTACCTCGCCATGTCGCTCTATCAGCTCGGCGATTTCGAAGGGGCGCGGCGCTATTTCTCGCAGATTACACCCTCCGACATGAGCCCCGAGATGGACGCAAACACGCGCTTTTACCGCGCCGTGTCGGCCGAGAAGCTCGGGGATGAAACCGAGGCTGCCGAGCAGTATGATATGTTCCTCAAAAAATTCCGCAATCATCGGTTGGCCGATTTGGCCGCCAAAAATCGGGCGAAACTCGATACCAGCCGTAAATAGCTTGAGGGTTTTGGGGCGCGTCTATGCCGGCTTGCGCCGTCATACGCCGCTTTTTCGGCTGCCTATGGCACAATGGCCATACGGCAGCCGCGCTGCGCGCTTTTTTTTCGTGATATTTCTGTATTTCCTCTATATATATGAGTCTTTCCCCGATGGTTGTTTTCCGGGATGCATTCGATTGCCAATTTTCTACAGGCCGGTTTATGGATGCCCATTTTGCCAAGTTCAGGCCCGACAATTTTACAAAGCAAAGCAGGACGCCCTGGGCTGGTCATCGGGTTGTGCAGACTGTCAAAGGCACACTGAATGTCCCATTCCCCGAAAACGTCGGTGAATTCTGGGAATTCTCGACCAGCTGTCACCTGCCGGGGTATTGTGTCGCGCCATTTAACTGCGCATTCAACGATTTGCTCAATGCGCAAAGTGATACCTGGCTCAGCGCTTCTCACCGCGAAATCTGGGGAAACGACACGCCGATGCTCATCAAATATATCGATGCAGCCATGGATTTGTCGCTTCAGCTGCATCCGCCGATTCAGTCTGTGCTTCCGGCGCCCTATTGCGGCAAATGGGAATCGTGGCTCATTCTGGGCAATGCGCCGGGGGCCGGTATTTATGTGGGGTTGGCGACTGGTGTTACGAAAGAGATGTTCATCAACGCCATCTACAACAATCTGCCCATCAAACCGCTATTGCATTTCGTGCCCGTAAAACGCGGTGAAGTCTATACCATTCCGCCTTGTACGCTCCATTGCCTTGGGGCCGATGTCTGTGTGCTCGAACCGCAGTTGCTGCAGCCCGGCAAAGCCGCGATTTCGCTCAGGTTGCACGACTGGAACAGGTTGTATGACGATAACGGCAATATCCGGCCTCAGGGACATCCGCGCGAACTGCATATCGAAGAAGCATTGCAATACGTCGATTTCGATGCGCCTCGCGGGCGCACGCTCGAACGCCGCATCCGATGCATGCCAAATCCCGTGCATTTGCAAGCGCATCTCAAGGCTTACCACATTCATCATGCGCCATGTCTCGAAGCTCAAATCATCCAGGGGACGGGCTCATATACATGCGATTTGCCCGGTGAACTCACGGCTTTGATGGTATTGCAGGGCGCCTGTGATATCACGGTCGACGATAAAACATGGCACCTCAAATCGGGGGAATCCGGGGCCATTCCTGCCTGTGCGAGTCACATCAGCTTTACGTGCCGCGATGCCATTATTTATCTCGCCCGCTGCGTGCCCGAGTTCTATCGTCAGACCTGTGAGTATGGCGTATGAACAGGTTTTTGACGATATGCGCACTATGGCTTTGTGCAGGCTGCCAGCTGCTTACGCCGCCCGATCCGCCGCTCGAAGATCCCATCCTGCGTCCCGATGCCTATGCATGGCTCGAATTCGATATCGTGCAGGAATACGAATATATCGATGTGCCGCGCATCGATTGCGGCAAGATTGAATCGCTGCTGTCGGGCTCCGGCAAATGTGTGCCGGTGCACAAAGCCATTGGAAAACTCTACGAATGCCCGCTCGAAGCTCCGGCATCCAAATTCTATTTCGCCTGCTTTTCGGATGAAGAATTGCCGGCAGTTTATGCGCGGTTTGAGTTCGCAGCCGATGTGGATTCTGTCGATTTTACAGAGCATCTGGGCAATTGCCAGGTGGTCGGGGCAGGGCCGGCGGCTGGTCAGCCGGCGAGATATAAAACCGATAGCGGGTTTAAAGCTTGTTTGTTTGACGAGTTCTCAGCACCTGGAAAACTGCTCGATATCGACAATACACAGATTCCAGCCGGCGTCTTTATCGATTTTACCGATAACCCTGACTCTGTCGATGAACTGAATGAACAGGTCTCTGTACATGCATTCAATGCGCCGCTGGCGCTCGTCATGGATGCCCGCCTGTTATCGGCCGATGAACGCATCCAGGCTTTCAGAGATTTGGAAATCTTCTTCCAGCCCTATCGTTCCCTCAATCCCGAACTGCATATCAAACAGTCAGAGGCTGAATCCAAATGAATACGACCATTGCAGCCATATCATCCGGGCAGACACCTGCAGCGATCGGCGTTATCCGCATCAGCGGTCCCGATGCACTCGAAATCGTGTCGAATTGTTTGCACAAGCCCATATCAAAGCCGCGCATGATGTATAACCGCCGTCTGTACAACGGTGATGGCGAAATCCTCGACGATGTGATGCTGTGCTATTTCTGTGCGCCGCATTCCTATACTGGTGAAGATATCGTCGAGATCTATGCCCATGGCGGTCCGGTCAACCTCGCTGCAATCCTCGCGCAGCTGTGTCATTTGGGCGCAAAGCCCGCAGAACCCGGCGAATTCTCCAGACGTGCTTTTCTGAACGGAAAAATCGATCTCTCAAAAGCTGAAGCCATCATGGACATCATCCATGCGCAAAACGAATTGCAATGTCGTGAAGCCCAGCGACAGCTCTCGGGAACGGTTTCGCAAACCGTTACAGAATTGCGCGGTGAATTGATGGTGTTGCTTTGTGCCATCGAAGCAACCATCGATTTTTCGCAGGAACAGGAACTCGCTCCGATCCCCGTCGAGCGGCTGCGCACCACGACGACAAGGGTGCTCGATCAGCTGTTGCGCATGAAACGGGCGCATGAGCAATATCGCAGCGGTGGTTTGCGAACCGTACTCGCCGGCCGTCCGAATGCCGGAAAGTCCAGTCTTTTCAACAGATTGCTCGGTCATGATCGCGCCATCGTAACGGATATCGCCGGCACCACTACCGATACGATTGAATCCACTGTAACCATCCGGCAGCACACGTTCAGTCTTATCGATACGGCGGGTATCGTCGATACCAACAATCCCATCGAGCGCATTGGCGTGCAGCGCGCGCGTGATCAAATCGCTGAATGCGATATTCTGGTTATCCTTATCGATGGAAACGATCCAGATATTTCCATTTTGCAGGAAATTGCCCAAAATATGCCAGAAGCTTTTGAGCGGCTTGTAACGACGCGCAGATTGATTCTGGTGCACACCAAATCCGATATCGACCATCGTCCGCCATTTACGCCTCAAATCATGGCCGAAATCGAAAAATGCCGGACCACGCCTGTCGATATTTCCACAATCTCGAGGCTGGGACTCGATAATCTCGAGAATACACTTGTATCCATTGCCGATGATATCATGCGGCAGTTTGAGAATGTTACTTTGATTACATCTCAGCGTCATATCGCGTTGATAGAGCAGGCGATGGAGGCTTTGATGCGCTCTCAGCAAGCTCTGGATGCCGGATTGCCTGCAGAATGTATTGCAGCTGATATTCATGATGCGGCTCAGGCATTGGATACCATCACAGGTGCATTCGCTTCGGAAGATATCATCAACGAGATCTTTTCACATTTCTGCGTCGGGAAATAAGATCCTTCATTTGTGGAGGCTCTGTCTGGCTAATGTGTTGGTATATGGTGTGTACATAGTGCTTCAAAGCACGCACAATCATCTGGCTCCAAAGGTGCGTCACCGCCAGTGCCCCGCAGGGGGCGACATATTTTAACCGTGGGTGAAACCCACGGACAGACTAACTAACAGCCAGGAACTGAGAAAAACCATATAATCGCCTTACACAGCCCCAAAAAAAAGCCCCCCAAAGGCGGGGGGCTGTTAGGTGAAAGCAGGATTGTTATTCAACTACCTCAACTTTCTTGATAACAAACGCGTTACTTCCAGCACTCTTATCAATGTTTACTGTTGTAGCACCAGCAGCCATCTCATAGGTGTAGGTTGTATCTGAATCTGTTTTGCCAACGCTCAGGGTATCGCTGCCACCCTTATCATCTGTAAATGTGAGCGCATTCGTATTACTACCACCCATTGTGTATGTAATAATAACTTTGCTCACGCCGGACAGCTTGGAAAGTTTAACATAGTGCGTGCCAATTGTTTTAAGATTGAGCATATTCTTGGCACTGCTTACGCTTTCCCAGCTCAGACCATTGTAATCAAATTTCAATGTATATGGAGCTGAAGAACCTTCTAAGCTGCAATTGGTATAAGCGGCACCCAGTTTTTCGCAATCCAGATTGCTGCCTGTATTAAGAGACATTGTTGTAGGATCATCGCTGCTTGAACCTACGCAATTGTGAGCGCTTTCGTCGCATGTCTGGCCACTTGCGGCACAATCTTTCGAGACGATCCAGTGATCGACATCGCAGACTTCCAGAACGTCACCATTGCAACGATCGTATTTAACCGAAGGATCGCAGGATTCTGTAGCCACGCAGCTACCATTCACGCACTGTTTGCTGGATTCAGCGCAATCTTCAACGAGATCGGGCGTCGCATTGGAGCAGGAAACGACATACGTGCCGTCACACGAATTACCTTCGGTTTCGCAAACGATGGCGTCATTATCGCACTTGAGGTAACCTTCAACAGCCTGGGATGCACTCACATTGCCATTCTCACAGGTTTTGTAGTGTGTTGCATCGACACAGAAGAGGTCTTTCGCGCAAACCAAATCATTGCCTTCGCACTTCTGGCCTTCGACGACACTTTCTGCATCAGACCAGCTGCCATCAATACAGAGCTTATAGCTTGTTTCCGAAACGCACTCGAGATCGCCATCGGTGCATTCATTGACTTCACCGAGAACGCAGTTGCCCAGACTACTATCATACACATAGCCATCCACACATGCGGTGGTAACACACGATGCATAGCCTTCGTTCAAAGCGCATTCACCGGTCTTGGCATAACGATCTGCCTCTTTTACTATATCTGTGCAGGATTCAGGAAAACTCAACGAACCAAAATAGCACGTTTGGATGGTATCGCCGTTGCAAACATCATCTTCGCAGGCCGGCATATCACAGTTTGCAGAACCATCCGAGTTTTCTATACAAGTGGTATCGGCATCTGCGCAATCGAGATCATAATCGTGATCAATGACACCGTCTTTACACATCACTACGACTGTACCATCACAACGCCACTCGTAATCAGGAACGCTCGCGCAAACATCGGTGCTGTCTCCGACGCATTGACCACCTTCCTCATGGCTGCCATCGGGGCATTTGCATGCGGAGACATCGAGTTTGCAGTCACTTGTGCACTGGGTGATATCACCTTCCATACCCATCACATGCTTATAGCTTGAGCAGGTAAACGGGAACATAAAGTCGCCGGCAACAGCCGCTAAATCGCATTCTTCACCTTCGTCGATGACGCCATTGCCGCATCCGGGTGCTGCATAACAATCTGCAGAACGTGCATCCGCATTTTCTTTACAGGTTTCACCATCAACTGCGCAATCGGAGGTGTATTTGGACTCATGGGATACGCAGGATGTCACCACACTGCCATTGCAGTAAGTACCATCCTCTTTGGCCGAGCAGAAATCAACAATGCACTTGGCATCTTCGGTCTCTGTGGCGGCAACAAATGTGGCATTGGCATCCACGCAGCCAACTGCGACGATATCAGCTTTCGAACGAGGTGCAACACTGTTGGCTTCGCGTTCTGTATAGCTCTGACCCGCATTCATGTTGTAGTTCACAACGCCAGTGACATCATAGATGAAATCAGGACTGGTCTTGGATGCATCTGCAAACAGATACGTGCTCAGCGTGGTGCTTCCGGTTGAATCCGTCAGCTCATAGATGGTCTTTTTCTTTTCCTGACCAGACTGAGTGTATGTAAATTCGTATGAGCTAACCTTTACATTCTTAACCATGACGAGCATCGAATTCTTGGCATTCACGCCCTTGCCGCTGGTTTCGAGAATGGAGCTGATGGTCACTTCTGCCGGTGTCACATCTTCTGAACCACTGGCTGTTACGGTTGCGCCTACGATTTCGACCTGACCATTGTAAATGGTCACTTTCTCGGCGGTTAATTCAATCTTGTCACCAACGCTGAATGTGCTGAGATCGGTCGGTTTGCCGCTGCCATTGTAGACATAGGTTCCAGCTTCGCTGTCCTGGAAGAAGATGTTTGTTTTCTTGTTGATACCGGTGATAACACCACTGACCGCGATGTCTGCTTCCAGGCCATCTTCAGCAGCTGCGATGACTTCGAAGTCGTCCTTAATCGCTTTGATCGTCCGGTATTCTTTTTTGACCACCGGTGCTTCGCAAACAGCACCTTCTGTATCTGGTTTGCAGACTTTGCTTGCGGTTTCACAATCTTCGCTGTCTGCAAAATCACCGCTCTGGCAGATCAAAACTTTTGTGTTACCTTCGTTACAAATCTTGGTACCGGCGGTGTAGGTCTGACCATCTTTTTCGCAGTCATCGGACGATGCAGTCTGGCATTCTGCGGCGCTGCCGTTGATCACACAGATCTGACTGTCCGTATTGCAGTCTTTAACATCGCTCACTTCGCCGTTGCTGCATTTCACGATCTTGGTGCCGTCGCAGGCCGTGGCATCGTGGTCAATGCTCGTTGTACCAACGGTGCATGCTTTGTAATCGACGCATTCGTTCTTTGTTGAATCGCAGTATTTACCGGCTGCGCAGTCTTCTGCTGCACTGAACTCACCACTTTCGCCGTCACATGTGCGAATCTTCTCGCCTTCGCAAACCGTGTCGCGATCGTCGTATTCTTCACCGTTCAGTTCACACGTATTGCTGCTGGTTGGGGTGACGCACTTTGCAATGCTGTCTTCGACTTCGCAGACCATATCGTCTTCAGAGCAGTCTTTGGTGCCCTGGCCGTTTTCATCGCAGGTCGTAAGCGTGACTTCGTCTGTGCAGGATGCCACGAAGTTTTCGCATACTGCGGGGACGCATGTCGCTTTGCCATTGGTATCAAAACCGCAAACCTCATCCTGTTCGCAGTTCTTGGTGCCCTGGCCGTTTTCATCGCAGGTCGTCAGAACGCCGGCTGTGCATGAGGCAACGAAATTCGCGCAAGGATCGACGACATCCGATACGCAATCTTTCTGTGCTGCATCACACTTGGGGGTGCTGCCCGAACACGTCTTGCTGGTCGCCCAGTCGCCGCCACTACATACCTGCAGGGTGTTGCCATCGCAACGATATTCTGTTTCGTTGCAATTCTTAACAGGAGCTGCTTCGCATTCGTGCGTCTTGACATTGCAAACCGGCGTTGCACCATCGCATTTGTGATCTTCAACAAAGCTGCCCTGGTCGTTGCAGACCATCACGGCGTTGTTGCTGCACATTTTTTCGCCAACTGTACAATTGGTCGGTGCCGGTTGATTCCATTCAACTGACTCGTTACACGACGAAATAATCGCACCAGTTGCACAACAGGCAAGGATTAATGCTAATCTCTGTTTCATTTTCTACTCCACAAAATGAATGTTTGACGCACTCTGCGTCGATAGCAAACAGCCCCAGACATGATATCCAGGCAAAAAAACGCCTTCTGGCACACAAATGCCAGTCCTCCATTGTTGTTTTTACCACAAGTAGAAATTTTTTACAACCACCTGTTTATTCGGGATATTCCCAAAAAGCAACAATTCACCACTTAACATGAACGCCATAGGCGTTCAATATCAATAGCCCCCGGTTGGAGCTGTAAGCGACTACCGGGGGATCAAAGCGTTACCTCCTCTTTTTTTTCCAAATTTTTGCCAGCCCTTTGGGCTGGCAAAAATTTGGGGGAGAGAAAAAAACGCATCCCCCGGCGTTGCCGGGGGCTATTGATATGAAAGCCCTGGCGGGCTTTTCATGGGGATGAACGATTACCCCTAATAAAACATCATTCGCAGTTAATCGGACCATACTCCAGTGATTGATCGCGCATGTGCCCGAACGTCAGGCTGCTGCGATGAGATGTCCCAAGATGGCTGTGAATTTCGTATACCGCTCCACCCATCATGCTGCAGTCGCCTGGACCCGATTCATAACCTGCTGCTGAGACCACCGCCTTTCCATTATATGGATTCAGCACCAGATAGCGCTCGCCTTTCGACGGTCGTCCGGATCCCGACCAATACATATTGATATACCATGCCTCGGCTTTCCACGGCACCGCTTTGCCCGTGCATCCCTGGCCGTATTCGCAGCCGCCCTCGCCGCTCGGACACCATTCGGCGCCCACATTCAGATTTGTCCATTCGGCTGAATGCGCCCTGTGCGCCGCAAGACCTTCGTTTTTCGAACTCGGCCACCACGATGTACTTCCATGCTGCGCCTGATCCCAGTCTGTGACCAGATGCGCTTCTTCAACGACTTTCCCGATGCGCGGCAAATTCAGATTTCCACATGAACTCACGCGTTTTTCGGTCGTCGCTGTCATCCCGCATTTGCTCGAATCGCCGATGAATGTGATCTTTAGCTTGTATGCGCCGGCTTTGTTCGAATTCGTATAGGTATCGACGCTCACATAATACTTGCCCGCTTTGTCGATGCGGTGCATCAGCATCTTGTCGTTGCGCTCCAGACAGCTCTCGCCATTCAGGGCACTCAGCAAATGCACATCGACATCGCCTCCCGATGGTTCCGTCGTGGCGACAAACAGATATCCTGGCTCCTTCAGCGTGAATTCATAATACTCTTCGGGGCCCGATTCGTTTGTGTCGGTGCACCCCGTATACGTCGAGATATGATTGTGGCTGCGCGATGTATCGCCATTGATAATCTGGCTGAAATCCGTAACAACTGTCGGGCAGATGCCATCGACGCAGCTGGATTTGCACTGGCCGTTTTCGCAGCCCAGTTCACATGGGGAATCGTTGCCCCATTCCAGACATCCATCGCTGTTGTAATCGCCGCACGTCTGCACACCGCCGTTGTTGCAGCGCTTTTTGCCTGAGGGTTCGCAAGCATTTGAGCAAACCGGCTGCTGTTCAATACAATTGCCGCCTTCACACGTTTGATTCGTACTGCATGCGGTTACATCCGACCACACCGTACACCCGTCGTTGTTGGGATCGATACATTCCCGATAGCCATTGCCGCTGCATTCCTTCGATCCTTTTGAACATGCCGGCGTGCACGATGGAGGTGCTTCGCGGCATTCACCAGCGCTGCATATCTCCGTCGGTTCGCATGCAATCAGTTCCGACCATACCCTGCACCCGTCCCCATCGGGATCGATGCACGTGTGATAGCTGTTACCGCTGCATTCGGTCATCCCAACCGTATCACATTGCGGGGTGCACTGCGGATCGTCAGGGCCTGTCTGCTTTTTGCGGCATTCCCCTTCGACGCAGGCATAGCCTGTGTCGCACGAAATCACGCCCGACCACTTGGCGCAGCCATCAAAATCCTTGCTGCACGACATATAGCCGGTGTTATCCGCATTGCACCGCTTTTCCGGCACATTGCACGCATCCTGGCATTCGAGGGTTTTGCACCGCTTTCCCTCTGCATCACAGCCGTTTTCACAGCCATCGGGCTGCGTCCATTCGGTGCACGGATCTTCATCAAAGTGACCGCACAGCGAAAATTGCCCGTCCACGCATTTCTCCGCGCCGTTTTGGCATTCGTCTGTGCATGAAGCCGTCGAATTTGCATACGGTCCATCCAGCACCAGCGATTCCGTGTCGCATCCGCCAGCCGCCATGATTGCCAAAATTCCCGCAAATACTGTACTTTTCTTCATATACACCTCGCGCATACAGTTTCCTGCACCAATCTTACACACTACAGAATTCGGTGTCGATATTATTGTAACAATTGTGTCACAGTTGCCGGTTGCCGGTTGCCTGCGGAACTATAAAATCCATAGCAACCAAGCTTCATGTCGCCCGACACGCAATCGCTGCATATCGTCCTTCCATCCCCTGAAATCGCTTGACACCTCCAGTATTTGCGGCAAACTGCATGCGTTACATGTTCAGCGATACAAGGAGCATCGCCATGGCAGATTCGAATCTTTCCGACATTTCGCAGGATACATCGGCCGAACCGCAATCGACGCCAAAATCCGAGCTCATCTTTCCGCTCGATTCCAAGCCTTCATTCGGCATTTCGCTTGTTGCGGCCATCCAGCACATCCTGTCGATGGTGCTCAGCGTGATGGCGCCCCCGGCGATTGTTGCTGGTGCGCTCGGTCTGGATGCCGTCACCATCGCCTATCTCGTCAGCATGTCGTTGTTTTTTGCCGGCGTCGGCATCTGGTTCCAGGTGAGCCGCCCGTTCGGCATCGGCTCGGGAATGCTCAGCATTCAGGCCACCAGCTTCGTCTTTCCCGGCGCACTTATCGCAGCCGGCACCTATCTCATGCACGACAAGGGCCTTTCGACCGACCAGATGATGGCGACCCTCTTTTGCACCTGTTTTATCGGCGGCATCCTCGTGATGGTGTGCAGCCGCTTTATCAGATACCTGCAAAAAATCATCACCAATACGGTCGCCGGAGTCACCGTCATGATGATCGGTATTTCGCTCATCCACGTCGGCGCAGATTCGTTTGCAGGCGGCCCGGCTGCGCGCAGCACCGGCACTTATGGAGATCCCATCAACCTTGGCCTCGGCGCACTCGTCTTTATCATCATATTGCTTTGCAACCGCGCCAAAAACAAGCTCTTCCGCATGAGCGCCCTCATGATCGGCGTCATCATCGGTTTCATCGCCGCCATCCCTCTCGGACGCGTAGACTGGTCTATCCTCTCCGCTTCACACAACTGGTTCGAAATCCCCATCCCCTTCAAATTCGGCTTCTTCTCGTTCGATCTCCACTCGATACTCGTCCTCGCGTTCCTGTTCCTCGTCACGGTCATCGAAGCCATCGGTGATCTCACCGCCACAAGCGCAGTTTCCGAGCAGCCAACCGAAGGTGAGGTCTTTCAAAAACGCATCACAGGAGGGATTCTGTGCGACGGCATGATCACCTCGCTTGGGGCCATATTTGGCTGCTTCCCTGTCGCCACATTCTCACAAAACAACGGCGTCATTCAGCTCAGCGGCGTGGCCAGCCGCAAAGTCGGCAAATTCTGCGGCGTACTCTTCATCATCTTCGCGCTGTTCCCCGTTATCGTCGTTTTCTTCCAGCTTCTGCCCGCTCCGGTGCTCGGCGGTGCATTGCTCATTCTCTTCGGCTCCATCGCTTGCTCGGGCGTGCGCATTCTCCTGCATCACCCCGTCAACCGCCGCGAATCGCTCATCATCGCCGCGTCCCTCAGCATCGGCATCATGGCCATGGTCGCGCCCGACGCTTTCGCAAAACTGCCTTCCGTCGCCAAAATGTTCTTCGATTCCCCCATCGTCGCCGGCGGCGTTTCCGCCATGGTCATTCACCTGATATTGCCCAAAAATATGTGATGTTTGTGGGCCCGGCTATGGCTGCGCCATACGCCTGGCCTCGCTGCTATGGGCTGCGCCCATACGCAGCGATTCTGCTCACCGCACAATTGTTAGCGCACAAACGAAAACGCATCTCCCGTCTTTTCTTCCAGACGGTCTGTCGCATTGGCCGGGGTCGGTGTACATCCCGCAATGCGGTTGTATAATTCGGGCGTCATGTCGATTTGGGTGGCTTCGATGGCCGCTTCCAGATGATGCAGTTTCCTTGCGCCTATAATCGGTGCAGTAATCCCCGGATGCATCATCACCCACGCAATCGCCAGCGATGCCGGATTGTATCCGGACGATTTCGCAACTTCTATAAATGCTTTCACATATTGCGGAATATCGCGCTCCGAAAACCGCATCTGATATTTATAGTTTGTTGCAAGCCGCCCTTCGTTCGACAAAAGATACTTCCCCGTCAGCAATCCGGCTGCCAGCGGACTGTAGCTCATCACGCCAAGCCCCTCGGCCTGCGCACACGGCAAAATCTCACTCTCTGCCTGCCGCTTTATCAGACTGTATTGCGGCTGCAATACAATTGCACGGTTCAAATGCAGGCGCTCCTGCATTCCAAGCGCTTTTTCGATTTGCCACGCTGCAAAATTGGAAAAACCAATATATCGCACTTTTCCCGACCGAACCGCATCGTCCATTGTATAAAGCGTTTCTTCGAGCGGTACGTTCTCGTCAAACCGGTGCAGATAATAGATATCGATATAATCTGTGCCCAGACGCCGCAGACTGTCGTCAATGGCTTTGGTCAGATGCAGTCGTGTGCTCCCCCGGTGATTCGGATTGTCGTCCAGCGGAAAATACCCCTTCGTCGCAACCAGAATATCGTCGCGGTGCGGCGCAATCAGCGGCTTTAATATCTCTTCGGTATGGCCGTTTGCATACAAATCGGCTGTGTCGACCAGATTAATCCCAGCATCCAGTGCTCTGCCGAATATCTCTGCACATTCCGACTCTTCGGTGCCGTCACCAAATGTCATCGTGCCCAGCACGATCTCCGATATATATAATCCCGATTTTCCAAGCTTTTTGTACTTCATGGTGATTCCAATCCCGAACGAAATATGAACGATATATCGTGGGTGATGCTGCGCTCACCCACGGCTAATGACGATGGTGTCGCCCTATTATTTCCGTGGATGATGCTGCGCTCACCCACGGCTAATGACGATGGGGTCGCCCTATTATTCTCCGTGGGTGATGCTGCGCTCACCCACGGCTAATGTCGATGGTGTCGCCCCTACGGGGCGAATCGGATTATAATTATTTTTTTGTATTGTCTTTAATATGTGACAATATGGCGCTCAACACTTCCTTAAACTGTGGAATACATACAATCGGTGAAAACAATCGCACCGGAAACTTCTCGCCATCGATATTGAACTTCAGATCGGCGCCTTTCCCGGGCGCTGCCAGACCTGTGTTCTGCAGATCCAGCTTATTCCACGGAATCATGCGAGCTTTGTTCTTATCGTCCGAGATGAACAGATATTCCTTGTCGTAGGCGATAAATGCCGATTTCGAAAATGCCCGCCAATACTGCGCCATGATTAAAAGATAGATGCCAAGTGCTGATAATATCACCGGCGGAATCATCCAGAATCGCGGCTCGAAATGCGTCATCGGATAGATGAGCACTGCGATGGCAAATAAAAATAGCGACCCAAACTCCATCATCCGCACGCCCGATGGATTGAGCGTATATTGGAAAATGTGGATGTCGTCGCGTTCAAATACTTCTTTCTGTGTTTTGCGTTCTAACATGTCTGCGTATAAAAAAGTCTTTGCACGACCAGCGTGTTGATAAGATGTCAATGCACGCGATATAACAAAGCACAACAACAATAGATACGCCTGGAAGGCGTCTCATCTGTGTGCGTAACCGGGGGCGTCGAAGACGCGCCCGGACAGACCAACAAATTGCCAAAAACTGATAAACTCAACACAGTCACCGCACGAAGCTAAAAAAATCCCCCCAACCCGACAGGCTGAGGGATCGCTGGGGCAAGGCCCAAAAAAGCCCCGGACTTGCCGGGGCTTTGGTGTGCGTTAAGAATATAGATTATTCTTTGCGAATGGCGTGGAAGAAGCCCTTCACATCGACATGTTCTTCGGTCTGGCCTGTTACATTGCCATCTCCATCCTTCACGTCTTTCTTAAGTGTGACATCGATATCCCACTTGCAGCGATCCGTCTTATTATTTTTGATGATATCGTTCGCTGTATAGACGTTCAGATCCGCCTTGCCAAACTGCTGATACTGCAATGTACCATTGTCATACAACGCGCAGTCGTCCGAATAGAGCTTGAATGTATTCTCAGATGAAGCTTCGATCTTGTTAAGCGAATTGAAGACCAATGTATCCAGCTGACCAACGCCCTGCTCACCGCAGGCAAGATTTGCGGCCATTGTGATACCGGTTTTAACCAGGCTGTTGGTCGCTGCATCCGGATAGATCAGGTAAACGATAGTTTCGATACCCTTGTTGCAGGTTTCGGTCTGTGTGAGTGCAGGATAATGTCTGGTTTCACCCTTGTCGTTGGTAACATCTTTGTCGTTGTATTTTGTCATATACATATTGATGAGCGGTGTAAAGACAACGCCATCCAGGAACGACTTGATGTAGAGAGGTTTGCCGCTGGCACCGTTTTCGAGTGGATAGCCGAGTGCTTCGGGCAGGATTGCACCAAATACGGCTGTAAACAGAACGGATCCCCACTTAAATGTGATGCCGTGCTTGTCGATATCGAGGCTGCCGTCGGCTGTTGCAATACCTGCATAGTCGATTGAGCCACCCCATTTACCCGTAATGGCATTATCGCCAAGAGGCAGATTCTTGCGGCATGTGCCGTCTTTGACATAGTGATCTGGTGAATGTAAGCAACCTGTGCCGGTAGCAGAACCCAAGCTCCACTGATACTCCAGATTCTTGAATTGTTCATCGACGTTGGAAATGACCGCACCGGTAACATTATCGATCTTGAACGTGCCGACGAGCTGCATGTTTGTCGTCAAATCCGCGACATCCGGGGTGATGGTCGTGAGTGTGTTGTACCAGTTGTATTCTCCTAAATACTTTTCAATCAGGGGCTTTAATGTACCCAGTGCAAGCGACTTTGTGCCTTCACTCGTGAGGAAGTTCTTCAGCCAATCGGGCATACCATCGATGGTTTTCAGTCTGTCGAGTGTATTGGCCCAGATAAATGCAAGCAGTGAAGAAACAGGATCTTTGCAGAAATCGACGACGAACTGGATCCATGCGCCAGCCGACATGTTCTCGACCATCGGCATCAGGTACACCAATGAGGTCGGGTTGAGGTTGTATTCACTTATAGGTGGTTTCTCGAAACCGCTCGTCAAATCAAAGTTGGAAACGACGTCGTATGTGCCCCTGATATCTGCAGGAACGCCCACCAAATCCACTTTAACGATCGTGTTCTGATCATTTACCGAAATATTTTTGCAGCCGTATGCTGTTACAGGTGCTCTGTCGTTATCTTCCGCTTTTGCTGTGACGATCACAGATTTTACGGTCACACTCAGATCGGTCACACTCCATGTCGTCAGCACGGGTTCAACACCACCGCTAATGGGTTCGCTGAATTCTGCACCGGATTTATAATTCTGTGCATTGGTTGCAAGTGCATCCATATCGCATGCTTCATTCGAATAGAACAGCATGGCACGGCTGATTGTGCTGTATTTGTTGGAATTGTAATCAGCTTCGATTCTGACATCATACTCTGTCTGGTTGGACACATGGATCGGCAGGGTCGCTGTGGCTTTGCCATCGGTTGCGGTCAGAACTGCATCGCAATCGGAATTCTGGACGGTAACTTTACCGGAATACAAACCATTCTTGGTCTTTACATTCTTGGAAGAAAGACTCACGCAATCACTGCTGTCGAGCGAAAGGGAGATTGAACCATCGTCAATGGCTTTGCCTTCGCCGTCTTTGTATTCAATTGTAAACGGACCTTCGCCTGCTGCAAATGCAATTTCAAGGCTTGCCGGGTCAAATGCCAGTGTGGCATCGCCGATTTCTTTGTGTCCAACAACGACTTTCACGTCTTTCGAATTGTCACCAATCGATACCGTGATCTTGGCTTCGCAGTCATCCTTCTGCGCAACCACTTTCACTGTTTCTTCGCCGTCGACCAGATCATACTGGGCGAGTTCTGGGGCTGCACACGTCGCATCGTCTGATTTGACGTTGATTTTGCCATCCTGACCGACGCCTTTGAGCTTGTAGGTCGCCGTGAAAGATTCGCTGTCGCCGCCCTTCACGATATCAAGCTGGGTCTTCGTAACATTCAGCACTGCGGTGTCGCTGGCGGCAACATTGTAGCTCACGATAACGCTGCTCGTGCCGTCACTCAGATCCAGACGGCCTGCGCAGTTCTCATCGACTGCCTGCAGATTCAGCGAACCATTGCCGCTGGCATCCAGCTGGACGCTTGCGACTGCGTTCACACATGCGGCATTGTTGTTGACGACATCAACGATCTTGCTCGGTTCGCCTTTGAGTGTAACAACACTCGACTCACCATAATTCATACTGACCGACGTGGGATTTGCCTGAAGACCTCCAGCTGCCGGGATGTCTGTTTTGCTTCCGGAATCATCCGTACATGCATAAAAACTGGACGCTCCAACGATGGCACATAAGGCGAGTACGATTCCACTGCGTTTTTTCATTATTATCTCCTTGGTGCTCGCGCACCTCAATATGTTGAGACGCTCACGCGCCTCGCTTAATCACTGGCCGTTGGTTGCTGCGATGGTGCTGCAATCAACCACCAACAAGCGCCATCTATTTTAGCCAAAAACTTCTACGCAATCAACTTTGTATCGAAAAAAATGAAGGTTTTGGCGTAACAGTTTGTATCAGATTAAAGCCCGTGAGGGCTTTTATATCAATAGCCCCCGGCAGCGCCGGGGGAATAACGGTTTAATTCCCACCATTTTGCCAGCCCAAAGGGCTGGCAAAATGGTGGGGAAAAGGGGGAAAAGCCGTCTGATCCCCCGATAGTCGCCTGCGGCTCCAATCGGGGGCTATTGATATTGAACGCCTATGGCGTTCTTTGGCTGGCGAAAACCGAAGGTTTTGGCGCAGCCGCAGTGAATGGCTAATTATTTATCGGTGCGAACGATCAGCGACTTGTCGTAATCTGCCGGCGGCTCATAACCCAGCAGCGAAATCGCGGTCGCCGCGATGTTCGACAAACGGCGCACTTCCAGACTATCGTCCAGTTTCCAGGGCAGTTTGCCGGTCGGATCATAAAACCAGCACGGCACGCGGTTCAGCGTGTGGCTCGTCAATGGCACCGGATTGCCATCGGCATCCTTCACGAATTCACCCTTCTTGTTGATCTGGATCATCTGGTCGGAATTGCCGTGATCTGCCGTGATAATCGCTACACCGCCAATTGATTTTACTTTGTCGAGCAGACGGCCCAGCGCCAGATTCACAGATTCAATCGCGATTATCGTCGCTTCCAGATTGCCCGTATGGCCGACCATATCGCCGTTTGCATAGTTAATGCGCACCAAATCGTAGTGATTCTTGTCGAGTTCGGCGATCACTGCATCGGTCACCTCGGCGCATTTCATCCACGGGCGTTCCGAGAACTCCACGCGATCGCTTTCGACTTCGATGTATTTTTCGAGTTTCTCGTCGAAATAGCCCGAACGATTGCCGTTCCAGAAATAGGTCACATGGCCGAATTTCTGGGTTTCGGCGGCTGCGAGCGTGCGCAGGCCGGTGGCGACCAGATATTCGCCCGAGGTGCGGTCGATCGCCGGCGGCGCAACCAGAAAATGACACGGAATATGCGCATCACCGTCATACTGCATCATGCCTGCATAGCGAACGAGCGGCACATGCACGCGATCAAACTTGTCGAAGCATTTGCTGTCGAACGCACGCGAAATCTCAATCGCACGATCACCGCGGAAATTATACATGATCACCGAGTCGCCGTCTTCGATGGTGCCCACGGGCTTTCCGTCTTTGGCGACAACAAACGGCGGCAGATTCTGGTCCGAAATGCCTTCTTCCTCGGCCCGATAGGTCTCGATGGCCTGGCGGGCGCTGGCAAACTGGCGGCCTTCGCCAAGAACGTGGGCTTTCCAGCCGCGTTCGACGATGCGCCAGTCGGCTTCATAGCGATCCATCGTCGTGATCATGCGGCCGCCGCCTGATGCAATGCGATAGTTGCGATCGGCCTTGGCATTGATTTCGGCCAGCACGGCCTCGAGTTTGTCGACGTAAATCAGACCCGTGGTCGCGCCCACATCGCGGCCATCCAAAAGCGCATGCACGCAAAGCGACACGACGCCTGCTGCATCGGCATGGCGAATCATCGAAATCAGATGGTCGATATGCGAATGCACATTGCCGTCGCTCAAAAGACCGATAAAATGCAGCGTCCGTTTGTTGGCGACTACCGGCTCCACCAGCCATTTCCATGTTTCGCCCGCATAAATGCGCTCGCTCACAATGGCTTCTTCGACCAGTCTTGCGCCCTGGGCAAAGACGCGGCCTGCGCCAAGTGCATTGTGTCCCACTTCGCTGTTGCCCATATCGGCATCGGTCGGCATACCGACGTGCGTGCCGTGCGCAAACAAAAAGGTCTTTTGGGCGACCTTGTCGAGCATGTCGAAAACAGGGGTTCTGGCCAGATATACCGCATCTCCGCCGTCTTTGCGGCCTTCGCCGACACCATCCAGCACGATAATAAATACGGGACCTTCGGGACGAACAACATCTGACTTCTTTAACGCTTCAAGCATGGCTACTTCACCTTCCTTTTATATGAGGACACAAACCGGGGCGTTGCGGGGCAGAGCCCCGCATTGGGGGTAGGCGCGTAGCCTCACCCCCCTCCCCCTGTCACTGCGTGACATCCCCCTCTCCCCTCTCCATTGGAGAGGGGAGAGGGGGCAGGGGGTATGGGGTGAGGCTAGCGCCGCAGGGGGCTGCGCCCCCTCGCAAAACAATTCTCAAATCGGCAAATTTTTGCCGATTGCGCGCATTCATACGCCATTGCGCCATCAAGCGCAAGCAAATCAGAATCTGGTTTATTCTGCGTTGTTTTCCATTGGCATTGAAACATTGATGGCGTTGTAGCAATCGGGATTTCCGCCGCACAAATTGTTGCCCAGGCAATAGTTGTCTTTGGGGATTGTCAGTTCGCCGCACCGGCATGTTTTCTTGATGCATCGCCACAGCGTGCCGTTGTCGCACATGTAGTTTTTGAGCTGGTCTGAGTCCATCGGAATCCCGTTGCAATAACACGTGCCGTTTTCGTAGGTGATGCCGTTGAATGAGTCCTGAACCGGGCAGAATTCCTTTAGGCGGCTTGTTTGCTGCACGCAATGGCCGTTGCTGCACTGTTCGTTGCGATTGCATGTTTCGCTGCCGCATGCACAGGCGTCTTTGCCGCAATACCAGCCGTCAAAATAGTATGTGTAGTCGTAGTATTTTATCTGGCTGCTGTTATCGTCATCTTCCTCGTCGTCGTCATCTTCTTCATCGTCGTCATCATCATCGTCGTCATCGTCGTCATCGTCCCATCTGTGATTCACGCTAAAGGTCGTGCTTTTGTAGGAGTTTTCTGAATGCGTCTGTTGCAACACCAGATAACAATAGTAATCGCCGATGTTTTGCGGCATGTCGCTTTGCGTGCACAGGCAGGGATTGACCGGCGCGATGGTCTCGTAGGAATTGATTGTGGATATGCTGGTAAAATAATGGATTTCTGTATCGTTGCATACTTTGGCGAGATACCCGTCGTTTCCGACTTTGCGGCCGTTCGGTTTGCAGCTGGTGCACAATTGATCGTTTTCGCAGGTTTCGCCGTTCTGTATGGTTGTATCGCCGCATTCGCATGTATATTGCCGCTGGTTTGAGATTTGGCTGAGTAGGTTCGGGGGCAGCAGCTTCGCGTTTGTTGTCATCAAATCTTTTGAATATGCATTTTCGGCAATCTGGCAGACCTGGTGGCTATCGATGCAGCGATAGCCAATGGCGAGCGGTTTGCCGCCGCACAGACATCCAGGCTTGAACTCATTATTCTGGCAGATGCACAGGCCGTCTTCGCACATCATGTTCTCGCTGCATTTTTGCGTGCCGCAGGTGCAGGATTCGTAGGATATGGCGCAGATTTGTTTGCCATTGACACACTTATATCCACTGTCCAGAGGTTTGTCGTCGCACAGACAATCTTCGGTTTCGCTGCCTTCACCGCAGATGACTTTTTTGCCATGGCAGATATCGCCATAGTTAATGCTGTGATCACCGCATTTACAGCAATACGCATCGTCATCGTCATCGTCATCGTCATCCCAGCTGGAATCGTCATCGTCAACGCTACAGTTACATACCTGTTTGCTTGCGACACATTTATAATTTTCCTTTAAGGGGGAGCCGCCGCACATGCAGCCTTTATTGGTGCTGCCGCTGGTGCAGCGATTCTTGTCGTTCACGCAGATATCGCCTTTTTTCGTCTTTTTGTCGCCGCATGCACAGCCTTCGTCGTTTGCGCAAATCTGGTTGTCGTTGACGCTGCAGATATAATCGATGCGCAGCGGCTCGCCGCCGCACGGGCAGCCCACAGTATCGCAGATTTGCTTGCGGTCTTCGCATCGATATCCGTCTTTGAGCGGTTCATCGCCGCACATGCATTTTTCGTCTTTGCAATAGGCGCCTTTGGGACACATGCCGTCACCGCAGATGCACATCGCAGGATTGTCGCGATCGCAGTACCAGTGCCGATCTCCTTTGTTCTCTTTTTTGCATTTGTAGCCGGCGGCCTGCTCGGGGCGCAATTCGGGCATTTTGTCGGCGCTGTGACAATAAAACCGCGAGTCTTCGACCTTGTCGGTATAGGGACATCCCGCATATTTGCTGCATTTGCCGCCATCGCACATCTCGCCGGTTTTGCACGAGACATCGCCGCACGGGCAGCTGTCGAGATCACAGACGAATTTATGGCTGTCTGATGGGGTGTTTTCTTCACCATCTTCGGACGGTTTGGCGATTTCTGCCTCGCCGTTGGCGATGGGGGAGGGCAGGGCGCTGAATGGCAACACGCCGTTGCATACGACGACTTCTTCACCGCTGTCGTTGTGGATTTCGAAGGTTTTGCGCGGATATCCCGAATAGTTCATCGAAGCATCTGTAATGTCACTGTTGTATTTGTAATACATATAGGCATGGTGGCAGCCGCCTTGTTTGAGACATGTCCAGCTGCCGCTTAAATATTCGACTTCTTCATAGATGATGTAATGTCTTTCCTCTATACATGTAAAACTCGCGCAATCCGTACATTCACTGCGTTTGCAGCGTTCACCTGAAAGCCCCATGCACGAAGCCGGACAATAGCGTTTATTGCCGACGACTTCGCCCCGCGTATAGACGGTTCGGTCGTAGCCCACTTCTTCGTGGCCATAGTCATAATCGTCATCATCATCATCGTCATAATCGTCATCATCATCATCGTCATCGTCGTCATCGGATGTGATAAATTTCTTGTTCACGCAATGGCCCTGTTTGCAGAATTCGCCGGTTTTGCAATGATTTGAACCGCATGTGCATCCCGAAGCATTGTTGCATTCGATGCGGCTTTGGTCTGCATCGCAGACGAATTCCGCAGCATGCTCTGGTGCAATGCCTTCGACGATTTCGCTGCCGCAGGTGCATCCCAAAAACGAGCATTTGGCGCCTTTGGGGCATGCCGTATTATGGCATTTGCAGCTGCTTTGGTTGCATTCCAGTCCGCCTTGTAAGTCGCATTTGTAGTCGCCGATCTCTTCTTTTCGCAGTCCGACAATCAGATCACCGCCGCACATGCAGCCGTTTGGTGTGCATTTGCCATTTTGGGGGCACATGCCGCTGCCGCAGACACAGCCTTCTTCCGATTCGCAGTAAAGTGTCGTGTGATTGCACTCATATTTGGGAATCTCAGATACGGGAATGTGCATGTCTGCAATGATATTGCCGTTGCGGCATCTGCAGCCGTCGGTTGTGCACAAGGCTCTTTGCGGGCATAAATCATCACCGCATTTGCATCCATTTTTCTGATTGCAGCTGAAGCCGTCTGCACTCGAGCTTGTCCAGTAATAGGGATTCTTCTTGTCCCGGTTGATGCATTGATAATTCAATACGTCGTTTTGGGCGAGTGAGATGATGTCGCGCTCCTGGGCACAGGCGCATTTGCCATTGATGCATGCGGCGAATCTGGGGCATTTGCTGCTGCCGCAGCTGCATCCGTCTTCGTTGTCGCAAATCGGCTGCGGAATGGCTTTTTTGCACACATAACCGCTGTTCATCACGGGCTGGTCGATGGTGTGGATGGCGACGTCATAGCAATGGCTGCGCCCGTCGACGCATCGGCCGTTGTATGGCGCAAAGCCGTCGCCGCATTTGCATCCCGATGTCTGGCTGCAGATGACGCTGCCTTTCTGGCAGATATAGCCGTCGCCGATTTCCGGATTTTCAGAAACTGGCGCATCGCCGCAGAAACACTGGCCGTCGCTGCATACGCCATTTTGCGGGCATCGTTTGCCGTTGCAGTCGCATCCGCCGGCATCTGTGCAGATGGTCTTGCCGTCCAGGCATTTATAATGTTCGGGATCCGCCAGGTTTGCGATAGCTGAATCGCCGCACAGGCATTTGCCGTCGCTGCACAGGCTGCCTTCGGGGCAAACCGCATCGCCGCATTTGCATCCGCCGGCGGTGATGCACAGCAGATTGCCGTCGCGGCAGCCGTATTTGGCGGCGTCGCTAAAGTTGTCGAGTCTCTGTGTGCCGCATTTGCATCCGTGCACATCGCAGACGGCGTTGACCGGGCAAAGGCCGCCGCTGCATGCGCAGCCTTCGAGCTTCTGGCATACCGGCGCACCGTTTTCGCATTTATAGTTGTTGATATTCTCGGCGGTCTGAGGCGTTTCGCCGCACCAGCACTGGCCGTCGCGGCATGTATCGGCCATCTGGCAGACCGTGCCGCCGCACACCACGCCGTTATAAATCGGGGTGGTTTCGTCGATGCAGTTTGCGCCGTTATCGATCTGTACGCCGCCGCACATGCATGTGCCAGCCTCACAGTTCCAGATGAGCCGGTGTGCGAAATTCGTCGAGCTCGTCGGGACGTTCATCGATTTGAGCACATATCCCTCCGGATTTGCGGGCATCTGCGGGACTTTTCCGGGTGCCTTGTCGCCCAGATAGCCCCATTGCGGATACTGGCCGCCCTCAAATGCGCACCCGTCGTCGTTCAGACACAGCCAGATATCGTCCAGACACGTCCACAGCCGCGCATCGTCAGGTGCGATGCCGATTTCGCCGCATTTGCACACGCTGCCCGAAACCGTCTGGGGCGGCAGGCAGGATATCGCTTCAATCGCTTCAGACGCAGCATCGGCCGGGGATTCCGGTTTGTCACCGCATGCGTTCAGCAGCGCACAGCCGCCGACAAAAATCAAAAACGTCAGTATTCGTCTCATGAATCGCCCTTTGAATTGTAAGATGTCGCAAAAAGTCAAAAGCAAAACCGCGCCTTTATAACGGATATTGCCCACGAAAATCATTAAAATGTGGTGCCGCCCGCTATGGCCGCACGGCGGCCATACGCGGCGGTGCGGCGCTATCTGCGATACGCGCCGCAAATCATTTTTCTGGGGCTTTGCCCCAGCCCCCTTTCTGGGGCAAAGCCCCTGACCCCGCCAAGGGCCTGATGCCCTTGGAACCCGCAATAATGTTTGGATTCTGCTGAATACACACAGTTTGACATGGCCTGCAAAGATGAAATGGGGCCCCTCCCCCATTTCGCCTGAACTATACTGTTTGGGCGGGTTTGCGTGGCGCAGGCAATGTCACTCCAGATTTAAACACGGTATGCCTTGCATAAATATCTGGTTTGCATTGCGCCCCGAATATTTGGTATGTAGGGCCGTGCAGAGCCCGGCTCTGCATTGTCTGGTTCCGCTTGTCTCAATAATGATCATCATGCTTCGGATTATTCAGCTTTTTGCTTCATTGTTTGTATTTGTCGCGGCCTGTGTATCGTCAGCCATGGCACAGGAACGGTATGCCGAGGTGCAGATCGACACCCCGAACGGATGGAATATGGTGCAGATGCAGACGTTTTCGGGTTCAGTGCCGTCGCGGGCATGGGTCTTCAGACGCACGGAAACAGAAGTGGAAACCCTGGTTTCGGTGATGATGACCGAGGGCATTATCGATGGTCTTCCGCAACAGTCGCTTGCGAATCTGATGCGCCTGTATCTGCAGTCGCTCATCGTCGGATGGGGAGGAACTGCTGAGGGGATCGACGAAAAAGACCAGGAAAATATGGGGATTTTGTGCGGTGACGGGGCAGGGTACCAGATGAAAGCAAAATTCGGCGCCCGCGAGTACCGGTATGTGGGGTGCATGCTGCGGACGCGCGAATGGTCGCGCATCGTGACGGTGGTCTCGTGGATGCCCGAGGGAAGTTCGGAAACGGACATGAGAAATCGGCTGATGCTGTTCACGCAGGCCGTCGTTCTTCCGCCTCCGGCATTCGACGAAGATGTGGAGTAGACCGCATGAAACCTGTGGATTGCCGCAGCCTGCGGCACATTTGGCAGCCGCTGTTTGGCTGCGCTTGCAAGTATTTAAAGGTGTTGTTTGACAAAGTCGAAAGGTAGTGATAAGAACAGCTAGCCTTAGAGGCGTTTGTCTGCCAGCGTTCAGATTAGAACCTATGGAGTGAGTGCACATGAGTTTAGAACGACGCGTATTCGCGTTTTTTTTGTTGATAACACTGTTAGTTGTGACGGGTTGCGGTCCGATCCTTTCGACGAAAGGGACTTCCGAGGCCAAAGATGCCCTGGCTAAAGCCGAAGCCGTAAACGCGCAGGAGCTGGCCCCCTACGAGTACACGCTTGCGCAGGAATACCTCCGCAAAGCCGACGAGCTGTGGGGACATTCCAAGTTCGGTGACAGCACCGAATATGCCAAGAAAGCTATCGAATATGCCAAGGCAGCCGAAGAAAAAGCTACCACAAACCCCTACAAGAATCCGCTGACGAGCAACTAGTCATCGCCCGGGCTGAACAGGTTTTTTACAGAGAGAACATATGAAATACACAGAATTGAATTTGCGTCGAGGCATGATGGTCATGGTCCTCGCTTCGGCAGCCGCTTTCGCCATGGGGTGCGCTGATGGCACCAAACTTTCGGCTCAGCAGAAAGAAATCCACGGTCAGGTCGATACCATTTTCGATCGTGCTTACCGCTGCGCCCCCGTTGAACTTGCCAAGGCAAGCGCCAACGAGGAATTCGGCCGTATGGAACTCAGCAACGGCAACGGCCGTCGCGGTGAAGAACACATCACATTCGCAGACGAAATGGTCAAAGAAGCCGACCAGAAGAGTCTGTCCACCAAATGTCTCGATCCGAAACTTCAGGATAAAGACAGCGACGGTGTGATCGACAGCGAAGATCTTTGCCCCACAACACCGGGTCTCAAAGAATTCAAAGGCTGCCCCAACCCCGATAAGGATGGTGACGGCATCTGCGATACATGGGTCTCCGAAAGCGGCCTCATGAAAGAATTTGAGTGCAAGGGCGTCGATCTTTGTCCCGACGATCCAGGCGAACTCGCCTACTCCGGCTGCAGCAATCCCGACCGCGATGCCGACGGCGTCTGCGATAAATGGGTTGCAAAAGTCGGCCTCCAGAAAGATTATGCCAAGACCTGTAAGGGCGAGGATCTGTGCGAGGATTTGGCAGGTTATCCCAACTATCAGGGCTGCCCCAATCCCGACAGCGATGGCGATACCATCTGCGATCCATGGGTCACCGAACGCGACCTCCTCGGCACATTCACCGAGTGCACCGGCGTCGATAAATGCCCGTTCGAACGCGGCGTTGTCGAAGAAAATGGTTGTCCGCCTCCTCGTAAGTTCATCACCGTTACCGAAGATAAGATCGAGCTCAAAGAGCAGTTCTTCTTCGCTACCGGCAAAACAAAGGTTCTGCCAAAGAGCCAGCCGTTACTCGACGAAATCGCCGCTGTACTTACCGAGAATCCGAACATCAATATCTCCATCGAAGGCCACACCGACAACGTCGGCAAACGCAAGAGCAATATCAAGCTCTCGCAGGGTCGCGCCAAGTCCGTCATGCAGGAACTCATCAAACGCGGTATCAACAAGAAACGTATGACCTCCGCCGGTTATGGTCCCGATCAGCCAATCGATACCAACGACACAGACGAAGGTCGTGCAAACAACCGTCGAGTCGAACTCCGTATTACAAAGCGTTAATGTGGGGCTCCCCGCATCGCTCCAATCGGACGCGCTGCGGGTCATTTCCTTGCAGATTTTGTGTCACTACAGGCCCTGTCTTCAGTCCGGAGACAGGGTTTTTTTAAATCATTCGGGGCTGTATTATGGGCGCTCACGCAAATTTGATTGCTAAACTCAAACTTATCCTCATCCTGATGCTGCTCTTTGTCGGACCTCTTTCGGTTCAGGCTCAGGATGTCAAGTCCTCCATCCTCTCTTTGAGCCAGTCGGCTATGGCCGATTACGACGATTTTGAACTCGAGGCTGCCGACGAGAAACTCTTGCAGGCAACTCAGCTCATCGAATCGTCGACCGACAGCGACCCTTCATACGCCAATGTTTACGTCGCTCAGGCCGTCGTCAGCCACGGCCGGTTTAAAGATTCGGCGCCCGCAATCGCCGAAGACCGCGCTTTCTCGGCTTTGCTCAAGGCGTTGTCGTATAACCCCGATGTCGATATCCCCGCCGATTACCGGTCGGGCGAACTCGAAAATTTGCTCAATAAAGCCCGAAAAGTCTACGCCACATCCGGGTCTGCCGTCGTGCTCAATACGACAAAACCTGTGATCGACCATACGCCGCTTTATGAGCAGCAGCGATGCCAGGCTGCCGAAATCCGCGCCAGAGTTCCCGCGCATCCCAATATTTATCGCGTGGTCGTTCACTATGCACCCGATTCGGATCAATACAAAGATGTCGAAATGCATCCGTCGGGAGAATCTGCCGATATTCTGGTCGCTGAAATCCCCGGCCTCGCAACGCAGGGCAACGAGCTGCTTTACTATATCGAAGGCATCAACCGCAGTGGTGAAGTCGTCGCCACAAGCGCCAGCGCGGCTGCGCCAAATCATGTCATCATGATCGGCACATGCGGCGGTCTTTCGTCTTCCGATTTGGCCACAAAATATGGTGAACCTCTCTTCCAGCTCACCGTTGGTGTGGGTACTGGTCTGATGTTCGCCAGCGAAGCCGAATCGTATTGCACCAAGAATACCTGCTACAAGAAAAACGATATCTCTCAGCCGTTCAGCACGGCTGGCGTGAGTGGACCTGGTATTCTCCCCGTTCACCTCAAAATCAGTGCGATGTTCAATCTGCCTGCCCATATTCAGCTCGGTCTGCAGATTCGCGGTCAGCTCGCCAATACACAGAACACCAGCGAAATCACCAAAGAATATCTCGGGCCGTGGGACGCTCTGTCGATTGGCGTCGAGTTCAGATATTTCCCGCTTTATAAACAGCCATATCGTTTGTATCTGGGACTCGCTGCCGGTGGCGGCGGCGCCAATGCCACCTTTATTCTCAGCAACCAGGGCAATTACCGCGATCTCTACAAGTTCGGCTATGGCTATATCGCACCCGAAATCGGATTTTTGCTCACGCTGCACAGATACGTCGGTTTGGCGTTCGAACTTGCGATGCCTTTCCACTTCCCGCAGCATCCCAATGTTCACTTCGATCTGTCGGTCGGACCGTTCGTTCAGTTCTAAATTACAGGAGATGCGAAATGGCAGAAAGAAAACCGATTCCCAAAGGCTTTAACCTGAGACAGTTTTTTGGTGAGTATTTTGATATGATTCGCCGTACAGGGAGTGATCTCGCGGATGAACTGATCGCTCTGGTCGAGGAACGGCGCAGCATGCAGCGCTGTGATATCTGCGGCATGCCGATGAAAGAACCTGCCAATAATCCCAAAAAATTCGTCGGCGCTTATCTTTGTGATTTTTGCCGTCGCCAGCTGCAGCAGCGTTAAGTCATGGCATCCATATTAACCAGCGAAGCCCGGCAAATTGCCCGGCAGTTTAATATGCGCGCACGACAGATTTTCTGGCCAGGCATTGTGCCCGAAAACAGTCCGCTGTGGCGTTTGGATGACGACAGCCGCATCGATTGGATTCTCGATTATCAGCAGCAGCGGCAAATGCTTGCCGACGGCTGCTTTGGTCCCTCGTGCCTCATCACGATGATGGCTGAATCCATTGGCGGTGTCGGCGGTTTCATTATCGACGGCAAAGAAGTTCAGGTCGAGAATACCCGGGTCGCCAGAATGTTTGTACCCACGGATGGCCCCAGGGTCAGCCCCGATTTGTGCTGTTTTTTGTCGATTCCAGAGCTCGATCACATTTGCCGTGAACGCATCAACCGGCGAACGCCGGTGCGCGCTCATTTTAGCATCGATACTTCGGTCGGTCTTCATAACCAGGGGCTGATTGTGCAATGGGCAGATCCCATGCGCGCTGTGCCGTTTTCGCCTTCTTTCGAAGCTATCGACTATCCGCGAAAACGCCAGTGTGTCGGCGTCGAGATCGAAAACGTTCTGCTGCTCTATCAGCTGGATTCGGATGAAAGACGGTGGCTTAAGCGCCGTCCCGTGATTCGCGCCAAAATTGGTCCCCGCGAGATTAGCCAGCCGGCGGTTTACGATCATCAGATTCATGCTCTCGAAACCATCCTGGATGTGCTCGAAAAACATGCAGGCATTCCCAAAACCTATCCAAACTACAATGGCGAATATATCTCCGCCATTCTCGAAGAGGATCAGATCGCCGAGTATCACGGATGTCTGGCAAAGTTTAACTATATCCTCATGAACAATGAACCCGGTGCAGGTCTGGTACCATGGTTCGAAACTGTTTTTGGAAAGCTCGAAAAGAAATCTCCCGAAGAATTGGACGAAGCCGAAGCCGAAGCTGCATTACCGTCCTCGCTCGTTGATTTGTCACAGTTCGAGTCGCGCAAAAAGGAATTGAGCGATACGCCTCAGCCGACAACGACCTTTTTACCGTCATACGAAGACGGTCCGAGATTCAGCCTGGCGAACGCAATTGCAGCAGCCTATGCATCCGGAAAAGTCGCACGCGCCGGTCGAATCGCCGATCGCGCCAGAAAATTCGACAATACATAATTTTTTTGTTGACAAAGGTGTTTTTTGCGCGTAAAAGGCTCGCGTTTGCCCGATAGGGCGAACGCTTTTTGCTGCGGGATAGAGCAGTCTGGTAGCTCGTCGGGCTCATAACCCGGAGGTCG